>OLGH01003305.1_pt1 | contig 11243 bp, 9 predicted proteins | sample 1604851 | NCBI WGS metagenome assembly OLGH01 (sample SAMEA3888894, study PRJEB22519) | human gut metagenome | biome: human gut; feature: human-associated habitat; material: faeces | place: Denmark | collected 2010 | reverse complement strand
TTTCTGTTGCACTATCCTTGGAGTCGCCTCCACCGGCCGTTAGCCGGCACCCTGCTCTGCGAAGCCCGGACTTTCCTCACTCCTACGAGCGCGACTGTCCAACCTACTCACATAATCCAAATCATTATAAAACAACTTCCCCTTCTTGTCAAACCTTAAAGCAGCTGCCGCCGACAAATTCCTTAATCAGCGAATTATTCGGGATTTCAAGCCCCGGCGCGGCAAGGAAATAGCTTAGGAATTTAATCAGCCGCTTTGCCGTGGGATATTCCGGCATGTTTTTTTCAATCGCGAACAGCTGTGGCTCTGCGTATTGTTTGAGGACACAAAGCTCATATAGCGTTGCGGAATTGAACACCGCATCCGCATTCTCCTGAAACGGGAAAATATTATCCTCCTCGCCCTGACGCACCTCGTCCCAGGATTCTATGGTCGTTCTGGCACTTCTGCCGCGGAACTGGAAATCGCGCACAATGCGGCGGATAAGCCTGCTGTCGGAGGTAGAAATGCGGTTGTGGTCGTCTACATTCAACTGCGTAATGGCGCTGATGAAAATTTTAAATTTACATTCCGCAGGAATTTCGGGGGTCAGGCGGTCATTTAAGCCATGGATGCCCTCCATGACCAGAATTTCGCCCTCGCCAAGCTGCACAAATTCACCGCTGTGCTCACGCTTGCCCGTCACGAAGTTGTAATAGGGCAGTTCTACTTCTTCCCCCGCGATAATCTGCTTCAAGTCCTGATTGAGCTGCTTCAAATCCAACGCCTCCATGCGCTCGAAGTTCTTCTTGCCGTGCTCATCCAGAGGGGTGTCCTCCCGATTAAGGAAATAATCGTCCAGAGAAACCTTGTGCGGCTTCACGCCCAGCGCGCGCAGCTGAATACATAGTCTGTTTGCGAAGGAGGTTTTGCCGGAGGAGGAGGGCCCTGCAATCAGCACCACACGCACCTTATCCATCCGCTGATGAATCTGATCTGCGATTTCCGCAATTTTCTTTTCATGCAATGCCTCATTCACGCGAATCAGGTCGCCGAATTTCCCCTCGACAATCGTGCGGTTCAGCTCCGCCACGTTCCGCACCTGCATCAGCTGGCACCAGTGCATCTGCTCCAGAAATACCTTGCTGATTTTTCTGGGCTGCTCCTCCGGCAGAAGCTCCCCTGTCTTTGCAGGATCGGGGAAGCGCACCAGAAAGCCTGTTTCAAAGGGCATCAGCGTAAACCATTCCAATGCGCCGACGGAATCCGGCATATACCCGAAGAAATAATCATAGAAGCCATCCAGTTCATAAAGGTTGATATTAGAAGCCGTGCGATAGCGGAACAGCTCCACCTTGTCCTGCAAGCCCTGCTCCTTCACGATGGAAATGGCAACCTCTCTGGGGCAGACATGCTTCACAATAGGCGTATCCGCCGCAACATATTCCTTCATGCGTGCCTCAATCTTGGCAAGCAGATCTGCATCCGGCACCTGCTGTGGGCTGCGCAGCTCGCAATAAAGATTGCCCCGCAGGGAATGTTCGATTTCCACGCCTGTCGCTGTCCCCAGCACATCGCGCACCGCCTTCACCAGCAGCAGGGAAATCCCTCTTTCATAAACGCGCACGCCCTCCTTATCCCGAAAATCCAAAAAGGTAATATCCTCATCGGTGCGGATGGGGCAAATCAATTCGCGCAGGGAATTTCCCTGCTTTGCCACCAGAATTTTACCGAAAACCTCGCCCTCAAATTCCTTTGCCAGCTCCCCGAAGGTCATGCCCTTGGGAATCTGCATTTCCTTTCCCATTACATTTACTTTTCTTGTTTCCACTTGTCTTCCCTCCTTACTCTATCGTCCAGAAGGTCTGCCCGTCCACCTCGGAGCAGACAACCTCGATATTCCAACCGTTTTCCTTTGCCGCCGCCTGCAATTTTTCCTGCAGAACAGGCACAATCAGCACCTCGCTCGCGTAATGCGTCACATCCGCAACGGCAATGCCCTGCTCGACCGCCTTCTGCGCTTCATGATATTTGATATCCGCCGTCAGGTAGGCATCACAGCCCTTTGCCGCCGCCAGAGAAACAAATTCCACCCCTGCGCCTGTGCAAAGACCGACGCGCTTGATGGGCTTTTCCCCGTCCCCAACCAGACGAATGGCATCCAGACCAAGCCTTTCCTTCAACTGCTTTGCAAAATCCCTGAAGGGGATTGCCTGCGGCAGCTCTCCAATGCGCCCAATGCCCTCCTTTTTCCCTGTCTGCTCCACAGGATAAATGTCATACGCCGCTTCCTCATAGGGGTGTGCCGCAATCATTGCCTGCACAACGGCGTGTACCTTCTCAGCAGGAACAATCGTTTCCAGACGGATTTCATCCGCCGTTTCCAGTCTGCCCTGCTCACCCAAGAAGGGATTTGTCCCCTCCAGAGGGAGAAAGGTTCCCTTGCCTGCCGCGCCAAAGGTGCAATGGGAATAGGCACCGATATGCCCTGCCCCTGCGCCGCACATGGCATCACGCACCGCCTGTTCATACCCCGCAGGAACATAAACCACGATTTTTTTCAGGCTCTCCGCCCATGTTTCCTCCAGAATCTCAATATTCTTCAAGCCTGCCAGCTCCGCCAGCACATCATTTGTACCGCCTACGGCAATGTCCAGATTCGTATGCGCGGAAAATGCCGCAATATTATTTTGAATCAAATTGAAAATACGGCTTCCCAGAAGGGTATCCGCCGTAATGCTTTCGATTTTGCGGAACAGCAGCATCGGGTGATGCGTCACAATCATGTCCGCGCCGACGCGCTTTGCTTCCTCCACAACAGGGTCAATCACATCCAGCGCGACCAGAATTTTTTTCACCTCTCGCTCAGGATCACCAATGGCAAGCCCCGGCTTATCCCAGTTTTCCGCCAGCTTTTTCGGTGCGATTTCCTCCATCACACCCATGATATCCTTTACCCTTACAGCTTTTACAGACATTCCAACGCCTCCCTCATCAAAGCCAGTTTCCTTTCCACCTCCTGCAAACGCTTCTGTGCGTTTTCTGTCGGGTTCCTCTTGAGGCTTTCAAGCAAACGGCTATATTTTCCTTCTTCGTGCAGAAGCACCTCTTTTAAAATAGGGTCTTTCTTCTCCAACAGCCTTTTGCCATATAGATACTCAATCTCCCTGTCGTAATGCTCCTCTGCCCTTTCGCACCGCATCAGCACATACGGTTTATTCTCCTCTTTCAGTGTATGCTCCTCTCGGATGGCAAATCCGATTTGATGCAAATATTTTCGAACCGCACCGAAATCGCGCTGCGGCGAAAGCACCAGCTCCTTGAGGCTATCCGCCACCTCCGGGCTGTCCTGCAAAATATGTACAATCAGCATGCCGCCCATCCCTGCCATAATTGCCGTTTCCGCTTCACCGGGGCGCAGAGGGGTTAAGCCGCTGCCAAGGCGCGTTTCAATGACATCCTCCGCACCGTAAAGCGCAATATTTTTTCTGCATTTTTCCAAAGGCCCCGTGCGTACATCGCAGGCGTATGCCTTTTTGCCCTGCTTGTATAAATAAATAGGGACATAGCCATGGTCTGTGCCGATATCCGCAATCCGCTCCTGCGTCACCAGACCTGCGACCATCTCCAATCGTTTTGATAACTCCATAGCCTCGACTCCTTATTTTCAAAAAAAGGGCGCAGCAAATATCTCTATTTGTTTCGCCCTCTTTTGTTCCAATTCTCTTATTCAAGATAATCCTTCAGCTTTTTGCTTCTGCTGGGATGGCGCAGCTTACGCAGAGCCTTTGCTTCAATCTGGCGGATACGTTCTCTGGTAACATTAAATTCCTTACCAACCTCCTCCAGTGTTCTTGCTCTGCCGTCATCCAGACCAAAACGCAGACGCAGCACCTTTTCTTCTCTTTCCGTCAGCGTATCCAGAACCTCCATCAGCTGTTCCTTCAAAAGCGTAAACGCTGCGGCTTCCGCAGGTGCGGGGATATCGTCATCAGGGATAAAGTCACCCAGATGGCTGTCCTCCTCCTCACCGATAGGCGTTTCCAGAGAAACCGGCTCCTGTGCGATTTTCATAATTTCACGCACCTTCTCCTCCGGCATCTGCATTTCCACAGCCAGTTCCTCTGCGGTCGGTTCTCTGCCCAGTTCCTGCAAAAGCTGTCTGGAAATACGAATCAGCTTATTGATGGTTTCCACCATGTGTACGGGGATACGAATCGTTCTTGCCTGATCTGCAATCGCTCTTGTGATTGCCTGACGGATCCACCATGTCGCATAAGTACTGAATTTATATCCTTTGCGATAGTCGAATTTCTCTACGGCTTTAATAAGACCTAAATTTCCTTCCTGGATCAGGTCAAGGAAGAGCATTCCACGTCCAACATAACGTTTTGCGATGCTGACTACCAGACGAAGGTTGGCTTCTGCCAGTTTCTTCTTCGCTGCTTCATCCCCTTCTTCCATTCTCTGTGCAAGTTTGATCTCTTCATCTGCACTAAGAAGAGGTACTTTACCAATCTCTTTTAAATACATACGGACTGGATCTTCGATGCTGACACCATCAGGAACAGCAATTTCTGTTTCATCTTCGATTGGATCATCAAGATCTTCATCATCGTCTGCAACTGCGGCAAGAGTCAGCACATCGATTCCATTTTGTTCCAGATAATCATAGATTGCTTCCATCATATCAGAATTTAGTTTCATATCCTTAAAATATGAATCAATCTGTGCATACTCCAAAAAGTTTTTATTCTTTTTTCCTAATTCCACCAGACCTGCAAGTTTCTCGGTGAACTGTTCCATTGTACCTTCCATAATTCGTCCCTTTCTTCTCTTCCTATTTTAACCAACCTATAATGAAATATGCAGTTTCGCAAGGTTTGCTTTCTCCTTGATCAGATCCTGCCATCTCAAAATATCATTTGTTGCGTTCATCTGTTGTTCAATACTGTCTTCCTTGACCCTTCGCACGATATCATTCAACGCCTTGTCTCGATCTTCCGCTAATGGACTGATCTTTAATGTTGTGTTGAATAATTCTGCAATCTTCTTCTGGTCTTCAAGATCTGTATATTGATTTAATATTTTTCCTGGAATCACTGCTTTCTCTTCTTCGTATTGTTTGAAGAGTAACAATGCCACTCCATGGTAAATCTGTTCATAAAAATCATCGGGGCCGATGATTCCTTCTAGTTTGTCAAATAACTGTGGCTCATTGACCATCCATGTCAATAACAGTTTCTGCGGCTGTTTCTTCTTCTCTTCTTTTGCCTCATTCACTTGCAGACGTCTCTCCTGCTGACGCGGTGTTGTCTGCTGTCTCTGAGCACTGCTGTATCCAGAAGTCCCATAATAATTCACAAGATCTTCCAGATCTTTTGCCCCGATATAATATTCTCTTGAAACAGCTTCAATATAATTCTTGCGTTCTAGCGGTTCTTCAATCGTTGCCAGCAGTTTAGCCGCTTCATGTTGAAACTGTGTCTTCGACTCTGGATCGTCCTGATCATATCTTCCTGCGGCTACTTTTACCTGAAACATAAAACTGCTCATTGCTTTTCTGATTCGTTCTTCCAGTGCTTGTGCTCCTAATCCTTTGATAAATTCATCGGGATCCTTATACGGAGTCAGATCAAGGACACGAACCGTAAGTCCTGCTTCTTTCAAGATCGGTATCGCTCGCAATATCGCTCGCTGTCCCGCCTCATCACTGTCAAATGACAAAATGACATTCTCTGTATATCTCTTAAGCAGCGTCCCATGACCACTTGTAAATGCAGTTCCAAGTGCTGCGACTGCATTTGTAAATCCTGCTTGATGCATGGAAATAACATCCATATATCCTTCACACAAGATAATCTCTTTCTTTCTTGAACTTCTTGCAAAATTCAGTCCGTAAAGATTACGGCTTTTATCAAATAATTTGGTTTCTTTTGAATTTAAATATTTGGGCGAACCATCTCCCATGACTCTGCCTCCAAAGCCGATCACGCGGTTGTTCACATCCATGATTGGAAACATCACTCTGTTCCAGAACTTATCACTTCCACCACGTCTTTCATCGATCGTCACCAAAGCTGAATCTTTCAGATCTTCATCACTGTATCCCTTACTCTTTAAAAATCGATACAGGTCATCATTATAAATATCAGCATATCCAAGACCAAAATGTTTGATCGTAGCATCTGTGATCCCACGGTCTTTTAAATATGCAAGCCCTTTCTGTCCCCGCTTGCTGTGAAGCAGATAATAGAAATAATTGGCTGAAAGTTTATTCATCTCCCGAAGCCTGGCTTTTTCATCCATCGCTCGTTTGGCTTCTTCATTCAATTCCTCTTCCGGAAGTTCCATTCCAGCTCTCTCTGCCAGATATTTTAATGCCTCCGGGAAAGAAAAATTCTCATATTCCATTAAAAATGTAAAAACATTACCTCCGGCTCCGCAGCCAAAGCAGTAATACATCTGTTTATCTCGGCTCACAGAAAAAGAGGGTGATTTTTCATTATGAAACGGGCACAAACCGAAATAAGAACTGCCTTTTTTCTTCAACGGTACATACGTCGAAATCAGATCAACAATATCGTTCCGGCTTCGCACCTCTTCTATGATTTCTTCACCATAAATCAACGCTTGTCCCTCCTTAAAAAATCCCTCTATATATTATTATTCTACACCTTTTTTTATTTTCCTTTATTTTTGCATAAAAAATTTGGGGATAAAAATCTCAGTATATTTCTCAATTGCAAAATGGTCTGTCATTCCAGCAATATAGTCACAAACTGCCACAGGTACATCTCCTGGTTTATCGATCATCTTCTTATTATATTCTGGCAATTGCTCAACATGTATCAGATAATACTCATATAACGGACCAATGATATTCTTGATCTTGTCTTCTTCTTTCTTCGTATTTGGTTCTTCATAAACTCTCTCAAACATAAACTTTCGAAGACCGATCATTGCATCTCTTACTTCCTTTGACATCACAATATCATTCAGATTCTCACTATGTTTTACAATATCAAGCACCATCGTATTGATCCGTTCCCGATATGTTGTTCCAAGGACTTCCGTAAATTCTTTTGGAAGATCTTCTTCCCGTAGAACCTTAGCCCGTACGGAATCGTCAATATCATGGTTGATATATGCAATTTTGTCTGCCAGCCGCACAATTTTTCCTTCTAATGTATGCGGCATGCTGTGCATTGAATGATTTTTCATTCCATCTAAGACTTCCCATGTAAGATTTAATCCCTGTCCATTCTTCTCCAGACACTGAGCAACCCTGACACTTTGTTCATTATGCTTAAATCCTGCTGGATTCATTTCATTTAACACTCGTTCTCCCGCATGTCCAAACGGTGTATGCCCAAGGTCATGTCCAAGCGCGATCGCTTCTGTCAATGTCTCATTGAGATTTAATGCTCTTGCGATCGTTCTGGCATTCTGCGATACTTCCAAAGTGTGCATTAACCTTGTTCGATAATGGTCGCCCACTGGAGATAAAAATACCTGTGTCTTATCTTTTAAACGGCGAAAAGCCTTGCAATGGACGATCCGATCCCGATCCCTTTGGAAACAGGTTCTTATCTCACATTCCACCTCAGGCTTTTTTCTTCCTTTTGTACGGATGCTTTGTGTCGCATACGGACTTAATAATTCCATCTCTGTCTGTTCTTGTTTTTCTCGGATATTCATAAGATCAGCCCTCCAATCTGCTTCCACAAAGCGTTCCATATGATATTTGTTTCTTCTATGACTGTTTAATATCAGCTTCCATCACTGAAAGAGCATCTAGGGATATCTTCATAACCTCTTTGACTTCCTCTTCTGTCATGGACAGATATTTTGCCAGTTCTTCGATCTTTGGTTCTCTTCCAAGTTCTTTTGATAAGAAAGTAGAAGCATCATCCAGACGATTTGCCTTGATTGCCATCGCTTCTCCAACACTGTCAGAACCTCTTTGCATTGCGATCGCATCTAAAATAGAATCTTCTACTGCACTCTTCGCATGTGCAAGGAATCCTTCTGCGTCTTTTCCCTGATAAATTGCCATTGCTTCCAAAAGACCAATATTACCTTCCTGTACAAGATCTCCGAATAAAACACCTTTCCCCGTATGTGTTCTTGCAATTTCAAGAATCTGTGGAAGAAAGCTTTCAATGACTGCTTCTCCATCTCCTTTCTCTACAAGCCATGCATGGATCAGTTCTTTTTGCTCTCCTTCTCCCGGAAGATCCATCTGTTCTAATTCTTCTTCATAGAATCGGATCGCACCCTGTTCTTCTTCCGAAATGTCAGCTTTTTCTTTCGCCTCTTCTTCTGCAACGATCTGTGCTTCATCAACACCCAGAACGCGAATCCCAGCTTCTACAAAACTTGCGATCAGAAGTTTTTTCGCTTCTTCATTTAATTCATAATCGCTAAAATAATCTAATAATTCTTTGTGGTCGATCTGATTACCATTCGTCTTGGCGATCTGGATCATCTCTTCCATATTCTTTAGAAATAAATTCTTATCCATGTTTTACAAACTCCTTATTTGATGAATGCAAAATACACGATCACTAACAGACCGAGTATGATTCGGTATACACCAAATGCTTTAAAGTCATTCTTCTTAATATATCCAAGCAAGAATTTGATCGCTCCGATTGATACAAGAAATGATACAACCATTCCTACGATCAGTACGATCAACTGTGTTGATGTAAATGCAAGACCGAACTTCACGATCTTTAATAAGCTTGCTCCAAACATCACAGGAATCCCTAAGAAAAATGAAAATTCAGCAGCTACTGTTCTAGAACATCCAAGCAAGATTCCTCCAAGAATCGTCGCACCAGATCTAGATGTACCCGGAATTAATGCCAATATCTGAAATACACCGATTCCAAGTGCCATTCCATAGGATAATCTGGAAAGATCATTCATTGGTCTTCTTCTGCTTCGTTTGTTGCGGTTTTCAATAATGATAAATAAAACACCATAGATGATCAGCATTGCTGCTACAACTGGTGGATTATAAAAATGATCGTTCAACCAGTCATCAAACAAAATACCAATAATTGCTGCTGGAAATACTGCAAGAATTACCTTTGTCCATAAAATGATCGTATCCATCTTCTCCTCGTGATTCTTCTTCGGTGAAAATGGATTCAACTTATGGAAATATAAGACAACGACTGCCATGATCGCACCTAACTGGATAACCACATCAAACATCTCCATAAATGCATCACTCATACTTGGTTTCAGCACATTTCCAACCAGAATCAGATGTCCGGTACTGCTGACAGGAAGCCACTCTGTGATTCCCTCTACAATTCCTAAAATTATAACCTTGATAATATCTAACATGTTGCGCTCCTTTCCTTAATCCAGCACATATTTTTCTATAAATTTCGCAACGCCCTCTTCGTCATTGGATAATGTCACATAATCTGCTGCTCCTTTTACGGGAGGAATGGCATTTTCCATTGCCACTCCCGTTCCTACTTCTTTCAGCATCTTCAGATCATTGTCGCCATCTCCGAACGCCATGATTTCTTCTCTTGGAATTCCAAGAAGCTTTCCAAGTTCGATCATTGCTTTTCCCTTGTTCACTCCTGCTGCATTAATCTCCAGATTCATCGGAAGCGCTCCCGTGATCTCAATTCCCGGAACATCTTCGATCTCTTTTCTGGCCGCATCACGATCTTCCACAGAAGTAAATAATGCCTGGATCTTATCTACAGGAAGTTTCGTCTCATCAAATTTGACTCTCACATCATCCACTGCCACACGTGTAGACATAATATAATTCGCCATTACCGGAACACTCAGATATTTACCAATATGTTCCAATGCTTCCCGCGAGGCATAGCCTACGCCATCAAAATAAATCTCCCGAAATGTATCATAATGTTCGAATACGTCCAGCATTACTTCTGCAATATCATGTGGAAGCAGTTCCTCTACAATTGCTTCATTCTTCTCAAGATCTATAACTCTTCCGCCGTTCGCAGTAACCGCATAACGTATGCCCGGGAATTCCAGCAGTTCCTTTGGCACTCCCGTAATAGGTCTTCCCGTCGCCGGCATCACAATAATTCCCTGTTCAATCGCTCTTTTCAACACATCTTTCGTATATTGTGTCAACTCTTTGTCAGATTTTAAAAGTGTTCCATCCAGATCCATTCCAATCATTCTGGTTTTAATTTTCATATGTAATTAATTCCTTTCCTTCTCTTAAAAACATAAGAAGTTTCTTACTGATCTTATTCTCTCCCTGTTCATATGCCTTTTCTCCGTGATCGATCATTTTTTCAACGATATCTTTATTTCCGGCCGGAGCAAACAACACCGTATCTTTTCTCGGAATCATGATGATCAGATCATCCTTCAACTTGTCTGCGCAGACCTGCCAGATATGCTTAAAGCACACGGAACTTGCCTCATGATGTCCGTCTGCTACGATCCCATATCCCCCATACCAGGTATTCGCAATTACAAATTCTACATCTCTGTTCAGATTTTCACAAGCTTTATGATACAGTTTTATGATATCACATTCAGGCGGAAGCATGTTATCCTTTAAGATCTCATATATATCTTCCCCTCTTTTAATTGCAAACACTACGTTCAGATCCCCAAGGAACCCTATTACAGGTGCATCTTCTTCCGAAAAATGCTTTCCATTCAAAGCCTGGGAATCCGTAAGCTCTGCTTTTATCCACGGATAGATCTGCTCACTGATATTTTCTAATCTATAATTTTCTTCTTCGTATTTTTTCATATTATATATATTCCTCTCTTATTCAGACATTCTACCTATTTATTTTATACATAATTCTTTCCTCTGTAAACCTTTTCCGAATTAGTTTACATAAAGTTTAATATATCTTTAACCTGTCAAACGAAACCTAAAATTTGCTTTATAATGAATTTTGTTGTATAATAGATAAGCATTCGCGAAAAGGGAAAGGATATGTTTATGATAAGTATGAAAAAGAAACGAGCATTACGATCGGCTTTGGCAATTACCATCTGTACCGTAACAATTGCTTCTGTTAGTACTCCGGTATATTCAGCACCTTCGACAGATGAATTGGAAAATACCACCTCTGATCTCAAAGGTGAGTTAAACGATTTAAACAGCCAGTTATCTTCTTTAAGTAAAGAGCTGGACACTGCTTCCAGTCAGGTAGAAGATCTGGCTGCCAAAGTAGAAAAATCAAAACTGGATCTAGCTTCTGCCCAGCTTGACGAGGAAGCCCAGT
>OLGH01003300.1_pt1 | contig 11254 bp, 11 predicted proteins | sample 1604851 | NCBI WGS metagenome assembly OLGH01 (sample SAMEA3888894, study PRJEB22519) | human gut metagenome | biome: human gut; feature: human-associated habitat; material: faeces | place: Denmark | collected 2010 | reverse complement strand
TGGAGTGAGGGAATCTGGGGCGAATTGGATTTCCTGCTGGTGGATATGCCACCCGGCACAGGGGATGTTCCGCTGACTGTTTTCCAGTCTATCGCGATTGATGGCATTATTATTGTAACTTCTCCGCAGGAGCTGGTTGGCATGATTGTGGATAAGGCTGTAAAAATGGCGGAAATGATGAATGTGCCCATTCTGGGTATCGTGGAAAATATGTCCTACTTTAAATGTCCCGATTGCGGCGGTATCCATCATATTTTTGGGAAAAGCCAGATTGAAGCGATTGCGGCAAAGCACAATATTCCCGTTGTCTGCAAGCTGCCCATTGACCCTGCGATTGCAGCAAAATGCGACAGAGGTGCAGCAGAGGAATACGAAGGCGAATGGCTGGATCCTATGGTAGATTTTCTGGAAAAAATGAGATAATAAAAACAGGGGAGAGAATAAAATGAAAACAAAAATTGCAGTGACCTACGAAAATGGCGAAGTATTCCAGCACTTTGGGCATACAAAGGAATTTAAATTCTACACCGTAGAGGATAAAAAAATTGTGGACAGCGAGATTGTTCCCACAATGGGCAGCGGACACAGCATGCTGGCGGATTTTCTGCTGCTGAATGGTGTAACTGTACTCATCTGCGGCGGTATCGGCGGCGGTGCAAAGGCTGCACTGGCGCAGAAGGGCATTGAACTGCGCGGCGGTGTGAGCGGCAATGCGGATGAGAAGGCGCAGGCGTATGTGGACGGTACATTGGAATACAATGTAGCGGTAGAATGTACCCATCACCATGACCACGACCATGAAAACTGTAGCGAGCATGACCATCACTGCGGCGGTCACTGCCACTGAATATTTTAAGCTGAAAACAGAATTTTGCAGGCGGAGAGACACTATTTTAGTGTCTCTTTTTTTGTACAAAATGACAAAATACAATTATTGCGTTATGTAAACTAATTAAAAATGGAGAAAATACTGCAAAAATTTAAAAAAATGATGATTTTTTATGCAGATTTACCGATGGGTATCGCAAAAAGGTGTAAAGATGTTGTTAAGATATAGTTAAAAAGTACATTTGTCACTGAGCAATAGCACAGTGCGTTTTCCATGATTTTTTTGTGATAATTTGTCGAAGGTTCTGTGTAAAATCAATAAAATGAAGCTTTTTACTAATTTTTGCGATATAAAAAAATGCTTGAATTTACAGGGAAAATCGCGTACACTGAAAAAGCAGAAATCGAAAGACAGGTTTCATAGATTCGATTGCAACGTAGTATCCGTTTTCGTGGGGACGGAAAATTTTTTTAGCCATGATATAAAGAATACGTTAAGATAGAATAAAGAAACTGTTAAGATTTCAATAGCAATTTTATTGCACTTATAATCAATTACATTTTTTGGGAGGGAATTGTAAATGGAAACTTTTAACAACGTAGTGCTGTCCATCAAGGATTTCTTGTGGGGACCTATTATGCTGTGTCTGCTGATTGGTACACATGTGCTGTTAACAATCAGAACAAAAGGGATTCAGAGGAAAACCTTCACAGGCGTAAAACTGTCTGTAACACCGGATAAGGAAGCATCCGGTGATATCGGCGGCTTCGCTGCTCTGGCAACAGCTCTTGCAGCTACTATCGGTACCGGTAATATCGTAGGTGTTGCAACTGCAATCGGCATTGGTGGCCCCGGTGCTGTATTCTGGATGTGGTTCACAGGTCTGCTGGGTATGGCAACCAAATATGGTGAAGCAACACTGGCAGTTAAATACCGTGTAAAAGCAAAAGACGGCTCTTTCATCGGTGGTCCCATGTACGCTCTGGAAAGAGGTCTGGGTCATAAATGGCTGGGTGTCCTGTTCGCAATCTTTACAGGTATCGCTTGCTTCGGTATCGGTAACATGACACAGGCAAACTCCATCGCAGAATCCATGAATGGTACATTCGGCGTACCTAAGATTGCAACAGGTATCGTTCTGATGGTTATCACAGGTCTGGTTATTCTGGGCGGCGTTAAGTCCATCTCCAAAGTATGTGAAAAGCTGATTCCTCTGATGGCAGGTCTGTACATCGTAGGTTGTATCGTAATCTGCGTAATCAATGGTGCTCATATTCCCGCAGCTTTCGCAGCAATCGTAAAAGGCGCATTCAACCCTGCAGCAGCAGGCGGCGGCTTTGTTGGTGCAACGGTAGTAGCGTGTATCCGTGCCGGTGTATCTCGTGGTCTGTTCACAAATGAATCTGGTCTGGGTTCTGCTCCTATCGTAGACGCATGTGCAGCAACAAGAAATACCTCCAGACAGGCGCTGATTTCCATGTCTGGCGTATTTTGGGATACAATCGTAGTTTGCTTGATGACAGGTCTGGTTTTGGTATCCTCCATCATTAAAGACCCCGTAGGTATGGAAGGTTTGAAGGGCGCACAGATGACAGCAGGTGCTTTCAATGCAATCCCTGTTATCGGGCCTGCAGTTCTGACATTCGGTCTGATTACATTTGCGTGGTCCACCATCCTTGGTTGGGCTTACTACGGCGAACGTGCATGGGTATATCTGGTAGGCGTAGAGGCAATTAAGCCTTTCCGTGTTGCATGGACAATCGTTGTACTGGTTGGCTGCTCCGCGACTCTGGAAGTTGTTTGGAACGTAGCCGATACATTGAACGCATGTATGGCATTCCCGAACCTGATTGCACTGCTCGGTCTGAGCGGCGTAATCGCTTCCGAAACGAAGAAATATGTTTGGGATAAGGACGCTGAAATGGGCGGTCTGATGAAATGGATGGACGATGTTGCTCCTTCCGTTGACAAATAATTTCATATTTGACGATAGGCGGTGTGTCAGCAGACACACCGCTTTTTCTTTTGTCTGAAATATGCTATACTTTATCTGTAGGATTTCAGAAAAACGGAGGAAAAACCATGACCGAGAAATTATATTATAGAGATGCCTATGCAACAAAATTCACCGCAAGAGTACTGGACTGTACAGAAGAAAAGAAGCATTGGACAGTCATACTGAACAGAACGCTTTTCTATCCTGAGGGCGGCGGACAGCCTGCGGATATCGGTGTTCTGGGCGGTGTGCGTGTATTAGATGTGCATGAAAGAGGTGAGGACATCGTTCATACAACAGATAAGCCGCTGCCTGTCGGTGCAGAGGTGGAAGGTGAGATTGATTGGGAGCATCGCTTTGATTTTATGCAGAACCATTCTGGGGAACATATTCTCAGCGGTGTCATCTGCGGCAGATATGGCTGTGACAATGTCGGCTTTCACATGGGAAAGGAAAGCATTACGATTGATTTGAATACCAAAATTCCTGCGGAGGATTTGCCTTATTTAGAGGAAAAAGCAAACGAGGCCATCTGGAAAAATGTGCCCGTCGGGATTCGCTATCCTTCAAAGGAGGAGCTGGCGAAGCTGGAATATCGCAGCAAAAAGGAACTGGAAGGACAGGTGCGCATTGTGAATGTGGGCGAGTATGACTGCTGCGCCTGCTGTGGAACACATGTAAAGCTGGCAGGCGAAATCGGGCAGATTAAGATTATCGGCGCGCAGAATTATAAGGGCGGCACACGCTTGGAACTGCTTTGCGGCAAGCGTGCATTGCAGGAGTTCCGTAAGAAAAACGACGTTTCCGCAGAGGTTGGCAGGTTGCTTTCTGTGCCTGCGGTTAAGGCAGACAGCGCAGTGAAAAATGTTCTGGCGGAGCGGGATGAGCTGTTGCAGAATCTGAATCAGTTAAAATGGAAATACTTCACGCTCAAGGCGGAACAGGTGCCCGAAGGAACGGAAAATATCCTGTTCTTCGGCGAGGGCTTGAACAGTAAGGATTTGACGCATTTTGCGGATTTGCTTTTGCAGAAGGGCGCAAAGCGTGCGGCGGTATTTTCCAAGGCAGACGAGGGCTATGTCTTTGTTCTTTTGAGTGCGGAGAAGGACGCGCGCGCCTATACCGATGAAATGAAGGAGCCCTTCGGCTGTAAGGGCGGCGGCAAGCCTGATGCGGTGCAGGGCAGGGTTGCAGCAGAGAAAAAAGCGTTGAAGAATTTTTTTGCAGACAAGGAATTTTTGATTGCGGAATAAAAAATTTAGAAAAACCCCTCAGATGCTGTAAGGATTTTTCGGAAAAAAGAGACTATTTCGGATGGAAGGGAACGGTGAGAAAAAATGAACGAAATCTGGAAAAAGAACAGAGAAAAGCTGCTTGCACGGATGGAAATGTTTTCGGCGGCAGTGCTGTTTGCAGGGAAAGCACCTATCAAAAGAGGGGACGAGAATTACCCCTTTTCTCCCGATCGCAATTTTTATTATGTAACGGGCATTGAACGGGAGGACTGCATCCTTTTTCTGGCGAAAACCAGAACGGGCGTGGAGGAAACCTTGTATATCCCCAGAGATAACGGCGTTATGGCAAAATGGGTCGGCGCAAACATGACGGCAGAGGAGGCAACCGCGGCAAGCGGTATTGAAAATATCGGTTGGATTGATGCCTTTGAGGAGGATTTCGCCACATATTTATTCAGAAGCGGCATTAAGAAAATCTGGCTTGATATGGAAAACAGAGAATGGCACGGGGAACGTACCCCTGCTTTGCGGTTTGCGGAGAAGGTACACTGCCATGCACCGCAGATGGTCATTGGGGATTTGTATCCTCTGTTCAGCGATATGCGTCTGATTAAGGAAGAATGGGAGCTGGAGCGGATGCGGAAAGCCATGGATATTACCTGTCTGGGGATTGAAGCCATGATGCGGACGGCAAAGCCCAATCAGAAGGAATATGAAATTGAAGCGGCGTATGATTATACGCTGATGGTGAATGGCGCAAGAGAAAAGGCGTTCCGCACCATTGCGGCAGGCGGCAAGCGCGGGACGATTCTGCATTATGTGGAAAATAATCAGACCGTTGCCGATGGCGAGCTGATTCTGATTGACGCAGGTGCGCAGTGGCAGTGGTATAACGGGGATATTTCCCGCACCTTCCCCGTCAACGGCAAATTTACGGAGCGGCAGAAGCTGGTCTACAATATCGTTCTGGAGGGACAGCGGAGAGTCATTGATGCCATTCGTCCCGGTGTGCAGTTCAGTAGTCTGAATGAATTGCTGAAGGAATATTATTTTACGGCATTAAAGGAAATCGGCTTGGTGGAAACCAGAGAGGATGTAGCGAAATATTATTACCATGGCGTGAGCCATTACCTTGGTGCGGAAACGCATGATATCGGCAGATACGGCGACCGTGTACTGGAGCCGGGTATGGTGCTGACGGTAGAGCCCGGACTGTATATCGAGGAATGGGAAATCGGGATTCGGATTGAGGATGATGTTCTGGTGACTGCGGAGGGCAATGAGGTGATGACTGCCGCTATGCTGAAAACAGTGGACGAGATCGAAGCCTTTATGGCGAAGGAATAAGAAATGACGGAGTTTAAGGAAACAGATTTATATGAGCCGATTCGCGCGTTTCTGGAGGAAGAAGGCTATCAGGTGCAGGCAGAGGTGAAGCACTGCGATATTGCTGCCGAGAAGAACGGCAGACTGGTTGTGGTGGAACTGAAAAGGGCCTTTGGGCTGAAGCTAGTTTATCAGGGCTTGGAGAGGCAAAGCCTGACGGATGAGGTTTTTGTGGCAATCCCTCGTCCGAAGAAGGGCGCAAGAGAAAAGGCGTGGCAGGACATGCTGCGTCTGCTGAAGCGTCTGGAATTGGGACTGCTGACTGTTGCGCTGGACAGCCCGTTGAAAACGGTGGACGTGGTACTGACACCTGCGGACAGCATGATTCGTAAGAATAAGCGAAAAAAGGAGCAGCTGCAGGCGGAGCTGGAAGGCAGACAGCTAGATGCAAATATCGGCGGCATGACAAGACGAAAAATTATCACTGCCTATCGGGAAAGGGTCATCCGTCTGGCGTGTATTCTGGAGCGAGAAGGGGAAATTTCTCTGGCGGAGCTGCGCGCAAGGGGCTTAGAAGAGCTGGCTGCGCTTCTCAGCCGCAATTATGAGAAATGGTTTGTGCGCGTGGAAAAGGGCGTTTATGCCCTTTCGGAAAAAGGAAAAACCGAATTGAAACGGGCGGATTATGCGAAGGTGGCTGCATATTACAGGCAGGAACAGCTTGGAAGAAATGAGGAAACGATATGAAAATATGGACAAAGCGAATTCTTCTTTTTCTAATCTGCATGGGGGTTGCCGGCTGTCTGGCGGTGGTCTGGCTGAGTGCCTATGTGAAAAGCGAAACGGCGGCGCGTATTCTTTCAGCGGAGGAAGCGGCAAAGCAGGCTGCGGATTGTATTCTGGTGCTGGGATGCGGTGTGCGTCCTGATGGGACACCGAGCCTGATGCTGACCGACCGACTGGAAACAGGCATTGCGCTTTATCGGGCAGGCGCGGCGGAAAAGCTTCTGATGAGTGGTGATCATGGCACAGAGGACTATGATGAAGTAAATACCATGAAGCGGATTGCGAAGGAAAGCGGCGTGCCTTCCGCAGATATTTTCATGGACCATGCAGGCTTTTCCACCTATGACAGCGTCTATCGTGCAAAGGAGATTTTCTGCGCGGAAAAGGTGATTATCGTCAGCCAGAAATACCACCTGCCACGGGCATTATATGTTGCGGAGAAATTAGGCCTGGATGCCTATGGCGTTGCGGCGGCAGATGTGAGCTACAGAGGGCAAAGCTACCGCGAAGCACGAGAAATGCTTGCAAGAGCGAAGGATTTCTGCAATGCGGCACTGAAACGAAAGCCCAGACTGCTGGGGGATGCCATTCCCGTCAGCGGAAACGGAGATAGTACAAACGATTAAGCAAATAGAAAAGGCTGTCTGATTTTTCAGACAGCCTAAAAAGGTGTCGACAGAGTCGACACCTAAGTCGAAATCAGGATTTCGACTTGTTGAAACAGAAGAATAAACAGACGAGTTCCATCGGCTAAAAAGCCTTGAAACTCGCTGTTTTCCTCGCCGGAAATAAATTCCGACTGCGGATTTTATTCGGGAAACGGATTTGTTTCCCGAACCCTTCCGCGGTTAAAAATAATTTTTTATATGCGAAAGGCTGTCTGATTTTTCAGACAGCCTTAAATTCTGTTTTTTATTCTTCGCCGAGATAATCTCTGGGGTTCTGATATACCCCGTTCAGCTGAATTTCATAATGACAGTGGACACCTGTGGACATCCCTGTACTGCCTGTGGTTGCAATGGTATCGCCTTTCTTTACCTTATCGCCGACAGCTACGTTCAAATCTGTGCAGTGTGCGTATAAGGTAGTGAAGCCGTTGCCATGGTCAATCACAACATAGTTGCCGAATTCGCTATGATACTGTGCGGTAACAACAGTCCCCGATGCGGTTGCATAAATGGGGATGATTCTGCTCTGTGTGGAGATATCCATGCCATAATGCTTTCTGCCGTCACTGATGGAGGGATCGGCAGAGGGATTGAATTCTGTGGAAACGGTACGGCTGTCAACAGGCCAACCGCTCGGTGCATTGCTCAGCGCTGCCAGATAGGTTACGGTATCTGCAACAGCAGAAAAGGAAATGCTTGTTTCATCCATCAGAAGGCTCATCTTATCCAGATGGGTGGAAAGAGCAGATGCCTTATTATAGGATGTGCTGACGAGGGTAGTAAAGGTCGGAGCTGCCGCCTCTGTTCCCTCTGTGGGTGCCAATGCAGATGTCATAGCGGTTAAATCCAGAGAAGCAGAGGAATCGGATTCATCCAGATTGGTAATCTGATGATACAAATCCTCTTTTACGGATTCGATTTCGTTCATTTTCTGCTCCAGCTCTGTTGTTTTATTCTGGAGAGCATCGATATTTTCGGTATATTCGGTATTTTCGGTTTCCAGAAGCTCTGCACGCTGTTCCAGCTTACGGCGTTCCCGTTCGGTTTCCAGTAGCTGCTCCTTAGAGGTATGCAGATCTGTTTTTGTTTTCTGATATGCACCAACGGCGCAGACAGAACCGCCGACCAGAAAAACTGTCGCTGCGCAGACCGCCACAGCATGACGGATGCGGAAGTGGAGCGTTTTCTGCTGACCCTTATGAGAAATATGAAGTGTCAGGAAATGCTTATGGGGTTCCTGCGATTGCTCTTGATTTTCGTTCTGAATTTCATTCTGATTTTCATTCATTCGGAAATATCTCACCTTTCTTTTCATGATATCCATAGGATATTATAATGGAAGAAGTTGGGTTTGTAAACTAAAACTTCATTAAAAGTTTAAATTTTGTAACAATTCGGTAACATTTCGGAGAGTAGACGAAGTGTTGACAGTGTGGTATACTGAAACGGTATGTAATGCGTATGCTATAATAGGTAGAAATACGTTAGGTGTGTCCCGATGAGAAAAAAGGAAGGGGCTTTTTTATGGAGCCAAAAATAAAAATGGGCATCAGCGCAGTCCAAAACGGTTTGCGCGCGGTATCGCTTGGAAGAAAGGCTTTGGCATTTCGGAAATTTCTGCCGGGCGGCAGAAGGAAAGCAGCCGGAAGGGCAATGCAGAAGGCGGAAAAGCAGGCGGTGCAGGCAAATACAAAGACCCTCCGCAAGAAGGACAGGCGGAAGGCATTACAGCGCATCAAGGGCATCGGGCGTGTGGCTTTGGTGGTGCGAAGAAAATATTTCTGACAAAAATCAATGGGTAGGAGGAACGCCAAAATGGACGAGATGGAAAAGAATGAATTAGAAAAAAATGAGGAATTGGAGCCGAAAGAAGCAGTAGAAACCAAAGAGGAGCCGACGCAGGGGGAAGCATCTGTGACGGATGCGCCTGCGGCGGAAGAAGCTACAGAAACGGTAGAAGAATCCGTAACGGCAGAAGCTTCTGTAGAAGAAACAGCGGAAGAGCCTGAGATAGAGGAAACGGAAGAACTGAAGCAGGAAGAACCGAAGCAGGAGGAACAGCCTGTGGAAGCCCCTGCGGCGCAGAAAGCGGAAAAGGGCGGCGTACTGGGGATTGTGATTGGCTTGATTGCGTTGATTGCGATTGTGGCGTATGCGTGGATGAACCCAATGGGAAAAGCTGTTGATACGGGTATCCTGTATACCAAGGATGATAATCTGTATTACTACGATTTGAAAAATGAACCGTATCAGGTGCAGGAGGGACTGAGCAACGGCGGCACCTATCATTACTTCTACACTGCTTGGGGCGCAAGCGTGACAGAGGACGGCAGCTATCTGTATTTCTCCGATGATGTGGATGAAAACGGTGCATTTGTGCTGTATCGCAGGGATGCGAAAAATGCGGATGCAAAGGCGGCGCAGATTGATACGGATGTTTACGATTACATGGCAAGCAAGGACGGCAAGGTGGTCGCTTATCTGAAAAAGAGCGGCGAGACCTACGCGCTTTGTGTCTATGACGGCAAGCAGGTGCAGACCGTAAAGACGGGCATAAATCTGGAAAATGATGTTTATGCGTTGAGCGGTGATGGCAAATATCTTGCGTTCACCGATACCACAGGGCTTCTGAATGCAGTTGCAGTCGGCAAGAATATGGAGGATAACATTCTTCCCCTGACCGATTCCGCGGAAACCTACGCATTGGCGGAGGAAAGCGGAATTCTGTATTACGTTGCGGCAGGCAAGGATGGCTATAACATTTTCAGCTATGCTTTCAAGGGAGAGCCCAAGACCGCAGTCGAAAATGTTTCTTCCATGGAAATGATGCCCAACGGCAGAGATGTGCTCTACTGCAAAAAGAGCGAAGAAAAGGTGCTTTATAAGGACATTATCGTGGATGACATGGCAGAGCAGGATGCGAAGCTGAAAAAGGGCGATGAGGGCTATGAGCAGAAGGTGCAGAGAGACGAAATCCGTAAGGCAATGAAAAACGGCGAGGGCTTTGAACCGCTTTTGCAGGAATGCTATGTGCTGACAGGCGGCAAGAGCGTTCGGGTAGCAGGTGATGTGGTTGCGGCAGTCGGTGTTGACAGCAAGCAGACCTATGTGGCAGGCTATAAAACAAAGGAATTTACACCCATGCATCTTTCTGTAATGGATGGCGGACTGGACATGGTGGAATATATTTATTATATGTCTCTGAATTATGGCGGCATGGAGGTATTCCTTGCGGATACGACAGGGAAGGTAAATCTGCTTTCCGGCAGTCAGCCGCAGCTGGATGGGCTGAAGCTTTCCGAAAACGGCAAGAAGGCAGCTTATCTGGATACCGATGCGAATACAGGGGATACCATTCTGGTGGAAATCGAGCTGGGCAAGGAAAAAGCAGAAACCGTTGCCACAAACGTGCAGAGCTTCGGCTACATCGGCAATACCCTGATTTATTACTTTGATTATACAGAAGGCGTAGGCACATTGGGCGCAGCAGGCAGCAAAACAACTATTGCAAACGCAAGCGGCGTACAGTTTACAGAGGATGCGGTGTATTATGTTGCCGATGCAGATGCAGCAACAGGCAATGGCGAGCTGCGTGCATGGGATGGCAAGACAGAAACTGCCATTGCCAAGGATGTATTTGCTTTCCAGTATAAGGAGAATGGCAAGCTGGTTTATATCGGCAAGTATGATGTGAATGCAGGTGTGGGCGATTTGTATTACTATGACGGTAAGGAAGCACGCAAGCTGGATACAGGCATTACGGCAATCTTTATTTATTGAGGATGATACGATGAACGAAAGAATGGAAACAAACAACCCTGAGGCAACCGAAGCCTTGGGAGAAAAACTGGGACGAGAGGCAAGGGCAGGGCAGATTTACTGCCTGAGCGGCGATCTGGGCGTTGGCAAAACGGTTTTTACGAAGGGCTTTGCCAAGGGGCTTGGGATTACGGAGCATGTGACCAGTCCTACCTTTGCCATTGTGAATGAATACGAGGGCAGACTGCCGCTGTATCATTTTGATGTGTACCGCATTTCCTGCGAGGAGGAAATGGAGGACACCGGCTATGAGGAATATTTTTACGGTGAGGGCGTTTGTCTGGTAGAATGGGCGGAGCTGGTGAAGGAACTGATTCCTGCCGATGCCGTCTGGATTACGATAGAGAAGGACTACACCAAGGATGACGATTACCGCCGTATCACCATCAGACAGGAGGGCTGAGGATGAAGATTTTAGGAATTGACACCACGGGGCAGACCGCCAGTGCCGCCCTTGTGGAGGGAGATAAGCTGATTGCGGAATTTACCATGAATTATAAGCTGACGCACAGCCAGACCATCCTGCCCATGATTGCGGATATTCTGGAACGAGAACTGGAAGGATGATGGCTGCATGAGTGACACCAGAGGAGGA
>OLGH01003289.1_pt1 | contig 11278 bp, 16 predicted proteins | sample 1604851 | NCBI WGS metagenome assembly OLGH01 (sample SAMEA3888894, study PRJEB22519) | human gut metagenome | biome: human gut; feature: human-associated habitat; material: faeces | place: Denmark | collected 2010 | reverse complement strand
AATTTTTAAAACCTATATAGGTTTATTAAAGTACGCCAATTTTTGGAACATCCCATTCATTTTAATAAATAGTAGCTTAAAAATCGTATTTTTATAGGAAAAAGAGGCACCAAGAACAAGCTGGCAAATCAGATGGATAACTTATCTGTATCGGACGAGTATTATGACAAGAAGTATGAGGATATGCAGGTGCGTCTGGATAAACTTTATGATGAGATAGAGGAAATTGAAATTTCCATTGAAGCAGTGGAGACAAGACTGTATAATATTAAGCAGGAAAAGATATCCGGTGATAATGTGTATCAGTTCTTATTATTCTTCGATAATCTGTACGACAGATTTACAGATATGGAGAAGAAGATATTTATGAAGAGCTTCCTCCTCCTTACGAGACGGGCAAAGCGGTAATTGAACAGAGTTAGGAGAGAAAAAACGTATGAATCAAATTGTTTCGTTGTTTATGTTTAGTTGTGGTGATTATGAGAAAGTAAAACAGGATGTATGGGAAGGAAACTGGAAAGCCATGCGGCTGTATTCTGTTGTGGCGCTTGTTGCCTTTGGAGTCATAACGCTGGTGAGTGTGTTTTCTCTGAGTATCGGAAAATTTAAATGGGTGTATCTGGTCTATACGTTCCTTTCTTTGGTCTATTTTTGCATTTCTCGTTCTAAACTTAGAAGCTTCTTGGGAAAAAACTGGTTGTATACAGCTTTTTTGCCGCACTGCTACTGTTCGGCATTATTACGGGAACGCTGATTACACCGGAGGAGATCACTGTCAACTACATTGTGTTCATGGTGGCAGCGCCGCTGCTGTTTACCGCCAGAACGGCGGTCATGAACGGGCTGATTCTGAGCAGTATGCTGCTCTATATCGGACTTGCTTTCTTTGCACAGCACAACCCAATTCTATCCAAAAACCTAGTGGATATTATTCTGTATGGGGTGCTGAGTATGTTTCTGACTGCCACGATGATGCGAAGCAAGCTCCAGAGAATCCTGTACCATAAGGAAATGGAAACGTTGGAAGTCAGCAAGCGCGAATCGCAGGAACGAATCCTGAATTACGAGAGATTCCTCACGGACATGGTTCGGTATGCCGCTTCAGAAGAAACTCCGGACAAAGTACTGAATCAACTGGTGGAGTATATCGGACAGCGTGTGACCGCCGATCGAGCGTACATCTTTGAACAGAATGACCGCGGAACGTTTGACAACACCTACGAGTGGTGCAAAGCGGGCGTATCCAAAGAAAAAGATAACTTGCAGGATGTGCCGTATGAAGGCATCATTGAAACATGGTTTGCACAATATCAAGAATACAACAATGTCATCATCCATGACATTGAAGAATGTAAAAAAACAAGCGAAGCCATATATGAAAGGCTGAAACCTCAGGGTGTCAATACCCTTGTGACAGGGCCAATCAAAATCAACGGCAAGATGGTCGGATTCTACGGTGTGGACAATCCTCCCGAAGAGAAACTGCATGAGATCTCGAATCAGATAAATATGATCGAGTTTATGATCTCTTTTATGATAAGACTGCGCGATAATGCAGATGCACTGGAGCACAGTGCATTATATGACCAGCTCACAGATTGTAAAAACAGAAAAGCATTGGATTGGGCATACACAGAAAAGCTGGAGAAGTACTTTCCCTTGGCGGTTGTCATGTGCGACCTAAATGGCCTGAAGGAAATAAATGACCAAAAGGGACATGACGCCGGTGATAAATTTATTGTGCAGACCGCACAGACGCTGAAATCTGTGTTCGGAAAGCGTCATGTGTATCGGATTGGCGGAGATGAGTTCATTGCGGTTCTGCCAAACATCACACATCCGGCGTTTCAGAAACTACTGGAAACGGCAAAAAGCCAACTGGGTGATACCGCGTCCCTCGGTACGACGATAAGCGGCACAAAGGACACGGATTTTGAGTCGCTTCTGAAAGCCGCAGATGCGGAAATGTATGAAAACAAGAAGCAATACTACATCGTGACAGGAAAAGAGCGGAGAAAGCACAGCTTGTGAGAGGGAAAGACCGTGAACCTGATAATTGAATTATAAAAAAAGGAAGAGATACTGACCCTGGCGCGTTGATATCTCTTTTTTCGTGAAAGAAAAATCAAAATGGTGGTTGCAATGAACAAAGATGCAATATCTATCATACAACAGCAGGCAGAGGCATTTCTTTGCTATTCTTAACATAGCAATATTTGGCTCTATATATTGTTGTATTTACTTCAAAAATCAAAAAAAATGTGGTACATTGTATCTATAAGATACACGTGATGTTTTACTACATAATGATACCGAAGTCAAAAGGATATACGAAATGAGAAAGAGAGGAAATGTGTATGGCTACAATTTATTATGTTGCAAAATCTGGTTCCGATAGAAATCCGGGAACAAAAAATTGTCCATTTCTTACGATTCAACGGGCAGCAGATGTGGCGGTCGCAGGAGATACGGTGATTGTCCATGAAGGCGTGTACCGTGAGTGGGTAAAGCCGAGATACGGAGGCCTTACGTCGGACTGCCGAATTACATATATGGCAGCACAGGGAGAGCATGTGGTGATAAAAGGTTCCGAACAGGTGGATAACTGGGAGCTTGTGGAAGGAACTGTGTGGAAAACAGAAGTTGATAATACTGTTTTTAGGGATTACAATCCATTTGCCACGGAAATCGATGGTGACTGGATGGTAAGCCCCAGAGAAAAGAAGGTTCACACCGGTGATGTTTATCTGAATGGTAAGTCTTTTTTTGAGGCGGATTCTTTGGACAAGGTATTTCATCCGGAGAAGTGGGAGAAGAGTATCCATGAGACATGGGGCTGGCGGGAAGAGAAACTGATAAGTCCGGAAGATTCTCTTTACCGCTGGTATGCAGAGGTTGCGGATGAAAAGACAACCATTTATGCAAATTTTCACGGAACCAATCCCAATGAAGCATGCGTTGAAATTAATGTGAGAAAATGCTGCTTTTTCCCGGACAGGACAGGGCTGGATTATATTACGGTAAAGGGCTTTGAGATTGCACAGGCGGCAACCATCTGGGCACCGCCTACCGGAAAACAGTACGGAATTATCGGACCAAACTGGAGTAAGGGATGGATTATTGAGGATAATATCATTCATGATTCCAAGTGCAGTGCTGTAAGCCTTGGAAAAGAAGAAACCACCGGTGATAATAACTTCACAAAATGGGGAAGAAAGCCGGGGTATCAGTATCAGATGGAGGCAGTCTTTCGAGCACTAGCCATCGGCTGGAGCAAGGAAAAAGTGGGTTCCCATATTGTCCGGAACAACCGGATTTACGATTGCGGACAGAATGGTATCGTAGGTCATATGGGCTCGGCATTTTGTGAGATTTATGGAAATGAGATTTTCAGAATCGGAACAAAGCATGAGTATTATGGACATGAGCTTGGCGGAATTAAATTGCATGCAGCAATTGATACATATATTCACAATAATTACATTCATCACTGTACACTGGGAACATGGCTTGACTGGCAGGCACAGGGCATTCGGGGAAGTGCGAATATTTACGATAACAATAATCGTGACTTTTTTATTGAAGTTACCCATGGTCCATATCTGGTGGATAACAATATTTTTACGTCTGAGTATGCGTTTGACAATGCGGCTCAGGGCGGTGCTTATGTGAACAATCTGGTGTGTGGTTTCTTAAATCATTATCCCGTATTGAACCGTTCCACACCGTATCATTTTCCACATTCGACCATGGTGGCCGGCACAGTGCCAGTGTATGGCGGAGATGACCGTTGGTTTCAGAATCTGTTTATCGGTGGTCAGGAAGAGAATCGGCACTATGGAACTGCAGAATATAACGGTTCACCGGTTTCACTGGAAAGCTATATCGAGGAAGTGCAGAGCCTTGGTTATGGGGATGTAGAGCAGTATGAGAGGGTGAAGCAGCCGGCGTATATTGATGGAAATGTTTATCTGGGTGGAGCAGTAGCTTTTGAGCAGGAAGTAAACTGTTATGCAGATAATGTGAAAGCAAAGGCGAAGATTGTTACTGAAGAGGATGGGGTGTATCTGGATATCACCTTACCGGAGGAAATGTTTACATTAAAGGGCAAGGTGATTACAAGTAAGGATTTGGGAATGACACGTATTACAGAGGGCAGATTTGAAAATCGTGATGGAGGCGATTTGGCAATTGATTCTGACCTTGTGGGAAATGTCATGAGTGAGACCGTGATTGCGGGGCCATTGCAGAACGTGCAGGCAGGAAATAATAAAGTGAAAATATGGGATAATCTGAAGCTTCGTGGAGTAAAAGTAACAATATTAGCGGTTGCAGATTATGCGGATAAACAAAAAAACAAGCGGTATTAAGGGCTATGACAATAGCGTATTCTGTTCTATTAGTTATAAATGCAAAAAGTTATATTCACAAAGTGCAAAAGGAGAGATAAATTTCAGTTTTTGAAACTGAGAAATCGAGATTTGAGAGGATAAGGGCAATGGAATTTAAGTTGATTTCCATAGCAAGCATAGTCGCTTTTTATGGTTGCTATTTTGTGAAAATGTTTCATCAAAAAAAGCAGGGAATACAGACAGACCAAATCGGAAAGAACAAAGTTGGTTTTGTGAAATTCGTGGAAATTACCATGAAGATTGCGGCTATTCTTGTTTTTATAGCGGGGCTTTCCAGTATTTTTTTTGAAACGGAGCATAACCCTGTCTCCGTTCGGATTTTTGGAGCGATACTGAGTGTTGCGGGAACGGCTATATTTATCGTTGCGGTATGGACGATGCGTGACAGTTGGCGAGCAGGAGTGTCCAAAACCGATAAAACGGAGCTTGTGACAAACGGCATTTATCAAATCAGCCGCAATCCCGCCTTCCTGGGATTTGACCTTTTATATATTGGCACACTATTGATGTTTTTTAACTGGATTTTGTGCTTCCTAACGGTATTTGCGGTCATCATGTACCATTTGCAGATTGTCAATGTCGAAGAAGATTTTTTATTTGCCACATTTGGAAATGAGTATCTGCAATATAAGAAGAAAGTTTGTCGCTATATTGGCAGAAAGCGATAACTTCAGGTTTGACGAGGAGGTGCTTTACATGAAAAAGAGTATATCAAGGATTATCGGTGTGATAATGTTGATTGTAGCTATTATATTTATAATGTTTGCATTCAACCATCCAGAAAAGAGTTTTCCATGGAACAATACAATTACTTGGTTACTGTATGGTATATATTTTCTTGTGGCAGTGGTGCTGCTTATTGCTCCTAAGATGAAAAAGTGAGAAATTCCGATTTGTAGAAATCGGGTATATTCTTTAGTTACAATATTCCGTATATTAAAGCAAAGCAGGAGGAAACACACTATGAATTTACAAAAAGTTCACCACATTGCCATTATTGGAAGCGACTATGAAAAATCAAAACATTTTTATGTAGATCTATTGGGCTTTTCTTTCATCCGGGAGAATTACAGACAAGAACGTGATGATTATAAAATTGACCTTAAGCTTGATGGAATGGAATTGGAACTTTTCATTATAAAAAATTGTCCAAAACGCCCAAGTTATCCGGAGGCTTATGGTCTTCGGCATCTTGCCTTTGCAGTAGATTCGGTTGATGAAACAGTACGATATTTAAATGAAAAGGGCATCGTAACCGAGCCGGTTCGATTGGATGCTTACACGGGCAAAAAAATGACTTTTTTTTATGATCCTGACAATCTTCCATTAGAGATTCATGAATAAGCTCGTATAGTCCAAAATGTGAAATGCTGCGGTGCGTGGTTGTGCAGTATGCAGGGGATAAGTTTGAAACAAATTTTCAAACTACTTATTGGTGGCAATACTGCAAGCAATGCTTGCAGTATGCAGGGGGATAAAAATGTTTTTTAAAATGGGGTGGGGATAATTTCTATCCGTGGATAGCGATTGATGATGACAATAGTTTTGACTGTGTGTACGCCGTTTTAACATTGTGGAGGTTCCACTCCCTTATTTTGGGCTGTTTTCAAACATGGCAATAAGTTCAGCACTGGTTTCCTTCATACCACGTCGGAGCCATTCAATGATCCAACCATATATCAGGTAAGAAAAAGCAGACATAACATAAGCTATTGGTGCCGGCATTTCATCAGATAATGATTTTTTATCTATAATGGAATCCTGGATAATCTGAGTATGACCGGCATTATAGACTGTCATATAAAAATCACTGTTAGCTTTGTAAAAATCAAGAGTTCTAAGAAGCTTCAGCCGGTAATCATTGGGATCATCATTTCTTCGGATATCGTTAAGTTCGTTATTAAGACGTTCTGCCTCCTGACGCAGGACGTCTTCTTTTGTTTGATAATTACGATAAAAGGAGGCACGTCCGACTTCTGCTTTTGCTGTCAGACGGCTGATTGTAATAGAATCAAAATTGTCAACCCGCATCATTTCAAGTAATGCTTTAAGAATCTGGCTGCGTACATAAGAGTTTTTTTCCTGATTATTCATGATGATACATTCTCCTGCTCTTTGTTTCATTTTGGGTGGGATGCTTGACTTATCTATTAGCAGGATGATACACTTGTCTCGACAAAAAGTCAATGCTATAAATAAAATTTATGGAGGATTTATATGGCAGTGAAAGACAAGAGATTTATTGTGGCAGGAATAATCGCAGCTGCGGGATTTATTTTTGGAAGACTGGCAGTGCGTGGAATGTTGAATATGCTTTTAGGTGGAACTCTGTTTGGAGGTAATGTTTTATGAAAAAAATAAGGGAGACAGGATTATGCCGATATGGTTTGGAATTCTGATTTTTGTTATTTCATTTCTGCTGGGCAATGCATCCAAACTATTTATCAAGCCTGCATGGTCTAAGAATTACAGTGTTAAGTGGGATGACAGCATTGGCACGATAATTTCTGATATTTCGTATGGAGCAGGTGAGAAAAACACGTTTGATCTGTATTTGCCTCAAAATAATACAAGAGAAAATTATGGACTTGTTGTATATTTACATGCAGGAGGTTTTACAAGTGGGGATAAAACGGATGATGCCGGAACGCTTGAGTGGTTATGCAGTAAAGGGTATGTTGCAGCAGGTATAAATTATACTTTGTTCAGTGAGGAACATCCTGACACTAATGTGTATACACAGTCTATGGAAATAAAAGAAGCCGTTCCCTTTGTAATAGAAGCCGCAAAGCAGGCAGGTTATAACATTGATAAGATGACAGTTGCCGGTGGCAGTGCAGGTCATACGCTTGCTATGATTTACGCATATCGTGATGGAAAGGAAGCACCGGTTCCGGTAGTGTTTACATATGGAGGTGTTGACCCTTCAAGTTTTTATCAGGAAGACTGGGGTATCTTCGGACTGGATCAGGATGATGAAGCCTGTGCAGTAATGTTTTCTGTGATGTCAGGCAATAAAAACAGTCCGGAAGAAATAAGAAGTGGCGAGTATCTTGAAAAGGTTAAATCTATAGCCGCTTCAGAATGGATTTACGACAATCCTATACCAACGGTAGTCGCTTATGGTAAATATGACAAAGTACAGCCATTTGCAGCTTCCATAAAACTTGAGACAGCTTTAAAAGAAAATCATGTAGATTATAAATACTATGTACTTCCTCATTCAGGACATGGACTTCAGAATGATAATAAGATCAGCAGGCAATGGATGGAGTCGATAGAAGAATATCTGGAGAAGTATATGCCAGTTAAAGGGTGAAAAGCATGAAAGTAAAACAAATATCTCAATGGTTACATAAAAATAGTAAAATAAAATATCTGATTCGATTACTGATTATTGCTGCCGTTGCATGGGTGTTGCGATTTTGGGAGTTCGAAGAACGGAGAAATCGCAATTATTATGAATATGATATAATGAGCGCAAGAGAGCCATAGGGAGCTTGCTCACTTTTGGCGAACGGCGAAGTGGATCATGATAGTTGCGAAGCAACGGTAAGCACCGAAGGTGCGAATCATGATATAATATGTAAAGATAAATGGAAGTGTACAAGAGTAGTTTCACATAGATACATTATTTCAGAAGTTAAAAAACATATGGAAATATTGGAGCTTGATTTATACGCTGAATCAGCTTATTATGGAAAAGTGTAGAAAGTCGGAGTAGTTCACTCGCAATAAATTCGACAAGCTTACGAGTATTAATGTAGAAAGCAAATAATTGCTCGTAATAACACCTGTTGGCTTACGAGCAAATTGAACGAAATCGAATTTATAATCGTAATAACAAGAATAGACTGCCAAAACAATAAGAGAGGCGAAAGACGCACAACAATCCGAACCGGTGAGGGAAAATAAATGGACATTAAATGGAAAAAAATGTATGAAGCAGCTAAGGCTGTTCAAAATGGAAGAGAGGTTTCAGAAAGAATCTATGCCGGTGGAGTGGCGGCGGCTGTTGAATCTGCTTCCGGCAGAATATATGTCGGGGTATGTGTGGATACCTCCTGCACGCTGGGTATATGTGCTGAGCGGAATGCAATATTTAACATGATTACAAATGGAGAGCAGGATATCAAAAGAGTGCTGGCTATTATGCCGGATGGCAAAACAGGAGCTCCTTGTGGTGCCTGCCGTGAATTTATGACGCAGATGATGCCCGGAATGTATCACAACATAGAGATAATGCTTGACTATGAAAATGAAAGAATAGTAACATTGGGTGAGCTTACACCTGAATGGTGGATATGACAACGTATAGCTGTGCAGAGTTGTAAAATCATGATTGTCAGGCTCTTTGAATGAGAGATGATTTATTGTCCGAAGGGCAATAAGATGGAGAATAAAAAGATTTTAACCAATCGTAATTTGACAAGGAGGGTTAACCGCTATGAAAAAGAAAATATTATGTGTAAAAAATAAGCAGTCAGGCCTAGTTTTCATACTAGTATCTATGGTAATAATTCTCCTTGTTGGTATCATAGTCTGGTATAATGCTCCAATCAAGCTGATGGATTTAGACCACAATGAGATCATGGAAATCGTTGTTTTTAATGGGAATAGCGGAAATACAACGCATATTAAAGATGATGAACAGATTCAGCATATTATCGACAATCTGAACGATATTAAAGTGACGAGGTCGAAGCTATCCACTGGATATTCCGGGTATAGCTTCAAAGTTACTATTTATCTGGCTGATGGCAGCGAAGCAGGCGATTGGAATAATTTTATTATCAATTCAGATTATTCAATCAGAAAAGACCCTTTTTTCTATTCTGTGATAAAGGGAAAAATTGATTACAATTATATTAAGAATATCGTAGAATAATTCGTGCAGGAAGATGTAGAAAAGAAAGGTATCAGTAACTCAGAATTTGACGAGGTAATGAATATGAAGCATCCTGAAAAATGGAGAGATACAGAAGACCCTTATTCTTTGCCATATAAGAACTTTTCTTTATTAGAGGTAATTGGATATCCTCACGCTGGCAATGATGTTTTTCAAGTAAAGGGTATATATAATCAACAAGAGGTTGAAGCATATATAAAAGTAGCAAGGCAGTTAGGAGCAGACATAGAAAACGAAATTAACACCATAAGTGCTATTAATTGCAAACTTGCTCCATCTATTATTGATTACGATGAGGAAAAGAAACATTTTTGTGTTTCCCTTGCAAAGCAAGGAGATAGACTGTCTGCTATTGTGGGAGATAATTTCAATTATGTTTCTTTAGATTATTTATACGAATATGGACAGACACTTGCTAAGTTGCACGAAACAGGAGGAACATTTCCTGAAGTAAAAGACCGCAGATTTTTTCATATACCGGAAAAACAGTACTTTTCAGAACTAAATATTGAATTTGTTTATGAATATTTAATTTCAAATCAACCGCAGATAATAAATAAATGTTTCTGTCATGGAGATTTTCACTATGCTAATATTCTTTGGCAGGAAAAACATATATCTGCCATATTGGATTTTGAATTATCTGGTTGGGGAAATAAAGAATTTGATATTGCTTGGGCATTGATTCTTCGACCTGGTCAGAAGTTTATGAATACAGATAAGGAAATCTTGCTTTTTCGGGATGGTTATCTGTCAGTTGGAAACTGTAACTGGGATTATGTAAAATATTACATGGTACTCATATATTCATACTTTTATAGAATCGGAAAAGAAGATGCAGCATATCAGTCTTACATTAAAGATGTGTTCATTAATTATTGTAAAAAATAACAGGCAGATAACTTAGATTGTCTCACTAAGAAAAAAATATGAATGAAGAAAGACCAAAAGAATGAATGCAGCTTTATATGATGGAATGTAGATATATATATTGATATTTGTAATTGATTATGATATAATATCCGAAAAGTCGGAAGCAGCTGACAAGGGAAAGGGCGTTGCATCATGCAGATATATGAAAAAATTTTTGCACGACTTGATAAGCTGAATATAAGTCAGACGGAATTGTCAAGAAGGACTGGGATTGCAACTAGCACAATCAGTGATTGGCGAAAGAAACAGATTAATCCACAAGCGGATAAACTATGTTCTATATGCAAGGCACTGGATATGTCACTTGTGGAGCTGCTTTGTGATGAAGAGGGTACAGAACATACAGTATCCATGGATTATGTAACAGATGAAAAACATATGATTGAATTGTTTCGACAGTCAGATACAGAGAGCAGGCGAAGAATAATCAGCTATCTTGAGGTTTTTGGAGTCTGTAAACAAATCAATGACAGCAATCAGTCATGGCAGCGTAATGTTTCGGTTATTCAGGATATTGATGGAAATAATATTGTGGTAATCAACGATATCCGATTTAAAGGAAAAAGAACAATTAATTGGAAAGAAGTAAGGGCTTATTTGAAAGAATATGTTGGTGATTTCTATAAGGTAGCTTCTACGGGAGATGTTATATATATTGGGTCTGACCTGCCAAGTGAATATTCCGGATTTGAATATACAAAAAAGTTGAACGGAGCAGCCGCCAAGGCGAAAGCAAATGCAGCACAGGGGCTTCCCGAAATGATAGAAATATCAACAGGAAGATATTTTAGAGAGAACAATGAAGATAAACATGCCTGGAATGTAAGGAATGGCTGGTATAGATATAATTCTTATTTTGCACTGCCGGTATATGGTGATAACGGAGTTATAGAAAGATATAACGTATTTCATACTTCGCTGATAATAAGACATGCAAACGATGGAAAAATGTATTTATATGATATTATTGATATAAAAAAAGAAACGAGCACCCCGTTGGAGCCATAAGGCTTTACTTGGCACA
>OLGH01003281.1_pt1 | contig 11293 bp, 6 predicted proteins | sample 1604851 | NCBI WGS metagenome assembly OLGH01 (sample SAMEA3888894, study PRJEB22519) | human gut metagenome | biome: human gut; feature: human-associated habitat; material: faeces | place: Denmark | collected 2010 | reverse complement strand
CACAACTTTAAAAACACCTTCCGGTGTCCGGTTATCCCCCGCTTTCACTTTCTGCCCGAAATTCATCCCGCAAGCGATAGGAAATTTTAATAACTCCTTCCCGTCATTATCATAAACGGTCATCTTCATCTCTTCCTTAGAGACAATAATGTAAGCGGCCTTTTGCGCAAAGGCCGTTGACGTGATCATGAGAAACGATAAACACGCCAGAATATATTTTAACTTCATGTGATTACTTCCCTAATATTTCAGCAATAATATAATTCATGTGAGCATATTTCTCCGTGATAAAGAGTAGGTACCGAACGTCCAAACAAATAACCCGATGTAGATTTTGATCAAAGTTGAAATCACGGGTCATGGACTCCCAGTTGCAGTCAAATACCAACCCGATCAATTCTCCTTTCGCATTCAATAACGGACTTCCTGAATTACCCCCGGTAACATCTCCATTCATGATAAAATCAGTCGGCAGATCGCCGTTCTCTCCATAACGCCCGAAATCTTTACGTCCCCAAAGTGTTCTCAATTTCTCCGGCAAATCGAAATCCGGATTCCCCGTGTTCGCATCCGCTTTCGCTATCACCCCACTTAATCGTGTCTGGTAAGATTTCACGGTTCCGTTTCCTAAAGGTAAATCACAAATCGTTCCGTAAGAAAGACGGATCGTCTTATCTGCATCCGGATAATAATCTTCTTGGTGGAAATTCAATCTTCCTTTGTTATACTGGTATTGAGCTTTTCGAACTACATCCAGTTTTTTGCTAACCAAAGCAAATATCTCCCTATCCTTTTTCTCCATTTGCTCTACTATTTTATAAGCAAAGTCATCTTCAACTTTCCAATTCGGATTTTTCAATGCGGCCAATAAACGTTCTTCATTAGCAAATGCAGATTGTTCATACATTTCATCAACAAAACGATCTATATCTCCATTATAGTCTGTCTTCAAGGTTGCAACGAAATTAGGTTGTAAATCTGCATCCAGATCATCCCATACCAATTTTAACAAGGCTTTTGTCACAGCCCGATCAACTTTCTCTGAATAATCTTTGTAGTGCATTTTCACATTCACCACAAAATTTCTCATGGACTCCCCTTTTTCTTTCATGACATAGGGAATGGAACGCCCAAAACCGGAAATAAAATTCAGCATTTCACACCCATTTCGAACTTCCACATAATACCCTAGAGCAATACGATAACGAGCGCATTCTTTAATTCCTTTCTCCATCGTCTGAAGCATACCAGCATAAGCCTGACGGACGGAATCATTCTCGCAAGAATTCAAGAACTCTTGTTCTTGTTCAGCCTTTTTCTTACAAACATCAAGATCCTCAATCCATTGATTTACCCCGATGGAGTTCTTACAATAATTGGCTGATGATGCAAATTTTTCTGCATATTTTATACGCAGACTCTCGTCCTCACGCATAAACTTCTGCAATATTTCCTGTCTGGCCGTACGAACCTTGATTAACGGGGGATTCAACACGTTCTGCCTCTCCCAGATCAGCATAGAAGTTGCATTCCGTTCCGTGAAACCGGGATAACCAATTGACATAGCGTAATCTCCTTTTTCATAGCCTTCTGCTGAAACCTTCAGATACACCTCCGGATGATAAGGAACATTATCGGCATGATAACCGGTTGATTTCCCGTCTTTAGATACATACACTCTCAGAAAAGCGAAATCACAACCATGACGAGGCCACGTCCAGTTATCTGTCTCTCCTCCAAATTTTGCAATTGCAAAAGGGGGCGCCCCCACGAGACGAACATCCTGAAATGATTGCGTTACATACAGCACGTGCAACGTGTAATCCCGGTAACTGCGAATATTCACTTTCATTCCCGGATATTGTTTCCGGTATTTTTCCGCAATGCCATTAACAACTCCAAATCTTGTACTATGTTCCGGTTTTACTCCCACCAACTTGGCGTTCACTTCCTCTGAAATATCTTTAATCACCCGGTTAATGGAAATATCAACTCCCTTCAATGGAATTTCTTCCCCCTGATTCATCGCCCAAAATCCATCTCGAATATAGTTATGCTCATCCGAACTACTCTGTTGAATAGCTGCATAGGCACAATGATAATTCGTTAGCAACAAACCGTCTTTTGAAATAAAAGAAGCTGTCCCACTTCCATTGTAAGAAATAATAGCCTGGCTTAAACTATCTACAATATATTCCACGGGAATTTTCAATCCCAATTTTTTCATCTGAGCCTCATTGTGCTGTTTCAAACGTGATAACAGCCACATTCCCTCATCAGCACGCAGCGTCAGCACGGGGCATACCAGTAATAGTAATATAATTATTTTTTTCATTCTCGAACATTTAGAAAACAACCCAGTAATCACTTATTTTGGAATAATCCGGTACAAAATGCAACCAATTCTTCCCCTTTAAGTCCTTGAGCCAGAATTTTACCTTCCGGATCAATCACCCATATAGCCGGAATACCGTCAATCCCGTATAGTTGTGCCACCGGGGTATTTTTACCGCCTTTTAATAACTGGCACCCATGATTCCAGATCATGCCATCTTCCTCGATCGCTTTCAACCAAGCCGCTTTCTTATCATCCAAGGAGACAGAAAACACTTCCAATCCCGCATCATGAAATTTATTATATATATCCTTGATATAAACCGTCTCTTCCCGACAAGGCGCACACCAAGATGCCCAAAAATCCAACAATACCCATTTTCCTCTAAAAGAAGACAATGCGAAAAACTTTCCCTCAACATCCGGCAAATTGATCTCAGGCACTCTAGCCCCTACAGCCACCGTTCGCATCAAATCCCGACGTTGAGTTATCAAACGGACATCGTTATTATTTTCCATCCCAACATAACTTTTTACCAAAGAGTCCAACTCTGCATATTGCAATTTTTGCATCAAAGAAGTACGATAAAAACAAGCCGCCACATATTTATGAGCTGAATGATTCAAAAATTCATTCCGGAAAATTTTCCGAGCTTTAGTCGCATCCACAAAAGCTCTCGTGGCCGCACGCACGATCTCCTTATCTTTGGTCGCAAATGCCTTTTGATAAGCTTGGGCGCATCCCGCCTCCACACTCTCCAAACGACGTTCTTCTTTGTTAAAATACTGCCATAACTCATTCGTTGATGTTCCCTCAACATTCCCGTAGTAAATTGAATCTTTCTTTACTGCCACGTGAATTTTTCCCGGTTCTAGAAATAAGGTCAAACTACCCCGTTGATTGTTAAAAAACAATTGAACAGATTGAATCTCTGCAATTTTTCCTTTAAACTCAAATTGCCCGTTTTTTATGTCTGAAACGCCCAATTCATTATATCCCTCTGCTGTTTTTTGTTTCATCACCACTTGCCCGGACTCCATCCCTTCAATCTTACCATTAACCTTATATTTACCTGTATGTTGTGCATAAACCACACAACATACGAGTAAAAAACAAACACAAAACAATATTTTCCTCATCTTATTTCTCTCTATAAGTTACATCTACCGGAGTTCCGAACCCATCATGCACGGAAGGCGCATCGAATTCATCTCCAAATACCGTTGGGATGTCATAAGTGCGAACAATCCCATTCAACCCGGAACCGGACTTCACAGACCCTACAATCAATTTTTCTTGCATCGTCGAATTAGGATACATTCCCATAAATAAATTGAACTTCAACATCGTGATCGTTTCTCCATCCAAATGAATTGGTTCTGCCTGATGCCCTTCCATATCAAAATGATACACCGTATTGCCGACAGCATAAAACAACCAAGGTAAACTGGGATGTACTGCAAAACAAGTTGCTTTTTCAATCCCCGGATAATCCAATTTCATAAACTTCGTTTGAGTTACCCCTCCATAAGCTGATACTTTCATCACGTACAAATAACGAGAGTTAGGAGCCTCTACATCTTGCAATATTGCATACACACTACCTCCATCATACCGAGAATTCGCCATATAAACAAAATCTTTCCCTGTAACCCAAGAAAATTCAGACTCTTTTGCCGTCATCAACGTACAATTCTTCATGCTATTTGCAATCATCACGAAACGTCTGTTTGAAGTGTCATATAATATTCGATTGGGATTGTAAGCACTATATGACGTGTTCACTCCCACGGACGGAGCAACATTAAAATAATTTCCATCGTCACCTGCAATAAAATTAATAGGAACCCCGAAAAGTACTTGCTGCCCAAAAGTTGTTCCCCCGAATACATATTTATCCGAGATAAGTAACTCCCATCCCATTCCGGCAGTTCTGTTCGAAGCAACAAAATTCTGAGGATATTCCAACATTTCATAACGAATATCATTCCCATCATCCCACTCATAAGTATCAACATCAAGAGTAGCGGTTGTCGTTTCCGTTATAAGATAAAACCTCGGATCTGTTCCCCATTGGAGATAATACATATCAAATACCGTATTTATCCTTTTGGGCCCTTTCAACTGCGGGGCATCCCGAAGTAAATCACGCACGACAAGATCCTCCTTGGCAGACATCGAAATTAAATCTAAACGGGTATACCCATTCACATCCGAAAGCACCAACCATCCCTCATTTAATTGAGTCGTCACCTTCAATTTGAACGATCCTTTCCAAGTTACTCTCGTAATTGTATCCTTTACCAAGCAATTCACATCGTATTCTCCATCCGGAAGCTCCACGAAGTAATTCAAATCACGTTCCTCACCAATCACATACGATGTTGTCTGAATATCCCCCACCTTGGGTTGGGAAACCGCTTCCCATTTAAAACTGTACCGATCTGGCATACTACCGTCATCCGCAGTAGCCTCTATGCCCGGAGTCACCCGCAAAGTATCAACATTTCGATATTTCATCTGCATTTCACCAGGTAACCCTGTCACCTGTAACTCATTTATTTCATGGTAGTCATAATTTCCTTTATCATCGAAACAACCAGAGACCACGACTGCCATAAATATCGTCAACACGAACAATATATTTCTCATCATATAAACTCTTTTAGGATTCTAATTGTAATACACATCACCCATTCTCATCAATGTCACATTATCATCTTCGTAAATTGGATGACCGTTTGCACTATAATCATTTAAAATCTGCACCATTTTCGCTGCAATATATTTCTGTCTGGAATTGATCATATAACTTGCATCATTAAACATTTCCCGTGTCAAATTCATCTCCTCACAGATCACATCCAATTTCTTCACCGAAAATTCACCAAATTCATAAGTACTCCATTTCGTAGGAGGGGTCATAATCTCGGAAAAAACAATCTTATAACGGATTGCGCTATATTCTTCATCGCTCGAAGACACTTTCGTCGGATAATTCAAGGTGAAATATTCATTCTCCTCTAACTCAAGAATTATATAACGTTCCTCCCGTTTTAAAACCTCTGGGCGTAATAATTCAACTAAAATTGTTCCGAAAGTATTACCAGCCGAAATCGTGTACGAATCTGATAAAGTTCTAAAATCCGTCTCAGCCGTAGCATTTGTCTCAGCAATCTTCACTTTCACCTGTCGATCATAATTTTTCACTTCGCCTCCGGTCCTTACCTGAATATAAAGAGAATCCACAGATTTATTTACATCCACATAGGCAAATGAAAAATACGTTGAATCCAATCCGGCCGACGGATTAAAATAAACAAAATCACGGCCGGAATAAAGATCCAAATCTTTCTGGCATCCCCAACCAATCATCACTAAGGCCGAAATTATGAGTACATATTTTTTTATCATGTCATTCATATTTTTAATTTCTATAATCAGTTTCACTATCAGGCAAAGGGAATTTATATTTTGCCTCATTCATCATAACATCTCCACTGTCATCGCCTGCCGGAATAGTAGAAGCATTCAATCGTTTATAATAATAAAACAACTGTCCCTCACCAAAAAACTCTTTCATATACTCCTCCTTCAACACCTGTTGAACATCGATTATTTCCGTATCCTCAAAAGCAATCAATCCCCTATTTCTCCGAATTTGATTCAAACAAGCCCGAGCTTCAGCCTCATCGCTTGTCGTTTCCGCAACAATATAAAACATTTCACTAATACGGATCATCGGGACTAAATAGGAATAGAATGGATCTGTTTCCTCTGTTGCCTCATATTTATGAAAACAACGGAAACTATATTTCCCATTATCCGGTTTAATCCAAAACGGGGTAAACCGCCAGTCACTCGTGTTCTCAGACAAAAAGATATTCAACAAACTTGTATTAGTTGGAGCCAAAATCCCGTTATCTAACTCTGGAGTAAAATAATCCGTAAAAATGTCTCCCCGCTGTTTGTTTTCCAGCCCAAATAATACTTCTGTTGAAAATACCCTATCTTTCTTTTTATTACTACTTTCCATAATTGCATTATAGGATACAAACGGATACCACTTTGGTTGTATTTCAACAAGCTTTCTTGCCATAATTAACGCATCCTCATTACGTCCGGCATACAGATACACCCGTGCCATCAGGGCTTGAACGGCATAATAATTCAATCGGTAAGTCCGTAAACGCAAGTCATTATTTCCATCCGAAGCCGTCGTATTTCTCGGCCCTTCCGTTATCACCGGATCATTAACCAACAACTCTTCCGCTTTTTTCAGATCATCTAATATATTATCAATCACCTCTGATGCCGGGAGAATATTTGATCCTTGATAAGAAAACTTCTTATTATAACAGATGGAAAGCCCCTCGGGATTCGTTTTATAAACAGGACCAAATAATCGTAACAAATCAAAATGCAACATGGCTCTCAAAGCCAATGCCTCTCCATAAATAAGATTATAATTATCACCCGTAAATACATCTTTACGCAAATCGGCATTCTCCATCAACTTATTACAATTCATGATCAAAGAATACATCTTCTGCCATAAAGCATCAATGCTTGCTTTTACATCATCATCACTATAATTATAGGCAATCCATTCTTTGTATGTACCAATAGACGAAAGATTGTAACGTTGAGCTAATATCTCAACCATTCTAAACATCAAATCCCCTCCATATAAAGTTTTTTGATTTAACTCCACGTACACCCCTGTTAAGGACTGTTTAAATCCTTCTTCAGTTTCATATAGCTGATCTTCCAAAACCCGGTCTATCGGTTTCAAATCCAACCAGCTCTCGCACCCGCACAACATTACCATAAGTAATGCGACACTTACGTTTTTTATTGATTTCAATACTTGCATATTAGATCATTTAAAAAGTTACAGAAAGAGACATTGACATCGTACGGGCAAACGGGTAGTCAATACCACGTTCTTCCTTCACGCTGGAAACCCGGAAAATATCATTCATATTCGCTTGCAAACGAATTGCAGACACCCCGAATTTTGCCAGCCCTTTCGGATTAAAATCGTATCCTGCAGAAATAGATTCCCCGCTCAACACATCTTCACGCTGAACAAAACGAGACGAAATTTTCGTGGTCTCCGTCAATGAAATTCCTTTAAATTGAGCGCGATCCCCGGCTTTTTGCCACCGATCATATAACGCTCGTTTATCTTGATTGTATTTTAATGAACTCTCCGATATATTCTCCACTTTCGTGTACATAGCATTATTAAATACATCAGCTCCTAATTTATAACGGAAATAGAACGAGAAGGAAAAGCCTTTATAATACAAGGTACTTCCCAAGACTCCTTCCAACTTGGGTTGACTATTTCCCACGATAACCTCATCCTTTACATCATATTCAAAAGTATAAGTCCCATCCTTCTTCATAAATACCTCCCGCCCTGTAGAGGGATCAATTCCCAAAGAGCGAACAGCCCACAACGAATTCGGATCACCGCCATCATAGTAACGCGTCAAACTGGTATTCTTATCTCGATAAGACCCGTCTCCACTTACATCACCCTCCTCTCGATTCGCCTCATTCAACTTTTCCAAACTATTACCTATATTTTCATAACGAGCTTTCTGCCATCTGAAATTGACACTTAACGTCCAATTGATCCTTTCTGACGGGCGATATATAGGTGAATACTTCACCGTCCCGTTGATCCCTTTTGTAAGCTGACTTCCCATATTCGTACCCACAGACGTGATCCCCACAGAAGAAGGAACAGTAATATAAACCAACAAAGGATCAGTATCTTTGACAAAGTAATCCATATTAAAATTCAAGCGATTACCCAACAATGCAATATCCACTCCTATATTTTTATCCAGCGTCTTCTGCCATTTCAAATTAGGATTACCTATTGCATCTATAAGAACGCTTGTTCCAAAAGAGCTTTGCATCCATGTATTGAATGAATAACTCGTTATAGATTGATACGAACTAAAATTCTGGTTCCCAGGGTTTCCTATGGAAGCCCTGATCTTGAATAAATTCATCCATTTCGCATCACGTAAAAACGGTTCATTGTGTAAATTCCATGCCAAACCCACAGCCCATGTCTCCGTGTAACGTTTGTTACTACCAAAAGCGGAAGAACCATCTAAACGGAAATTCACATCTAACAAATAACGATTGTCGTAAGCATATCCCCCGTTAAAATAAACACTATGTGAACGACTTTCCGTTTCGGAATATGTTGGCTTACTTCCTTCCGTAAACCCATTTGAAAAAGGAGGCTTTGTGAAATTCCCATTAGGAAAACCTGAAACAGAATATCCCTCATTCGTTGACAAACTGGAACGGAGATTTGTTCCGATCACGGCATTTATCTGGTGAACCTCTTTCAATAAAGCACCATAAGTTAGAGTTAAATCGCCATCATAATAGAATTCACTCACCGTTGTTGATGTATAACGTCCCTTTTTATCTTGCGCGTAATTATCAAACGACGAATGTTGAGGGGAAACAAATTTCTCCGTCTTTTTCGCTCCCTTCCCTATTCCCAAACGTCCCCGAAGATACAAGGTAGGCATAATCCTCCATTCCAGATTCAAATTATTCCTAAAACTAAACTGATCTTCCTCGTCTAAATTATTCAAACTGGCATTCCAAAGCGGATTACCCACAGAATAAGTTGTATTCGTATTAGGGATCACAAAATAATCCAAGTAACGTTCGATCTTCCCATTCTCCCCCGTTTTCCGATAATAAGGATTCGCTCTTGAAAATTCTGAAAATGGAACAGTAGGATTCTCTGCTTTGTTATAATCCAAAGAAAATTTATTGGCAAAAGAAATTTTACCTTTCCGGTAACTCAAATCGAAATTTCCCCCGATAACATTACGTCTGGACTGTTTCATTACACCGGAAATATTATTATAATTTATTCCCAAACCATAGCGAACAGCATCGTCACCGCCCTCAGCATACAAATTATGTTTGTGACTAAAACCAACTCTTAACGGTTCATGCAACCAATACGTATTCACCCCACGAGCAACCTCTGCACGACGACTATTGTACAGACTATCTAACACTTGCTGCGTCATTCTTGACCCGGAACTTCCCGAGGAAGAAGCCGTATAATACCCGGCCAATTTCTCGAATTCCAACTTCTCTTCCGCATTCATCAAATTATAATCGGAAAGATCCGGCATCGAGACACTAAAATCACCGACATACGAAATTTTAAATTTACCTTGTTCCGGTTTTTTGGTCTCTATCACAACAACCCCATTGGCAGCTTTTGACCCATAAATTGCGGTAGATGCGGCATCCTTCAAAATAGTCACTGACTCAACCCGTTCCATATTCAAGTCTGTTATTACTTGTAATGTCGTCTCAAATCCATCTAGAATAAACAAAGGTTGATTAGGATCCGTTCCAAATTGTTCCTTTAACCCGATCACACTCGTTTTACCCCGGATCTCAATATCCGGCAAGCGGTTCGGGTCCGAACCGAATTGATTATTTTCCATAATTGCAAAAGAAGGGTCCAAAGTTCTCAAACTCTGGATTAAGTTTTGGGAACCAACCATCTTTAATTCCTCTTTCTTAAATGTAGCTGTTGACCCGGTAAAGCTCTCTTTTTTTCTCTGGTAAATACCCGTAACCACCACTTCATCCATCTCCGTTATATCTTCGTGCATCACGATAGATAGCGGTTTCGTGTCATTACTCTTCACTCTTACCTCTTGTTGCTTGTAACCTATAAACGAGAACACAAGCACAAGACTGTCTTGCTTTGGCAACTCAAAGTTAAACCTACCATCAAAATCCGTAACAGACCCGATCTGTGTACCTTTCAACAGGATGGTCACTCCCGGTAAAGACTCTCCTTTTTCATCCTTAACCGTTCCAGATACTTTAATTTTTGTTACTTCTTTCTTTTCCGGTTCTTCTGGTCGAATAATAATCAATGTCCCGTCAAATTCAAACATCATTCCCGTATTCACCAGCACTTTACGCAAAACACTTTCCACGGTCTCGTTCACGGCCCGCACCGAGATGGCTCCTAATTTTTCTGTTTGTTCCGTGTTGAAAACGAACGACAAATTAGTTTGCTTTTGAATTTCACTAAACAACACCTTAAACGAAACCTTCTGCAAATCCAGATTTACCCGTTCCTGTTGGGCTAAAGTTGAGGCCGACAAACCCAACGTGAAACACAACAGTAATGAAATACATAATCTCATCCTCAATAAGATTTTTCGTTTTCTATGTCCATCTAAAGACAGACATAATCGTTTTTTTTCCATATATTTGCAATATTAAAGATTATTATTAGCGACAGTATGTTTTCCTAGGACTCCTGTCGCTTACGGTTACAACGGGGGATGTACCACCATCCTCCGTTTTTTATTCTGTTACAATTATTGTTTTCTCTTTAATCGTAAAATGTACACCCACCATTTTACTAATCGCATTCAAAATAGTCTCTATATTCTCATACTTTTCCATATGTCCAGTGAAATGATACGTCTTTACCCTTTCATTACTATAAAATATATCCACATCATACCAACGGGATAAACGATTCAAGATACCTTCCAAACCCTCATCTTCAAATACAAAAAAACCCTCTTTCCAAGCCGTATAAGTCTTCACGTCCACGTCCCGAATCCCTTTGAATTCACCGTTATCTCCAAATTCGGCTAATTGAAAAGGTTTCATAATATACTCTTGCACCGAACCCCTTCCCCAAATCCCGACCTTACCCGACACCAAGGTTGTTTGAGTTCCCCCTATTCCATTCGTGTTCACGTTAAACTCGGTCCCGTACACTTTTACCCGAACGGCATCCGTTACCACGTAGAAAGGCCTGTTCATATCTTTCATCACCTCGAAATAAGCCTCCCCCGACAAATATACTTCCCGTCTCTTACTATCAAACTGCACCGGGTACTTCAATTTAGAGGCGGC
>OLGH01003265.1_pt1 | contig 11339 bp, 9 predicted proteins | sample 1604851 | NCBI WGS metagenome assembly OLGH01 (sample SAMEA3888894, study PRJEB22519) | human gut metagenome | biome: human gut; feature: human-associated habitat; material: faeces | place: Denmark | collected 2010 | reverse complement strand
CCATCCTGATGGTACGTTTCCCGGACGGAAAAAATGTGCCTTACTGGAATACGTTCTACCAGGAAATTAAATATCCGGTACTGGATGCACAGGATATTATGCAGGTGGCAAAGGTACAGTATTCCAAAGCAGATCTGATCGCGAAGAAAGTCAATGAGGAGATTGCAGCAGGTAAAAAACCGTCAGAACTCAGCATTGATACTTTCTGCAAAGACAGCGTGGTAGAACTTCTGGAGAGCAAGAGAAAATATCTGGGACAGATGGATCTGAATATCAAATCTCCACTGGTATGGGAGTTTTATGACGAAACACTGAAGACGCTAGCTGCATACGGAGCAAAGATCGTGCGTCTGGACGCATTTGCGTATGCACCGAAGGAGCCGGGAGAGAAAAACTTCCTGAATGAGCCGGGAACATGGGAAGTACTGGAAAAAGTACGAAAACTGGCAGACAAATACAATCTGACCCTTCTTCCGGAGATCCATGCAAGCTACGGAGAGAAGAACTATGAACAGATTGCAAAACAGGGTTACATGACCTACGATTTCTTCCTTCCGGGAATGATCATCGATGCACTGGAAAGCGGCAAGCTTGCCTTTTACGGCGCAGACGCCTTTGCCACCGAGCCGCTGCCGCCCCAAAGCCGCCTGCGCGGCCTGCCGGGCGCGGTACTCACCCCGCATATCGCGTGGACCACCAAGGAAGCATTGCAGCGGCTGATGGACATCACCACCGGCAACCTGCGCAGCTTTCTGGCCGGGAAAGGCGAGAATATCGTCAACTCTTGATTTTGGCAGGGCGCTGTACTATACTGTTCCATGATTTCAGGCTCTCCCGGCAAAGGAACTGCCGTAAAATAACGTATGCACAAGAGCAGCCGGCAGCTTTGCCGCTGCTCTGAGGGAGGTAAAAATGAGTTACGCTATCGTATTCAGCAGCAAAACCGGCAACACCGCACTGCTGGCACAGACCCTGCAGGAGCAGCTGCCGCAGGCAGACTGCTGCTATTTCGGCGCACCGGACACTGCCGCGCTGGCAGCAGATACCCTGTATGTGGGCTTTTGGACGGACAAGGGCAAGGCCGATACCGACACACTGGATTTTTTGAAGCAGCTGCGCGGCAAGCGGGTATTCCTGTTTGGCACCGCAGGCTTTGGCGGCAGTGCGCCCTACTTTGAAAAGATCCTTGCCGCTACCCGGAAGGCGTTGGACGGCAGCAATACCGTCATCGGCAGCTTTATGTGTCAGGGCAAAATGCCGGTGTCCGTCCGGCAGCGGTACGAGGCCATGAAGGCAAAGCCTTTGCACATCCCTAATCTGGACACCCTGATCGAAAACTTCGATAAGGCGCTCTCCCACCCGGATGCCGCAGATCTGGAACAGCTGAAACAGGCTGTAAAATAAGTGAAAAAGAGCGACCGCACATGGTTTTGTGCGGCCGCTTTTTCTGTATGGGACAAACGCTAGTCAATGGTGGTTTTGGTACGTCCGATGCCGATGACGGCGGTGGAGATCTTTTTCCAGCTGTCGCAGCCGCACACGCCGTCCACCCGCAGACTGGTGCGTTTCTGGTAGCCGCGCAGTGCCTGCTCTGTGCGGGCACCAAAGATGCCGTCAATACGGCTGCCGGTCTGGTAGCCAAGGGTGGAAAGTGCGTCCTGCAAGATCATGACATAGCAGCCCCGGCTGCCCCGGCGCAGGGTGGGGTAACCGGCGGTGGTACCGCTGCACGCCGGGGTGCCGTAGCGGCGGTCAAAGTGCACCCATGTGGGGGTCTGGCTCAGCGGCTCCACATAGCCCCACGCGCCGGTAGCGCGGGCGGCGTTGTAAATGGCGGTGCGCTGACGCTGGTCAAGGCTTTGCCCCACATCGAACGCTACCCCCGCGTAGTGCTGGCTGCGGGTGCCGTGACCGCCCTCCCAGATGCGGCGGAAGGCGTACCCCACCGGGATGCCCCTGCCGTATTTGCGGCGGGTCAGATTCCACGCTTCCATGGCGGCAATGGTGGTCCACAGGGTAGGGCTGGACGATTTGCCCCGGAACTCCCGCAGCCGCAGGGTGGTCAGGGTGCTGTAAGGCATGGGGTCGTTCTCGTTCAGGTTTGCGTAGGTGTACACCTTGTTTTCGTAGGCGTCATAGATCAAAAGGCGTGCCATCCCTCATTCCTCCTTCTCGCAGCCGCAGGGGTCGGTGCACTGGGCTTGCAAAGCGTGCCATGTTTCCCGGTACACAATGCCGTTTACCGGCTGCAGCCCCGCCTGCTGCTGGACAGCCCGCACGGCAGCGGCGTCTGACGCGCCAAAGTGGTTGTTATCGGCCACATAGTCCTCGCCGCAGGAAAGCTGTGCCCGGCGGTTGAGCCAGCGCTCCACCTGCCCCACCTCCTGCCCGGCGCTGCCCTCGGCGATGGCGCGCCCCGGGTAAGCGGTGCTGGGCGGGGTGTCCCGGTCGGGGTTCGGGGCATGGGCAGCCAGCTGCAAGCTCAGTGCTTCCACCGCCGTCCATGTGTCAGCATCTGCAATGCCGGTCTGCTCCAGCCCCAGCAGCTGCTGGGCGCTGCGGGTGGCGGCGGCAGTCTCATCGGTATAACGGTCGGCAAGGGGCGGAGCTTCCACGCTGGAAAAATAATAGGCGATGCGCTGTAAAAGCAGATTGTAGTACAGCACGGTATCACCGCTGCTGCCCACTGTCAGCGGGGTGCCGGGGTAGGGCAAACGCTTTAAGGTGACCACCGGGCCGGAGGAGCGCAGCTGGCTGGCGCGGCCATAGAGAGAGTTCCATGTGGTGCGCCCCACCACGCCGTCCACGGTAAGCCCTGCAAACCGCTGGTACGCCCGCACCGCCCGCTCGGTATCCGCGCCGAACTTTCCGTCAATGCTTACCGGCGGGATGCTGCTTTCGTAGGCGCTCATGAGGTAGAGGTAAAATTGCAGTTCCCGCACCGCCGTGCCGGCAGAGCCGCTGCGCAGCACGCCCGGGTACTCGCCGGGGCGCAGGGAAGAGGAGAGCAGCCGGTTGGCGATATCGTTGTACACCTCGTACAGCTTTTGCCATGTGGTTTGCCCCACCACCCCGTCTGCCGTCAGCCCGAAGTAGCGCTGGAACCGCCGCACAGCCGATGCCGTGCCCGCGCCGAATTTTCCGTCCACGGTCACGCTTTCAAGGCTTGTGTATACCGTGCGGGCGATCTTCAGCCAGAACTGCACCAGCCGCACATTCTGCCCGGCAGATCCCTCCCGCAGCGGCGTGCCGGGGTAGGCGTTGGGGGTGCCGTTGTCGGACTGGATGCTCAAAAACTCGTCGTACAGCTCCTTCCAAGTGGTCTGCCCCACTATGCCGTCTACGGTAAGGCCGTATTTGCGCTGGAAAGCACGCACCGCATTGGCGGTGGCAGTGCCGTATACGCCGTCTACCTTTACGGCGGGGATGGCGCTGTCGTACTGCGCCAGCGTGTTCAGCCAGAACTGTACCTGCTCCACCGCGCTGCCGGAAGCACCGGTGCTCAGCACCGTACCGTTCCATGTGCCGTTGGACAGGGTGCCGGTGGAAGTCTCGCCCTCGCTGGTCAGCTCGGCGAGATCTTTTACCGATACATAGATATAGCTGATCTTGTACCATGTCTGCCGCCCCACTACGCCGTCGGCGGTCAGGTTGAACTGCTTCTGGAACGCCCGCACCGTGGCGGCCATCCGGCTGCCGAATACGCCGTCCACCGTCAGTTTGCCAAGGAAGGGATAGTCCTTGGTAATGCGGTTCAGCTGCCTTTGCAGGGTGAACACCGCCGCGCCGCGGCTGCCCTGCCGCAGTGGTGTGCCGGGGTAGCTCTGCGGGATGGAGCGGATATTTTTAGTGCGCACGATCTCGATGCTGCTGCCGTAGTAGTAGCGTAAGATCTGCAATGCGCTGCGCCCGTTGTTGGCAAGCGCCACCGTGCCCCACTGCTTGAGCCCCGGGCAGGTGACCGATTTACCGTCGCAGTACTCGGAATAATAGGGGTTCACCGTGCCGCTTTTGCGCAGGTAGGTGTTGAAGATATCGTCCGTGATGCGCACCATCACCTCGAACACAGTGCGCCCATGGACGTAGTACTGGTCGTAGCTGGTGGAGTTGGTGATGTTGAAGGTGTAGCCCTTGCTGGGGTACCACTCGGTGTAGATACGGTTCAGCGCCAGCGAGATCTGGCAGTGGATGTTTGCCCGCAGTGCCTGCTCCGGCCACGGGGAACACCATAAACCAACGGACGAAATAAATGCTGCATCGTGTATTTTGTGGCGTATAAAAAGCGGCTGCTGCACAAAATGCTGTGCAGCAGCCGCTTTTTTGGGAGCTGATGAAACGCTTACGCTTCCGTCTCGGGCTCTTCCTCGGGCTTTGCTTCGGAATGCCGCCGACGGAACCAGTCGGCGGGGATGCCGCTCTGGGCAGGGGTAAGATCCGGCGCGGGGTGACCGTCCGGCAGGTGTGCACCGAAGGCCGGAACAAAAAAGAACTTGCGCACGATGAAGATCAGCGCGATCGCGCCCACACTGAGCAGGTTCTCCACGGCGGAATCGTGCCCCACCACCAGATGGCGTGCAATGGCGTAGAGCAGCACCTCAAGGCTGCTGCCGGGGCTATGCTTGGCCAGCATCTTGATGAACTCAATGCCGATCACGATATCCAGACTGCGCTCCAGAAAAGTGCGGATCTCTGCCTCGTTGCCATCGAACAGCAGGCCGGGCATCCAGCGGATCAGCGGCACGACGCTGAGCAGCAGGCCGATCAGTACCAGCCCGGACAACAGCACCTCCAGCAGACTGGAAGCCTGAATAATGCGGTTGCGCAGGGAAGTGCGCCAGTGGCTTTCTACCGGGTGAGAGGGATGTTCCATAGTAAGACCTTCCTTTCGGCATTCTGCTGCATAAAGATCGACAAAATCCTGCCTTTATTGTAGCAGACGAGAGAAGGTCTGTCAATTTCAATCCACGATGGTGACGGTGGTCTGCGGGCCGACGGCCACATAGCCGGACTTTTTGATGCAGTCCTGCCCGGCGTCGGTGTCCAGCCAGTCGTACAGACGGCGCTCCGGGCTGTCGGCAGCAGCATCCGGGTGGATGACGGCGTAGAAATCGTTGCACAGGGGGTAGCTGCCGTCGGCAAGGGTGTCGTTGCTGGGGGCTACATCGTCCACCGCCAGCAGCCGCAGCCCGGGTTTGGAGTACATCTGGTCGATGTAATAATACACCGAGAAGCCGATGGCGTTGGCACTGTTGTTGTAATCGGCAATGCTGTCCACCAGCTCACCCATGGCGGCGGGAGCCAGCTCAGAGGGCGGGGTCATCAGCTCACCGCCCTGAATGAGCAGTTTTTTGAACAGGGTCTGGCTGCCGGAGTCCTCGCCGCGCTGGAAAGCAACGATGGCCTGATCCTTGCCGCCCACGTCTTTCCAGTTGGTGATCTTTCCGGCGTAGATGTCCCGCAGCTGCTGCCGGGTAAGCGCCTGCACGGGGTTGTCCTCGTTGACGATGAACACCAGCGCGTCCACCCCGATGGGCTTCTGCTCCAGCTCCACATTGGCCTCTTGCAGCTCTTCCTTTACATAGTCCGGCGCTTCGTATACCACCAGCATTCGGGTGGTGGTGTCGTACAAGCCAAAGTTTTCCCATGCGTAGGCGGTGGTGCTCACCGTGATGCTGCTGCGGGCTTCTTCCAAGTCCATACCGGTGGTATCGGCCAGCATCTGCGCCATCAGCGGGATGCAGGCGGTGCTGCCGTCCAGCGGGGGAAAATCCTCCACGGTCAAAAACGGCGCTGCCTGCTGCACAGCAGAGGAAGCAGCAGAGGATGCAGGCTGTTCTACCACAGAGGAGGCGGTGCTGCCGGAGGGCGCATCCGTGCCCTTGCAGGCGGTCAGTACCCCGGCAGCGGAGCAGGCAGCCAGCCCCAGCAGAAAGCTGCGGCGGGAAATTTTAGCGTTTTTCATAAGAAAGCCCTCCTAACTCAATAGCCGTAACTCGGTTCATCGTCCGCAGTGGCAGACGAGAAAATACTCTGGCAGTACAGCCAGTTGCCGCTTGTGTCCATCCAGCCCACATAGAAGCCCCGTTGTGCAGCAAACACATGGTCGGGCAGGGCGTTCAGGCTGTTAGAATAGTACCCGGCGCAGCTGGCAAGCCCCTGTAATACTACCTTGCCGTCTGCGTCCAGCACATCGCATACGTTGCCGTAGGCGCTGCCCACAGCGCTGCGGCTGCCGTAGAACATGGGTCTGCCGTCGGGGTCGGTGGTCAGGTAGTTGACGTAACTGTATTTGCCCTGCAGGGCGGTCAGGTCGCTGACAAGCCCCTGCGGGCCGTACAGCCGGGTGGCGGTGGTCTCGTAGCGGTCGTTGTCCTGCAATTTCAGCCAGACGTAGCCGCTGCCGTAGTTGCTCATCCGTACCCGCTGCTGGTGCTCCACCGGCTCTACGGTGGTGTCGGTCAGCAGCTTGCCGTTGTCCTTGCTGTACACCCGCAGGCTGCCGTCCAGCGCGTAGACGGCTATGGTGTTATCGGTGGTGTTCACATCGTATAGCGGGGTCTTGGTGCCGGTCTCCAGATCATAGAGCTCGTAGCCATGATCCTCGCCGCTGTGCCATGTTACCACATAGCCCGGGAAATATTGGCTGGGCTGCTCGTCAAAGGCGGCAATCAGTCCGCGGTCCTCTGTGGTCATATCCCGCAGTTCGTACCGGCCATCGCCGGTGGAAAAGCTGGCAAGACCGCCCGGGTAGACCTGCAAAAAGCCCGTGTACTGCTCGCCGGTCTGGGTGTTATACAAAATCTGGTCGGTGGTCTCGGCTCCGGTGGCAACGTCCAGCTCCACCCAGTCGCTCAGGGTATCGCTGTCGTAGAAAAGGCGGTATGCCGAGGCGGCATCGGCGCGGTAGACGGGGGTGCCGTCCTTTTCCTGCACCACCACCCAGCTGTTCTGGCGGTAGTCGGTATCCCAGTCGTAATCGTCCAGCCCTTCCGGGCGGGCGTAGCAGCTGAACACCAGCTTATCGCCGCATAGGGTGCAGCTGTATGCGCCCTCCGGCACCGGCAGCGCTGCGCCGGTGGCAAGGTCGATGACCTGACAGGTGCCGTAGCCGGACTCCGGGACGTAGCCGCCATCGACAAGGCGGCTCTCCTGCAGCACCAGCAGGCCGTTTTGCAGGGTAGCGTTCTGCTCGCCCTCAAAGGACATCACCTCAGTGCCGGTCTTGTCGTACAGGGCGGTGCGGCGTCCGCCCCGGCCGGTGGGGTCGGACCAGCTGCGCAGCCAGTAGTCCGCGATGCCGGTGGCACTGTCCTCCACCAGCGAGACGTTCTCGCTGCGGGCAGCCTGATGCAGCGGGGTGCTGCCGCACAGGATGGTGGTGCTGCTCCCCGCGCGGTCATAGCAGTACAATACCCGCAGACGGTCATCGTTCAGCACGGCGGGGTCGTACAGGGGCTTGCCGCTGTCGTCCGTGGGCACCGAAACGGCAGAGCTTGCAGCGCCCGGCACGCCGGTGGCGGGCGGCAGCAGGGCGCAGCCGCAGCCTAAAGTAAGGGCAAGGGCAGCGCAGACCGCCCCGCAGCCGATACGCAAGACAACACGCTTCATAAAAAACACTCCTTTGCAAAAAACAGGGAGGAAAATTTTTCCGTTCACTCAGAATACGAAACAGCCGCATTTTTCATTGCAGAGCTTGCAGAAAAATGCGGCTGAAAACGGTTACAATTGCATTACAGCTGTGCCGGGGCATGGGACGCTTCTGCCTTGTCCATCTGCTCCAGCTGCCGCAGAAAGGCCAGCAAAAAGGGCAGAGAAATGAAGAAGGTGAGCGCATCCGCAATGGGTTGGCAGAGCTCCACACCCACAAGACCCAGCACCCGGGGCAGTACAAGGATCAGCGGGATAAAGCACACGCCCTGTCGGCAGCAGGCCAGAAAGGTGGCGCGCCCGGCCTTGCCAACGCTCTGGAAGGTCATGTTGGCCACTACAATCACCGGCTGCAAAAGGACGGCAAAGCACTGGTAACGGAAGGCGGGCAGCGCCACGGCAGTGACCTCCGGGTCGTCCCGGAACAGACGGATCAAAGCTTCATCGTTCCACCAGCACACCGCGATCAGCACCACCAGCAGCACAAAGGCGGCTTTCAGGGTAAAGATGGCAGCCTGCCGTACCCGGTGGTATTTGCGCGCGCCGTAGTTGAAGGAAGCCACCGGCTGCAAGCCCTGTCCCACGCCGATGGCCACCGAGAGGATGAACATAAAAATGCGGGACACGATGCTCATGCCAGCCACGGCAGCGTCGCCGTAGCTGCGGGCGGCAATGTTCAGCAGCATCCCGCCGATGCTGTTCAGTCCCTGTCGGCCAAAACTGGGCGCGCCGCCTGCAAGGATCTGCAAAAACTCGCGCGGCTCCCGGGTGACGGCGGAAAGCCGGAACTGGCTGACCGTTTTGCCCCGCAGGAACATATACAGCAGAATGCCAAAGCTGATGGTCTGGCTGAGGGCGGTGGCGATACCGGCACCGGCAGTGCCCAGCCCCAGCCCGAACATGAACAGCGGGTCCAGCGCAATGTTTAGCAGCCCGCCGGTGACAAGCCCGACCATGGCAAGATTTGCCTTGCCCTCATACCGCAGGATGTTGTTCATCACCAGACTGGAGATCATCAGCGGCGCGGCAAGCAGAATGGGGCGGGCGTAGGCGCAGGCGTGGGGCAGAATGGTCTCGGTGCTGCCCAGCAGCATCATAAAGTCCGGCAGGGTGGCAAGGCCGGCCACCGCCAGCACTACGCCAAAGGCCAGCGCCGTAAAAAAACTGGTGGAAGCAAAGCGGGTGGCGGCGTGGGTATCCTGACTGCCCAAGCGGCGGCTGATGATGGTGCCGGAGCCGTGCCCCAGCATAAAGCCCAGCGCCTGTATGATTGCCATCAGGCTGGAAACGACGCCCACCGCACCGGAAGCACTGGTGGAAATGCGCCCCACAAAAAAGGTATCGGCCAGATTGTAGATGCTGGTGATCAGCATACTTAAAATGGTGGGCGCGGCCAGACTGAGGATCAGCCGGGGGATAGGGGTCTCGGTCATTTTATGATATTGCACCACAGTGCGGTCCTGCTGGGTCATGGGCAAATATCCTCCTTCAAAAACGAGAAAGCCGCCCCTTCCAGAGCGGCAGATAGTCCTGATAGAAACAGTATAACGCAGTTGCGGTAAAATGTCGAGAGGGAGAAAAACGGCCCTTTCTCCCCTGCGAAGGGGCGAAAAAGCAGGTGAAAACAGGGTGCTTTCTATATAAAATGCTAAAGAATTGTCGAATTGCTTGTGAAAAATCACGATATGTGGTATTCTTTATAAGAAGGAATTGGAAAAATCTGTGCATTTTATGATTGGGAGGGATTTGTACATGAAATCCGTAGCACAAACTGTGATCGAAGCCGACCGCTTTTATACCATTGCCGCTCACACCGGCAACGTCATTCAGGCAGTGGAAGGCAGCAAGGACGGCGGCACTGTCCGTCTGGGCAAGTATGACCACAAGCCCGAACAGGAGTGGAGCTTTGTCCGCGAGGGCGATGGTGTGTACCGCATCCGCAACCGTGCTTCCGGCAAGCTGCTGGATCTGACCATGACCGGCACTGCCAACGGCACATGGCTGCATCTGTGGGAGGACGTGGGCGGCACGTCCCAGATGTGGAAGGTAGAGCACACCCCGGAGGGAACCGTGCGTCTGCGTTCTTCTTGGGCAGGCGGCAAGTGCGTGGACACCGTGGGCATGGGTGCCGAGGTGGGCGCTGTACTGCAGATCTGGCAGGAAGTGCCCGGCGGTGGCGACCAGCTGTGGGTCATCTCTGAGGTAAAGGACCGCGTAAAGCGTGCCGCTAAGGCTGAGCAGGCAGCAGCCGCTGCCGAGACGAAGTCCGCACCGGCCAAGGAAGCTGCTCCCGCCAAAAAGCCCGCAGCCCGCAAGCCCCGCACCACCAAGAAGGTGGAGGAGAAGCCCGCTGCTCCCACCGCAAAGGCTGCAGAGCCGGTCAAGGCAGAAAAGCCCGCCGTGAAGAAGGCCGCTAAGGCAAAGGCAGAGCCAGCTGCCCCCGCCGCAGAGGTGAAGGCTGCGCCCGTTGTGGAGACCAAGGATGAGACTGCTGTCCCTGCAACTAAGGCCGCACCCGCTGCTGCAAAGCCCAAGGCAAAGCGTGCACCCTGCAAAAAGACCGTAAAGAAGTAAGAGATCATAAAATGCAAAAAATCGGACAGACCGCAGTCTGCCCGATTTTTTGCGTTTATAGAAGCTTTTTTATGCAGCAGGGGCGGCATCATCGCTCTGGGCGGCGCTCTGCACGAACTGCACGATACTCTCGATGGTCTTGCGCAGCTGCACAAGGCTTTCCACGTCAGAGTCCTGCATCCGGGAGGTGGGAGCGGTCACCACGGTCTGGGCGGCAGTCACCGTGCCGGTCAGCTCTGCATGGATGTGGTGGGCGGGCACGTCCAGCAGGATGTGCACCTTGGGGGACAGGGTCTTGAGCAGACCCTGCTTTTCGATGCCCAGAATCAGCTGCGGCGCATCCTCCCCGGCGGCGAGGTTCGGCAGCTGAAGGTAGAGGTAGCCTTCCTTCGCGTTGGCGGGCTGTACGGTTTTAAGCTGCTTGAGATTCAGCTGGAAGTCATTCACCTGCTGCAAGCCGGTGGCGGCGGGGTCTACCCCCAGCAGGGTGGCCAGCTGGTCTTGGGAGATGTAGCTGCCCAGCGACCAGCCCGGCAGCAGCAGGCTTGCCAGCGGATACTCGGCCACAACGGTACTGCGCAGCTTGTTGTACAGCTGTCCGGCATCGTACAGGGTCTCTTCCTCGCTGATGTACATCCGGGTCAGAGGGGCATCGTTGACGGTGCTGGTGCCCGTTGGGTACAGCGCCAGCTGCACCGCCCGGGGGGTGTACTGGCCGGTCAGGCTGCCGGTGGTGCCGCCGAACTTGTCCAGCAGGGCGTAAAGGGCAGGGGGCTCGGCCTCGGTGGAGGTGATGGTGTAGTCCAGCGCAAAGCTGGCACCGCTCTGGAATGCCTTGATCTTGCGGCTGACGAAGCTGTACAGCACTGCCGCAGCCACCGCGCACACCAGAACCAGACACAGCAGAACGATCAGCGCCGCCCGCAGACCAGTGCGCTTTTTGTGGGAAGATGCCATGGAAAAACCTCTCCTTCCGGTAAAACGTATTTGTTCCAGCATAACGGAACTGCCCGCAAATGTCAAGCGCCGCAAACTGCGGACAAAACAAAAAACCTGAAACATTTCTGTTTCAGGTTTCTGGCGGAAAGATGGGGATTCGAACCCCAGAACGCTTTTGA
>OLGH01003259.1_pt1 | contig 11361 bp, 10 predicted proteins | sample 1604851 | NCBI WGS metagenome assembly OLGH01 (sample SAMEA3888894, study PRJEB22519) | human gut metagenome | biome: human gut; feature: human-associated habitat; material: faeces | place: Denmark | collected 2010 | reverse complement strand
GGAGATACGATAAATCCATCTGTTGACACTGCCATTTTCCCAACCGGCGGATTTAATACGGCTGCATCATCTGCTGTCAGATCCGGATTTGCAAAATGTGCTGCAAATACTTTGTCGATCAGTTCTGAAGTCTGTTTTCCGCCTGCTCCGTGTGCCATTGTAACTGTCTGGCTTTCTATTTTTTCGCTCATATTATTTCCTCTTTTTCCGTCACTGTTCACAGTAACCATTTCTATTTTCTTCTATACTCCGTACATGAAATAAGCGGAACACGCACCTTCATTTGAAACCATGCATGCTCCTACCGGATGCTGCGGTGTACAGACTTTTCCAAATACTTTGCAATCTGATGGCTTACATTTTCCCTGTAAAACATCTCCGCAACGACAAGCCGGATTTGCTCTTCCTTCCATTTCCGGAATCTGATATTTCACTCTTGCATCAAACATTTCCCACTCTTTACGAAGCTTCATTCCGGAATCTGGAATCACTCCAAGACCACGCCATTCACTGTCGCAGGATTCCATCAGTTCATCTACAAGACGCTGTGCCTCTTTGCTTCCTTCTGCTGTTACTACTCTTGGATAGCAGTTTACAAAAAATGGCTTTCCTTCCTGGAATTTTACCAGCGCAACCGCCAGTGCTGTCATCAGTTCTTTTGCCGTAAATCCTGCCACAACACCGCTGACCCCTTCTTCGGTCAGAGCTTCGCAAAGACGTGTTCCCGTAATGGCATTGACATGTCCCGGATATAAAAATACATCTGCACTGTCCTTTAATGCCTCATACGCCTGAGGCATGGTTTTGTTTGCCACCAATATAGAGTAATTATCCAGTCCATCTTCTCTTGCTGCCTTTACGGAAAGACATCCTGCCGGTGTCGTTGTCTCAAATCCGACCGACAGAAATGTCACCTGCTCATCCGGATGTTCTCCGGCATATTTTTCGGCATCTGCCGGAGAATACACAACATGGATTTTCGCTCCCTGTTCTCTGGCTCCCGCAAGGCTCATATTGGTTCCCGGCACTCGCACCAGATCACCAAATGTACAGATTGTAACTCCTTTTTCCAATGCCAGATAAATAGCTTCATCTATAAAACTAACCGGTGTTACACATACCGGACATCCCGGTCCGGAAATCAATTCTACCTGTTTTGGCAGCAGTTTACGGATTCCCAGCCGGAAAATCTCATGTGTGTGCGTACCGCACACTTCCATGATCCGCACATCCGGGCCATCATAATTTTCAATGATCTCTCTGGCTGTTTTCATTATAAAAATTCCTCCATGAGCTGCTCAGTTTCACTGTCGTCCTCATCGGTGATTTTTGCAATTGCTACACCTGCATGCACCATAACATAATCTCCCGGCTCCAGATCTTCCAGAAGCTTGGAAGAAACCTCTCTTTTGGCACCACCTGCATCAATGACCGCCGTGCCATTACTGATTTTTACTACCTTAGCTGATAAACCTACACACATCTTTTTATCCTCCTATTTCTGTAATTGATACATCCCATATGCTGCCTGTCCGATTGCAATTCCTCCGTCATTCGGCGGAATCATACGGTGCCGCAGCACTTCGAATCCTTCCTGTAACAGTCGTTCTTCTGTCAGACGCAGCAGTAACCGGTTTTGGAATACGCCACCGCTTAAGGCAACTTTATCCCTGCCACTGCTTTCTTTTGCTTTGATACAGGCAGCTGTAATCATTTCTGCCAGTACCTGATGAAACCGATATGCCAGCATCCCGGTGTCTTCGCCCCGCATTTTTGCTTCTGTAATCTGCTGCACCAACATCTGTGTATTTAAAACGAAACGCTCTTTTGTTTCATGCAGCAGTATATCCTTATTTTCCTTTTGCTCCTGTGAGATATTTGAGAGGTTCTGCTGCTCGTATGCCTCTGCTGCAAACTGCAATGCCGTCGATGCTTCCCCTTCAAATCCTGACCTGCGCCTGATCCCGAGTATCGCACTGACGGCATCAAAAAGCCGTCCTGCACTGGTTGAAGCCACCGCATTAATCTTCCGGTCTGCCATGGTGAACTGTACCCTGCTTTCCTGTTCGCTGCAAAGACCCAGTGTTTCCATGATCTCCCATGCCCTTTTGCGATCTTTCGTATATCCGTAAATCATAGAGACCGCAATACGCCAGCCCTCTTTTGCAGAAGCATCGCCCCCCATCTGTAAAAACGGGGTAATACTTCCGAATCTTGTAAAATTCCCATAATCCGCCAGCAGGATCTCTCCGCCCCAGATCGTGCCATCCGTTCCATATCCGGTTCCGTCAAAAGCGACTCCGATGACCGGATCATGACAGTCATTTTCTGTCATACACGATAATATGTGTGCATAATGATGCTGCACTCTTATCACCGGATATCCAAGTTCTTCCGCTACAACCGTAGAATTGTATTTTGGGTGCAGATCACAGACCACAGCCTGTGGCTTTACTTCCAGCAATGTCTGAAACCGGTGTATTGTCTCCTGCAATGCCTTTACCGTTCTTAAGTCCTCCAGATCTCCCACATATGGTGACGGATAAAACCTGTTGTCCACACCTATGCAAAAGGTATTTTTCAATTCCCCGCCAACCGCGAGCACCTGTCCTTTCCAGTCTGCTTTTGTCATAAACGGCAGCGGTGCATAGCCTCTGGAACGCCGGATCATGTACGGTTCATTTCTGTAAAAATCCATCACCGTATCATCTGCCCGTATCCTGATTTTGCGGTTATGTGACAGCATCGCATCACACAAATGGGATAATTCGGCAACAGCTTCCTCATCCTCACGACAGATCGGTGCACCGGAAGTATTTCCACTGGTCATCACCAGAAGATCCGGCATCTCGATACCATCATCATACTGAAAAATCAATAACTGCACCGGTGCATACGGAAGCATCACACCAACTTTTGGATTGTTCGGTGCCACCGAGGATGCCAGCCCGCCATCGCTTCGTCTGTCCAGTAACAGAATCGGTTTCTGATGTCCGGTAAGAATCGCCTCCTGCTCCGGCGTCACCACACATTCCCGTTTTACAACCGATTCATCTTTTGCCATAACTGCAAAGGGCTTGGCCGGGCGGTTTTTTAATGTTCTAAGACGGCAGACCACTTCTTCATTTGTAGCATCACAGCACAGATGAAACCCTCCGATTCCCTTGATTGCTACAATTTTGCCTTCACGAATAAGCCGGCGTGTATATGTAATTGCGGCACGTCCCCGCTCGGGTCTGCCGATCAGATACACCTGTGGTCCACATTGGTTGCAGCACACCGGCTGCGCGTCATACCGCCTGGTTTTCTCATCCGTGTATTCTTTTGCACAGTCCGGGCACATCGGAAACTCTTTCATACTTGTGCGTTCCCTGTCATACGGCAGAGCATCCAGAATCGTAAGCCTTGGTCCACAGCAGGTGCAGTTGATAAACGGATGCAGATACCGTCTGTCTTTCGGGTCAAACATTTCTGCCTTGCACTCATCGCAGATTGCAATATCCGGGGAAATAAAGATTTCCCCTTTTGTTTTTTCACTTTCGATAATGTCAAAATGTTCAAACTGTTCTGTTGTATCTGCGGTGATATTCTCTGTATTTATCTTCAAAACAGCCGCACGCTTCGGTGGATGTTCTTTCAGACTGTTTAAAAATCCTTCAATCTGTTCTTTTGTCCCCTGTGCATAAATTTCCACATAGGGTCCTTTATTGCAAACAGTTCCGTAAATTCCATGGTTTGTCGCATGGCGGCTTACCGTTGGCCGGAAACCAACACCCTGAACGATACCGTATACCCGGATGCGCCAGGTCATCTCATTCTTATACACACTTTTCTCCAATCGTACACTCCCTTATTGCGGGTCACATCTTACAAGACAACCGGCAACTGTTATCTCATCTCTGCAAGATGCCCCGACACCGCAAAATGTATCGTATCCACAAAGATTCCGTCAAATTCCGGTGTCATACGCTTCATACATGGATCAGCGTAAATCACATCATATTCCATGTTTTCCACCAGCCTTATATAATCTTCTTCATCCCGCAGATGCAGATCTGTGTCACTGCAAAGCTCTGGCTTTATCATAAACCAACTTGCAACTGTCACCTGTGCATCCTTTGCTTTTTTTTGTATTTCTTCCCGGATTGCAGATCCGATCACCTGCTGCTGTACAATAAGTACCTTTTTCCCATGATAATCCATATCGTAAACCAGTTCATCCACCAGCGGATAGCCTGTCTCGTACGGTGTTCCATATGTTCGTTCCAGATATTTCGCTGCCTCTAAAGCAGCCGGCGATACCACGATATTTTTTTCCACATTGGAAACCGATTTTACATCATCAAGTCCATTTCCCATTCCAAAGCAGACAGCAGTTTTTCCTTCTGCCGCAAAATGCTCCCGGATACGGTCTGCTGCACGCAGATCACTGATATCCTGTGGTGTCATGCCAAGTATCCCGATTCTGCCCAAAATCACGTCTTCTTTTTCACCTGCAAATACCAAAAACAGTTCCTTCCAGGCTTTTTCTTCCCCCTTGTCATACAATTCCATTCCATCCGTATCCACAGTCAGAATCGGCAGATCCACTTTTTTCTCCGTCATACGCTTTAAGGCATGGTAATCCGTTCCGATAACGGCCGGAACCGGCGTCCCGATAATCGCTGCAAACTTTGCATCCAGTTTTGTCACGGCATCTGCAAGCTTTGCCACCAGCCTGTCATCACGGCCGAGAATTGCATCCATATCGCGAAGCCCTGCACTAAACAGTGCGCTTTTGCTCTCAAACCACCGCGGCTCATCAAATCCACAGATATTTCCGGTACAACCACCGGCATCGCAAATGACGATAATACCGCCAAATTCATATAATACAGACACCGCACCTGACTGATCCGGTGCAAATGGTGTCAGATATTTTCTCAGTCCTCTCATTGTGTTATACCTCCGCCAATGCTTCAAACAGTCTGCGCACACCGGCATAACCGTATGGCTGCCGTTCTTCATTCCAGAGCACATTGGAACATTCTTTATGATAATAGCCGGCATCTTTTCCTATGGTCATATTGACGCCGGACTGACTTTTGTCATAATACAGCATGGTCGGTTCCAGATTGGAAAAAACTTTCGTATCCGGACTGATTTTTGCCAGTTGTTTTACATAGACAAAGTTTTCACCGGATAATGTTCCATAAATCTCCGACACACGAAATCCATAGTGTACCAATGCAAGTGCCAGTTCGAACGGATCTCCGTTCATCCATTCTCCTACGGCAAATACTGCATCCGGATGTATTTCCCGGAATTTTTCTACCGCCTCCTCTGCTGCCTTACGCGGTATTTCATCCTCAAATTCCACACCCAGTGCAGCGGCAAGAGCACGATACTGACTGGCAATTTTATCGATCTGATATAATCTGCGCAGCTCGATATATGGAATTTTCAGCCGGTCATGAAAATCCTCTGCCGCAAAGCGCGCTTCCGGATGCAGTACCAGATTAAAATTTGCTTCCGACATGGTCTGATACTGTGCATAATCCTTGCACCTGGAAATCTCATGGATTGTTTTTACTCCTGCCCCATGAAGCAGATCATACAGCTCACAGTCATCCGTAAGCGGTGAAAAATATCCCAGTAAATTCACCACGTTTCCTTTTTTCTTTTTCGGTTCCAGCAACGAATAAACGGACTGCCGCACATGCACCATCGGTGGTTTTCTGCCCTCTCTGGTCAGTGCATACATATAACATGGCCTTACCGGAACCCCTGCATATTCCTCTGCCTTGTGACAGACACGCTCCATATCCGTGCCAAGCAGCGCATCCACACAGGTAATACATATCATCACAACAGACGGCTTTTTCTTAAGTCCTTCGCATATTTCCGCTACTGCCTTAGGGATCTTTTTCAGGTGCCTTCCGGTCACAATATCCGTCTCATCCATCAACAGATAATAAAAACGGTCCTGATAGGCCCGCATCGAACTAAGCACCGAGGTATTGCGGCCACAGCATCCCGGAGACACGATCAACATAACAGAATCCGGAACCGCCAGACCTGCACGTTTGACACCAAATCCTTCTGCTCCCGGAGAATTGAATGCCAGCGTTGCAGGGGAACTGTAGATCAGATGTGTATGGGAAATAAGCTGTCTGGGAATGTTATTTTTTCCAAGCTCATCCAGCTCTTTTACCGTACAAAAATATGCTTCCTGTCTCATGCGTTTTCCTCTTCTTTCCATAACAATGTGGCAAGATCAAAGAAACATCTGCTGATTTCAGAGGCCGGATCTCCTTCGATCACAGTCTTTCCCTGCTCTTCCCAGTGAATAATTTCATTACTTCGCGGCACTTCTCCCACAATCGGCACCCCGATCTTTTCTGAAAATGCCTGTACTTTTTCTTTCTCATTTTCCACATTTCTGTGATTTAACACGATGCCAAATACCCGGGCATAACTGCGATCCTCAAAATTTCTGACTGCACTGGAAATATTGTTGGCAGCATACAGTGCCATTTTTTCACCGGATGTAACGATCAGAACCTTATTCGCATATCCCTCACGAATCGGTGCTGCAAATCCACCGCACACAACATCACCTAATACATCATACAAAACCACATCGGGTTTATAATGTTCGAATAGTTCCATATCTTCAAGAAGCTGAAAAGTCGCAATAATTCCACGCCCCGCACAGCCAAGTCCCGGTGTCGGTCCGCCCGTCTCAATGCAGAGGATTCCTCCATAGCCTTCCTTTGAAATCTGCGCCAGCTCATCCGGCTCCTCGTCCTCTTCCCTCATATAATTCATTACCGGACGAAGTGGCTCACCACCAAGTAAATTAATGGTGGAATCCGCTTTCGGATCGCATCCGATCTGAATGACACGTTTTCCCATATTTGCAAAAGCTGCTGCAAGATTGGAAGTCACTGTGGATTTTCCAATACCGCCCTTTCCGTATACTGCTACCTTTAACATGCTATCCTCCTGTTATTTTCAACGCAAAAAACCATCTTTCGGGCAATCTGTCAGAAAGATGGTTCTGTAAATCCTTATTTCTTAACTATTCCTGCTCGGATCATCCTTGCCGTCAGAGTTTTTATTCATTTATATTAAAATTGTTCAACACAATTACCGTCGTATCTTTTTCACCAAATGCTCTGCAGATGAATGAATCAGATGCCGTAATTTTCCCAATCATTTTATCAGCTGTTATACAAATTAGTCAACACGAACTGCATGCTTCACTCCCCTACACCTGCATATTCTAACATATTTAAGCCTATGGCCTGTCCTGTTTTTCATAGGTATACTCTCACGTCATTTTATTTTCTACAGACAGTATACCGTAAAAATCAGAAATTGCATCCTCTTCCTTTGCACCAAATATAAAAAATGACTCTGTGGGATTTGCCCACAGAGCCATTTTTTCTATATGCCTTTTATTTCAGATATCCGTTTGTAACCATATCTACAATCTCACCTGTCGGAATGGAAAATTCGACCATTCCCATATATCCCGGTGCTACTTCATACTTATCAAATACAAGGGTAAGTTTTCCCTTCTCATTGACATAGAAATTCGTCTTATTGCTGATGGACTTGAAATTGAACTTATTGTTTTCATCGTCCACAAAATAGGTAACATCTGCATTCTCTTTCATCTGTGCCCGCATCTGTTCTTTGATATTGTCGGAAATCCGGTCAATATAGCCGCTTCCTTTTTTGAACAGATTTTTCAGAGTGATTTGTTTTCCGGATTTTTTATCCACACTGAAAATCTTTGCATAACTCTGGGAGCCGCCCATAGCAATTACCGTATCAATCCGCAGGCAAAACAGCTTGTCGTTGTCGGTTACAACCTTATATCCGGAAGTAAGGCTCTCATTTCCCTTCTCTCCCTTCTTTATGGCTGCCACATCTTTTTTATAATCTTTGATAAATTTATTCTGATAACTGGATATTGCAGCATTCAGTTTTTCACTTTCGCTTTTCATAACTTTTCCGTCTGTACCTGTAATTTTCACTTTCGGAATCTTTACACTGGCTTCCATCTGTTTGCCCTTCTGGTTGTTGGTATACTTCTTTGCCAGCGATACTTTATAAACCGGCAGACTTGTTTTTGCCTGTGTAACCACCGTTCCTGCTCCCATTGTCACCAGCATTGCCGCAGCAGCTACTGCAATACCTGTCTTTTTTAATACACTACTCAGTTTACTCATTTTATTTTCCTCCTTTTTTGTTTCTATCTATTAGACCATTCATCACACATAAAAGTTTCAGAAATACAAAAATTTCCATTTTATTTTTCTGCTGCCCGGCTTCATTGAAAAAAAACAGGAAAAAAGCTATAATAATATAAGTTTGCCATATAAAAGCAAATACAGATATTAACATAAGAAAGGGCGAAACATATGACTTCAGAACAACAAAATCCACTTGCCGTGGACAAAATTTCTTCGCTGATTCTGCGCTTTTCCGTACCGAGCATTATCGCCATGCTTGTCAGTGCGGTATACAACATTGCAGACCAGCTTTTTATCGGAAATGCGGTCGGCACACTCGGCAATGCCGCTACCAACATTGCATTCCCACTTGCCATGATGTGCACAGGACTTGGACTTCTGTTTGGAATCGGCGGTGCGGCAAGCTTCAACCTTCACATGGGTGCCGGCAAAAAAGAAAAAGCTCCCTATTTTGTCGGAAACGCCATCACAATGCTTCTTACCGTTGGCATCCTTCTTTTTGCCATAACCGAATTATTTTTGAATCCTCTGCTGGTTGGATTTGGTTCCCCTGCAGATGTTCTCCCGCTTGCCCGGCAATACGTCCGTGTGACGGCGATCGGTTTTCCTTTTTTAATTCTTACGATCGGAAGCGGACACTTAATCCGTGCAGACGGCAGCCCAAAGATGGCGATGTTTGTAAACATTTCCGGCGCCGTCATCAACATTGTATTGGATGCCGTGTTTGTTCTGGGATTCCACTGGGGCATGTACGGTGCTGCAGCGGCAACCGTGATCGGTCAGGTCATCTCTGCGATTATTGCGGTCTGCTATCTGTCACACTACCGCACAGTAACCCTGCACTCCGAGCATTTCCGGCCGAATGCTTCCCATCTGGCACAGATCTGCTCACTTGGCATGGCTTCTGCCATCAACCAGGTTGCCATGATGATCGTGCAGATTACGATGAACAACCTGCTAAAGCATTACGGTGCACAGTCCGTTTACGGAGAGTCAATTCCGATTGCCTGTTCCGGAATTGTCATGAAAGTCAACCAGCTTTACTTTTCCGTGATTATCGGCCTGTCACAGGGCAGCCAGCCGATCCAGAGTTTTAACTACGGTGCAAAACAGTACAACCGGGTAAAAGAATCGTATCGTCTGGCGATTACGGCCGGAGCCATTGTATCCATTGTATCCTTTCTGCTGTTTCAGATTTTTCCGCGACAGATCCTCGGTCTGTTTGGCAGCGGAAGCAAAGAATATTTTGATTTCGGTGTAAACTATTTCCGGATTTTCCTGCTGTTTACATGGCTTAATTTTATGCAGCCGATTTCCTCGACGTTTTTCAGTTCGATCGGAAAAGCATATAAGGGAACGTTTCTTTCTCTGACAAGACAGATTTTATTCCTGCTTCCTTTGCTTTTGCTTTTCCCGCGTTTCTGGGGAATTAAGGGAATTCTTTATGCGAGTCCGGTTGCGGATGTGTTATCTTTTGCAGTTGGACTGGCAATGGTTATACATGAATTCCAGTTGATCCGGAAGTTGGAAGTTTCTGAACAGAATACAACGACTTTCTAACATGAAAGTAAAAATATATTTTCCTGCAAAAAAGCGCGCAGCAAAAGGGGGGCACCACTTTTTGCTGCGCGCATTTTTTACTGTTTCAAATCGGCTTTTATTTATTTTTCAGCCCCGATATGAGTTCTCAGCTTATTTTTGATCTCATTCTCAAGCTTCTCCACAAACTCATCCAGTGGAAGAACTGTGGTATCTTTTTCTCCATGCAGACGGAAGGATACGGTTCTGTCTTCTTTCTCATTGAAGCCGACAACCAGAAGATACGGCACCTTCTGCACCTGTCCTTCACGCATACGATAGCCAAGCTTCTCGGATCTGTCATCGAGTTCTACACGGACATCCTTTGCCTCTAATGCATCGCAGATTTCCTTTGCGCGAGAGAGGAAGGCAAGGGAGCGCTTTTCCTGAAATTCCGCGGAATGATAGCCGCTTTCCGTTTCAGGGGCAAAGGCATCCCAATCAATGCCTATGGGTCGGATGGATTTTCGTCCCTCTGCCACCGCAAGGAGCATTTCCTTGAGCTCCCGCAAACCTACGCCCTGCCTTGCCGCCATTTTGATCACAGGCACACCCGTCAGCTTCTCCAGACGCACATCATCCACAGAAATGCCCCTTTTCTCCGCTTCATCGGTGAGATTCACACAGAAAATCACATTTTCCGTCAGCTCCATAATTTGCAGCCCCAAAGGAAGATTGCGTTCCAGAGAGGTCGCATCCAGAACCACAAGGACAATATCCGGCTGCTCATAGCAGATAAAATCCTTAGCGGCGCGCTCCTCTGCACATTCGGAAAACAGGGAATAAATGCCCGGCAGGTCATACAGCTTCGCCTGCCATGCGCCAAAGGAAAATTCCCCGACTGCATTGCCGACGGTCTTCCCTGCCCAGTTGCCCGTATGCTGCTTCAGCCCGGTCAGAGCATTGAAAACGGTGCTTTTCCCCGTATTGGGGTTGCCTGCCAAAGCAATTCGCAGGCGTGTTTTCTCAGGCATCCTACATCCCCTCCTCCACAAAAATACGCGCGGCATCGGCATCGCGCAGGGCAATCAGCGTATCCTTCACCCGATACACTCGTGTGCCGCCGCCTGCACATTCATACAGCGGCAAAACCCGACTGTCTCGGAAAAAGCCCAGATCAAACAGACGCAGATAGCCTTCTCCCCGTACCTCCTGCACGAAGCAAGGACATTCCACAGGAATTTCCGTCAGCTTCTTGGGCATATCCATTCCTCCTTCAATGGTTTGATATATTCAATATATCCGAAGGAGGCGGTTCGGGTGCTTGTCAAATGGATTCTCTTGATTGTAAACCATTTTATTTTTTATCATTGACAATAAAAGCCGCCTATGTTATACTTCCAAAAAACGGAGGTAAGAAACATGAATACAACAACAATGCAACAAAACAAAACAAGAGATATTGTCTTTATCGGGATTTTCGCCGCACTGATTGCCATCTGCTCGTGGATTTCCATTCCCACAACCGTCCCCTTCACTTTGCAGACGATGGGTGTTTTTACGGCAGTCGGGCTTCTGGGCGGCAAGCGCGGCAGTC
>OLGH01003250.1_pt1 | contig 11378 bp, 4 predicted proteins | sample 1604851 | NCBI WGS metagenome assembly OLGH01 (sample SAMEA3888894, study PRJEB22519) | human gut metagenome | biome: human gut; feature: human-associated habitat; material: faeces | place: Denmark | collected 2010 | reverse complement strand
CAGGATCCGGTGAAATATCCTAAAGAATGGCATTTGACAGCTGAGTTCGCTTCTTGTGCCCAAAGTAAAATACTGACTGTTATACAAATCAGTGATGATGGACGGGTAGATGATATCTGGCGTGTGGATGATAATTTTAAGATAGGTGACTGGGAAGTGGAAGCTGAATTGAGTGCCGATAAGCCTGCGGCTATCTCTATTGTCAACCGATTAACAGGAACTGTATTTAATAATAGTAACCAGACGCTGATTATCAATGGAACTCCTTATCAACGGCGGCAAGAAAACTCGTCTATACTTTATGATGCTGTTCATGGAGAAAAACAGGTACAGGAGATTGGGGATAAAAAACTACAAGTTACCCGTTCGTTGCAATAGTATAAACCTTTTGTTTAATAGAAATTCCTGAAAGAGATGAATAAAATAACTTATATAATAGCAGTTTTGCTTATGTCACTTTTCAATGCATGTTCGCAGGAGGAAAGCTTGGAGCCTTTGGACGGTAATAGTCAGGTGAACTTTTCCTTGGAGTTACCGGCATCGGTAGCCTCCACACGCTCGGAAATTCAAATTCCTGCGTATTATAAAATGCGTTGTATTCTGGAGGTATGGACAAATGATGATAAACCGGTATTGAAGTATCGTGAGGAACGATCGATAGAGGGGGGAGCACCCTCTATCGACTTTATGATGCAAGCCGGTGATTACACATGTCTGCTTTGGACGGACTTTATAGCCCGCGATGCTGTTATGGAGGAAATAACCACGGCAGACGGGGTAGTTTATAATCATTTTGCCGACACTTTCTATGATACGAGGGACTTGCAAGCAGTGACGATTAAAGAGTCTAATGCTGTCAATCTGTTTGATACGGATGCTTGCGATGCTTTTTTTGCAAAGATAGATTTGGAGAAAAAAGCGGAAGGCATTTCAAAGACTGTGAAACTGATTCGTCCGTTGGCTAAGTTGGTAGTTAAGGAAAATGATGAAAAACAATTCTCTTCATTGACGAAATTGACAGTTTCCTATCAAGTACCGGCAGGTTTTAATGTATTGACGGGTGAACCGTTGAAATCCATGCAGAATTTGAATTTTACGAAGACAAATATGGATGAAAAGAATGCAGAAGGACAAGTGTTGTTTACAAATTATGTATTTGCTCCTTCTATCGGGGAATTAGAAATGGGAACCATTGCGTTCCAGTTTTCACTGGGGAGCACGATTCTGAGTCGTGAAATACCGGCCGGTTCTTTCACTTTGGCACGAAATCAGCAACTCAATGTGAAGGGAGCGTTGATAGGTGAAGGGACTTTTGTTCCTGAAGAACCAGCCGAACTTCCTCAGGTTGGTGACTTTTATTATCAAAACGGCACTTATTCTTCCATTTATACAGCAAGTGTATCCAATCCTTGTATCGGTGTAGTATTTGCCGTGACTCATGATGGTAGTATTGTTGATAATTCAAAGAATTACGAAGTTAACGGAAAAGCGAAATTGGAGAAAGTTCATGGTTGGGTAGTTGCCGCTTACGATGTAACGGATAAAGCTGTCGGAGGAAATGGTTATCTGAAAGCAGGGGTTTCAGAGAATATTGTAATTCCTGACGGAGTCAAAAAGGATAAGGGAGATATTTATGGCTATATGAATACAGAATTATTCAAAGCGATAGGAAAAAATGAGGATTATCCGGCATTGAACGCCATATTGAATTATAGTGAACAAGTGCCTGCACCACTTAACTCCAGTGGCTGGTATTGGGGAGGAGATGAACAATACCGGATTCTGATGACAACTTATGCCAATAAAGGTGATGAAGAACCTTCACTTGCTGTAGGACGAGCTTTGGCGGTATTAGCAGAGAATAATGTTGGTAAAATACTAGGAAAAGGTGGTGATATGAGACGTTACTGGGCAAGTACGTTTTCTGAAGCAAAAAAACTGTTCTATATCGTGTGTTCGGAACCTACGAATAGTGATTTTATGGCAGTGGAAGATTGGTGTGAAATAACCAGTGGTCGTAATGTCCGTGCAATTCTGACATTCTAACATAGTACTTAATTTAAATTGATGAATATATGAAAAATGTTATTTTTAAATTACTTCTTTTTTGCTGCATAGGGCTGTTGTCATCTTGCAGCAAAGATGACAATAATATTTCCACAGACATTGATGCCAGTCAAATTCATTTATCCGTTCTTTTTCCCGAAGAATTGTCTGCAACACGTTCGGTTATAGAGAATCATAAGTTACGCTGCATTCTTGAAGTTTATACAAAAGAAGCGAATCGGTTAGTTTATCGTGAAGAGACAGTTGTAGATCCGGGCAGATTGGAAGGAGGGCTTTCTTTTGCTTTTGAGATGGAAGCCGGTATCTATAATTGTTTGATGTGGGCAGATTACATTGATGCGAATGTGGTTCGTCAGAATGAAAGCAATGATGTAGTAAATGACCGTTATGTAGATAAATATTTTGACACCTCCGATTTGACTGCTGTTACTGTAAAAAATCCTATGGAACTTGTTAACAGCGATGCTTGTGATGCTTTCTTTTATAGTGGTGAAATACAGAAAAGTAACAGTAAAGGACTCTCACTGGAGATTTCCTTGACACGTCCGTTCTCAAAAATCAGTATCAGTGAGGAAAACCAGCGTGAATTTGATTTGCTGAAAAAGTTGGATGCGGTTTTCCCTGTAGCTACTACTTTTAATGTCGCTACAGGAATGGTGGTAGGTGAACCGATACAGTTAGAACATCGTGTAACAGATTTCAAACCGGAGACAAGGACAGAACGTACATTACTGTCATTTTATACATTTGCCAATAGTGAAACACAAAAAATGGGTAGTGTGAGCCTGACTTTCACTACCGGTATAGAGCCGGTTCCTGTATTGAATGTGACCATTCCGGAAAATCTTATTCCCATAGTACGTAATCACCATGTAAAAGTGAGTGCTGCTATGATGGTGGAATCACCTGAACCGGATCTTGATTTTAATATCACTTATGATATCAATGTGGCAGATTGGAAAATTGCGGATAAGAATGTGATTGCAGTGAATGGTAAAGCAAAGGTAGGTGATTTCTTTTATAAGGACGGTACTACCTCATCCAATTATGTAGACGATGCTGAAAACCCATGTATAGGTGTAGTTTTCGCGGTAGCGTATGATGATGGTGCCGCTGCTGGGGACAGTCCTGAAAATTATCCTGGTACAGGCTTAAAGACTGTAAACGGGTGGGTCGTATCTGCTTACGATTTAAGAGATGGAATTAATGATGTTAATCTGAAACCTAGAAAATCAGCCGATGTGGTGATTCCTGACGGCTTGAAAGGGGATATGGATGATATTCAAGGATTCTTGAAAACAGAACTGTTAAAACAGCAAACGTTGTCTGATTATCCTATTGCGGAAATTATTGTAAATTATCAGAATAAAGAATCGACAAAAGCGCCTGCCAATACTAGTGGTTGGTATTGGGGAGCCGTCAAACAATATGATACACTTGTAAAATCGTATGCAGAAGCAAGTGGAGGTCAGTTGATAAAATCCTTGATGGTCCGGAACTCTTTGCAAGTTCTGGCAGAAGCCGGAACAGGTGAACTGTTTCCAGTAAATGGTAATGAAAGACGTCATTGGTATATTACTGCTACTGACAAGAAGGATAAGGGGATATGGGCAGGATTTGTCTGTTTAGGTGTAGGCAATAATGATTATGGTGGTATTGAAGATGATTGGTGGGCAGTGACAAACAGTGGCAATGCTCGTGCTATCTTGACATTTTAGTTAATTGCATATAGTAAAGGATTGTTTAAGGATGATTTTTGAGGTGGGTGGGATGGTGTTTGTGTGAATCTTTTTCTGAGATTCGATTTTGGGGAGAGATAAAGAGGAATCCAACAATTATCTGTATTTGACACAGATAATTGTTGGATTTTCTTTTTATGTAGAACTTGTTGTTATTATCAGTTGTCCATTTCTATTGTTTGCCATTCTGCTGGCATAAATTTTATGCTCCAGCATTGGGTAAGCGGCATTTATCTTGTCTTAACCGTTCATAATTTGTTCTCTTCCTGATGTTGTTTGATGTATTCGCTGGGAAGCATTCCCATATTTCTCTTGAAACTGTTGGTGAAGTAAGACGGGGAACTAAAACCGATTTTATTACTGATTTCGGCAATAGTATAGCGCCCTTCGAGCAACATTTGACATCCTTTGTTAAAACGGATGCGGCGGATGAAGTTTGCTGGAGCTTCTCCGGATATGGCATTCATTTTAATATATAAGTTAGAGCGGCTCATAAATAATTTGCTTGCCAAATCTTCTGTTGAGAATTTTTCGTCACTGATATTCTCTTCAATGATTTGTATCACTTTACTTAAAAACTCTCTATCCAAAGTATTGGAAGTCATTTTAGCAGTATCTATATTGGTTGTGTTTGAATAATATTGCCGGAAGCGTTCTTTGGCTTTCAGTATATTATTTATTTTACCTTTGAGCAAAGAGAGGGAGAAAGGTTTTCCGATATAATCATCCGCACCGACATCTATGCCGGAGGTCTGGTCTTCGAGAGAGCTTTTGGCAGATAGAAGAATCACTGGAATGTGAGATGTCTGTATGTTGCGCTTGACTAACTTACACAATTGCAGACCATCCATTTCGGGCATCATCTGATCGGTCACCACAATATCCGGATGATACAGATGTACTTTCTTCAAACCTTCCACTCCGTTATTAGCAATATGGATATTAAACTTGTCTTCCAACTGAAGCTTTATCAACTGGCAAAGGTCTTTGTTATCTTCCACCAACAGAAGGGTCGGTAATGAAGCGTCGATTTCCGGTTCTTCTTCCTCCGTACCGTCTTCGGATATGGCATTTGCAACAGGATCTTGTTCTACCGAAACAGGGGCTGTCTCCGTATCTCCCACATAGAAATCTACTTCCGACGGGCGGTAATGCTCCTTATCCATCAGGAGTTCCACAATAAACACCGCTCCTTGTCCTTCGGGACTTTCGGCACGAATCTGTCCGTGATGCAGATTGACGATCTCTTTTGAAAGTGCCAATCCGATACCCGTGCCCTGATAATAGGAGTTTTTCGCGTTCTCTCCTTGCGAGAAGCGTTCGAAAATCTCGGTCAGTTTATTTTGTGGAATACCTACTCCGTTATCTTCCACCCGTACGTAACAACGTTTACCGTCGTCTGTCAATCCGGTAGTTATATAAATACTTCCTCCGGAATGAGTGAATTTGAATGCGTTGGATATGATGTTGCGGATAACAATGCTCATTTTTTCCTTGTCCGCCCATACCATAATCGGTTCATCCGGCAACTGGAAAGTAAAACTGATCTCGTTTTCTTCGGAAAGTACCCGGAATTCTTTTTGGAAAGAAGCTATCATCTCATTAAAATCAATTAATGACACATGCAAACGCATCTTGCCGTTCTGAATCTTCCGGAAATCAAGGATCTGATTCACTAATTGCAGCATTTGATTGGTGTTCTTCTCCATCAGATCCACATATTGCAATCCTTTCGGAGAGAGCTTTTCGCGTTCTCTTAGTTCCTGTATCGGACCTTTTATCAATGTCAAAGGAGTGCGCAATTCATGGGAGATATTGGTAAAGAACTTGATTTTCATCTCCGATACCTTCTGCTCGATATAAATATCATTCTTCATTTTGAGCATGAAGAAAGCCAGGCGCAGGCTGAAATAGAGAGCTGCCAAACCTAGAATTACATATATAAGGGTTGCCCACCAGCTCAACCACCACGGTGGAAGGATAGTGATGGCCAGTGTACAGTTGGAAACCAGCTCCGGATTGGCTTCATCTACGGTTTCTACACGGAATGTATAGTCGCCGGGAGGTACGTTAGTGTAAGAAGCTATACGGTTCTTTCCGTTATAATGCCATTCTTTTTCATATCCTTCAAGTATATATCGGTAAGATACCCGGTTCTGATTATAGAAATTCAATGCGGCAAATTCAATCGTGAACATGGATTGATTGTAGTTCAGTTCGATTGCTTTGGCGTATGTGATGGATTCTTTCAGAATCGGACATTCGCGGAAACTACGCAGATCGCGGTTGGAAACTTTAAAGTCAACAATACGTGTATCGTAGTTCGTATGCAATGTTTCCAGTTTGTCGGGAGAGAATGTCAGGATTCCCTGCCGGGTACCAATCCACAAATCTCCATTCAAGGTACGGAGGGCACTACCCTCTTCCAGTTCTACGTTCAGGAAACCGTCGTATTTGTCGTAGTTACGAAACTGTTCGGTAGCCTTATTGAAGCAGGACAAGCCAATTTCCGTTGTAAACCACAAGTTGCCGTTTTTATCTTCTACGATGGATTTGACTACATCATTATTCATTCCTTCGCGTATGCCGTATGATTTGAAGATCGGTTCACGCTTTTCTTTATCATAGCGGACTAATTTATTCAAACCGCCTCCGAATACACTTACCCAGATTTGCGAATCAGTATCTTTGTAGAGTACATAAATATCATTATCCGCTACGTTTGAATTTTCGCTGACCTGGCGGTACGTTTCAAACTGGATTTGTTCGGGGGTAGTGAAATGTCCGTCGAAAGACATCAGGCCATCCATTGTTCCTACCCAAATACGTCCGTCTTCATCTTCCGTCATGGTACGTACCTCCATATAAAGACCGTATGCAGGATATTGTTTCAAGCCATTGTATTTATGTATAAAGGTAATTGCTCCGTTCTCTTCGGAAATTAGATTCAGACCTCCTCCCAGTAATCCTACCCAAATGCGTCCCTGGCTGTCCTGATAGGTAAAGTACACATCGTTGTTACTGATAGAATTCGGATTCTTGGGGTCATTGATATAACGGGTAAAACGCAACCCGTGCGGTGAATTCATGTCCGGTTCGGCTTTAACAAGCCCGTTTCCCTTGGTGGAAAACCAAAGATTACCGTCTTTGTCTTCCATAATATGATATACGGCTCCTAACAGATAGTTCTTATCCGAGAAGATTTGTTTCACTTGTCCGTTACGATCCAGGCGATACAAGGCTTGCCAGCGGGTTCCTACCCAAATATCCCCATTTTGCGCCTGGAAGAGAGCACGTATTCCCTGATTCCAAGAAGTCGATCTCTCGGGCACCACCGGAGATGGAGAAACTTCTGTCAGCAGTTGGAATTGCTTCTTGGGGAAATTAAGCCTGTATACTCCGCTGCTCGTAGATGCCAGCCAAAGGATACCATCTTTATCCAGCAGAAGATGGAAGAAAAGCTGATTGGGAAGATCGTCGGAGAAAGGCTTCAATTGGTTGATACGGGTCATTTCCAGTTTCTCCCTGTCGAATAGAAGAATTTCCCCTCCCGGAGTCATAAAGAACATGCCTTGTTCGCCGGCATCCTGCATTTCAAAATTGCCGATTGCGTTCTGATTGGGGAATGTAAAGCGGTGATGGCTCCTGTTCAGGGGATCATAATAGGTCAATGCCTGGTTACCCTCCTGAAACCATACCTTATCATATTTATCATAGAATATAATTCCATTGTCCTTTTCGGGGATGGTAAAGGGGAGCTTGGTCAACTGTTTGTAGCCGATATTGTACTCGTATGCTCCTTCGTTAGTGGTAATGTACATCAAACCGGATTCCGTTACCAGCAAATTAGAAACCGGCTGTTTGATTTCCGGTATCTCGTAACGGTTGACCACTCCGTTTTGCGGATCAATGCTATAAATGTGGCCTTTCTTGTCTCCCAACCATAAGAATTTAGAATTATAGGAGGCACAAGTAAACTGATCCGGGTTGGCAGATACTTTTTTCTGTATAAAATCGGCAGGTTTGTCTTTCAGCGCTTCCCCTTTCCGTAGGGACAGAATCTGATAATCCATACCGATCCAATTGATAAATTCGGCTGTTTCGCAGAATATGTTGTGTTTCAGACGCATGTCGTACACGTTCACGTTAGGACGCGAATCATGCAATTGTTTCATCGTTATTTTACCTTCCTTGTCGGTGTACGCACGCAAAAGACTTTTATCTTTTGTCAGCAACAATACGTCGCCGTCCTCGGTCGTCTGAATCTTGATAATCTGAATGTTCTCGGAATATTCTTTCACATCGTCGTAGACGGCATGAAAGCTCTCATGCCGTTTATCGAACAGATAGAGTTTACGGTCGATAGTCTTAATCCACAGAAAACCATTCTTATCTTCTACGATACGCTGAATCTTACGCGGCGGAATATCTGTGGAATAAAAGCCGTCATGATTATCGTAGGAACGGAATTTACTTCCGTCAAAGCTACATAGTCCATACCAGGTACCAAACCAGATAAATCCGTCTTGTCCTTTTAATGTACAGTTTACGATATTATTAGGCAAACCACGTTCAGCCGTGTAGTGTTCTACAATCATATTTGGATAGGCAAAAGCATACATGCCTATCATGGATAGTAATAGTATTAGAATATTCCGTTTTCTCATTGATGGCTATAATTGGAATTAAACGTACTCAAAGATAGTCTTTTTTTTTGAATAGTGCTTTAGTAACATATAAAAAACAAGTTGGCAGGTCACCCCGCTAATCACTAACCTGCTAATCACTTTATCGTACTATTTTTCAGTTCCAAATTCAGTCTGTTGACGTTCTACTTCATCCAACACTCGTTGGCGTTCTTCTTCTGTCAGTTGCACTTTTCCTTCAGATGATTCTTTGCTCGGGTTTACATTGAGAGTGGACGGTGTTGTCCTTTGTATTTCATAAGTCTGTTCCTCATAGCAGAAAGGGAATTCTGCAGGAACGCTTTCCAGTTCAATTTCAGTAGCTGTCGGAGCTTGAGTGCCCTCAAACTGTACGCGGGCTTTCACCTTTATTTTTCCGGCTTTCCGGGTAGAACGAATCAATACCGGAGCAGAGCCGAACTCCACCGCACGGGGATTAGCGCCAATAGTAGCATCTCCGATGATTTCTCCTTCACCTTCTACCGTGAAAACGATATTCTCTTTTGCCAGACGGCGCACATTTCCACTATCATCGGTTACTTCAGCAACTACGACGATAAAGTCGGAGCCATCAGCTATCAGGTTCACTTTTTGAGTATCTACATAAAGACGTAGTTTGGTGGAACGTCGGGAAGGCATTTTCTTTTGAGTGCATACCACTTTTCCGTTGATGATTCCTTCGGCAACCATGTTCACTTTTTGCCAGTTTTTTTGAGTATAGCTATATCCGCGTGCTTCCCAAAAGTCCCAGACATTCTCGAATATAACGGGAGCATTCGGCATGTGCCCTTTGGCATGAACCACCGGTTTCGTCCAGGTTTTCGTTCCATCATAAATAGAAAGACGGACTGAATCACAGTTTGTGAATACAACTACGTCCTTATCGGAGAACTGTGACATTTCATGAGCAATGAATATCATCGGGCCACATTCTGCCAATGGGTGTTGGAGACTAGCCGGCGACTGGCTGCGAAATACTTCATACGCATATTTCTTCTGACGGAAAGCATCATAAATACCGCCCCAATAAGGATCCGGATGGTAACCACGCTGATGGTCGAACGGATGCCATTGGGCGCCACCGATAAATAAACCGGTCGTGCGGTACATCTCGTCATAGCTCTTTGCCAAGGACATAGCCTGTACCAGTAACGGGCGTTCTCCCCAACTGCGGCTGGCACGGTTATTATTGTTGTGAGCATACCAGTCGTCTACATTCTCCCCGAATTCACGGGTAAAGATACATTGCTCCGGCTTGTCTTCTTTTTCATCATCACCTGGCCAGCCATAAACAACGTCATAATGCTCTTTCACTCCGGCCGAATGGACATCGGCAGCAGCTACCGGACGTCCCGGATAGGGATATTCTTCTTTGGTAATCTCAAGAGCTTTCAAGGCAAAATCGAGCGGATAGCGGGTTTCATTCAAGATGGGTTCCCACATCAATACGGAAGGGTGATTACGGTCACGACGAATCATTTCGCGGGTATTCTGATGAACCAACTCTCCGAATTTCGGGTCTTTGTTCCAGTACTGCCATCCCGGAGTAGCGACAATCACGAACAGACCGAGCTCGTCACAGGCATCCATAAAGGCAGGGTCTTGGGGATAGTGGGCTACACGAATAATGGTGCATCCGGCATCACGCAGACGTTTGGCGTCACGCCATTGCTGTGAGTTCGGCAAAGCATTGCCTACGTATGCAAAATCCTGATGGCGATTGGCTCCTACCAGTTGTCCGAAAGGTTTGCCATTCAGCCAGAATCCGTCTTTACCACGGAATTCTGCCAGACGAATACCGACACGGGTAATGCCTCCGTCAATGGATTTATTTCCTTTTTTAATACGTGATTGTACCCTATATAAATAAGGTGTATCCGGTGACCAAAGAGTAGGATTCTTTACTTCCATCTGTTGACGGATGGATTTTTTCTCTCCCGGCTTTAAAGAAAGTTTTCCTGAACTGCGTTTGATTACTTTTCCATCCGCGTCTGTCAAAGTCGTTTCTACAGTGACTGACTCGGAACGGGCGTCGTCATTCTGAACTTCGGTGTTTACATATACCTGCGCACTCTTTTCACTGATCTTATCAAAATGAACGAAGACACCTCCACCGCCAACGGTTTGTGAATCAATAGCGTCAGTAATAGCTACCGGAGATTTGGCAATCATCCATACATCACGGTAAATGCCACCATGATAAGCAAAGTCTAATGTATATTGACGTTTTCCGGGAGGATAGGATTTGTCATCACTGTTGTCCGTGAAAACAGCGAGCAGACAGGAGTCTCCGGCTTGTACGCCATTGGCGGTCAAGTCTAAAGTAAAAGGCAGATAACCTCCCAGATGTTCCTGAATGCGTTTACCATTCAGATAAAGAATCTGTTTGCCCATAGCTGCTTCAAAATGAAGTACTACCCGTTTCCCTTTTGTTTCGGCGGGGAGGACAAAGTGCTTACGGTACCAAGCCGGTCCTTGATAATTGCGGCATCCACTTCCTTCGGCCGGCATCAACTCTACGGTATGAGGAGTGGAAACGACGTTCCAGGAACGGTCATCAAAGTTTACCGCTTCTGCTCCCCGGACATCGCCTCTGAAAAAGCGCCATCCCGGATTGAAATTATAGACTTGTCGCCCGCTACCGGGAAGCTGGATGAATCCGGCAACCGATGTCTCGGGACGGTAAGTTTCTGTAGCCTGCCCTTTTTCTATCAAGGAAAATAGCAACAGAAAAGCTGATAAGATGATAAATGGTCTTTTATTCATAATTCTTTATTTATATATTTCATTCGTTAAATGGGAATTTATCGGTTAAAATGGGAATTTTGCAGTTAAATGAGAATTTATCGGTTAGGCTGAAAGCCTTACAATTATATATTTATTGGGG
>OLGH01003244.1_pt1 | contig 11402 bp, 10 predicted proteins | sample 1604851 | NCBI WGS metagenome assembly OLGH01 (sample SAMEA3888894, study PRJEB22519) | human gut metagenome | biome: human gut; feature: human-associated habitat; material: faeces | place: Denmark | collected 2010 | reverse complement strand
ACCGTTTCGTTTATCTGCCCGAAATGCCCTACCGCAAGGTCGATCTTGATCAGGCTGCAAGAAATGTCCTCTCGCAGGAGCAGTTTGCGCAGGACGGCGGCGAAGGCACCGTTGCAAGCTGGCGCAACACGGCGACAGTCCGCAACGTACATCCCAACACCACCGTGGCTTTCCGTATGAACAACCTGTCCGGCAGCACCTCCGGTCTGATCCTCTACGCCTATGGCGCGGACGGCAGGCTGGCAAAGGTCGATTCTGCACTGTGGTCGATCACAGACGAGGACGGCAATGCTGTGACGGAGCTTACCGCCGGTACGCTTTATGAGCTGCGTGTGACTGTTGCCGACGGCGGCGCTCTTGACCTGAGCGAGACGGAAAAGGAGATCAAACTCTCCGTTGTGCTTGGAAAATAAATCCGCTTTGGGCGGCTGAAAAGCATTACACAAACCCCGGAACCTTTTTCGGAGCCGTTATGGCTCAAAAAGGGCTCCGGGGTTCTGTTTTTGCGCGGGAGTGTCTCGTTAAAGAATCTACTAGCGGAAAAAACCTTGTATCCAACAAAACCCTGTGGTATCCTGAAACAGGAAAGCAAAAAGAGGAGGATTTGGAAATGTTTCAGTTCCCGCGCGAGGATTTCCGGCTTCATGTGGGCTGGCGCACCATCAAAACGGCGGTAACGGCCATACTGGTGGCTGTTGTTTACTGCCTGCTGGAGCGCAACCCGGCGTTTGCCTGCATCGGCGTCATTTTCGGCCTTGGCACCGATATGCCGGACTCGATCAAAAACGGCGGTAATCGTCTGTTCGGCACCCTCATCGGCGGCCTGCTGGCCATTGCGGTGTTCTGGGTGTATCTGCGGTTTTACCCGCAGGGCGGCCACAGTATGTTATTGGCGCTGCTGCTGGGTGCGGCCATTGTGGTGCTCATTCTGCTGTGCCAGTATTTCTGGCCGGGCGGTGTGCAGCCCGGCGGTGTGGTGCTTTGCATCGTGCTGTTCAGCACCCCGGTGGAGACCTACGTTGCCTACGCGCTCAACCGTATCTTCGATACGGCAGTGGGCGTGATCGTGGCGCTGTTGGTCAATTATTTCCTGCCGCGGGAGCGGGTGGTGGCCTGCTGGGAAAAGGTCAAGGGACTTTTCCGCCCGCTCGAGCCCTCCTGATGGAACACCCCGCGCTGCGGCGGTGTTTTTACAAAATAGCAAAAGGCTGCTGTACAGTGAGATCCTGTGCGGCAGCCTTTTTTCAGGTCTGCTTCCGGTCTGTTACAGCGGTTTACTTTTGGCAGGAGAAATGCTATGATACATCTTAGAAAAAAGCAAGGAGGAACTACGATGGGCATCGCGGGAAATGAATGGGGTTTTCAGGTGGGCAAGCTGCCCAAAGGTGCGCTGGATAAGATCAGCGATGTGCCGGGCGTGACGGTGGGGCACTGCACGCTGGCAGACGGTGTGGTGCAGACCGGCGTAACGGCGCTGCTGCCGCACCCGGGAGATATTTTCCACGAAAAGGTGCTGGCGGCCAGCCATGTTATCAACGGCTTTGGCAAGACCACCGGCCTTGTACAGATCGACGAGCTTGGCACGCTGGAAACGCCTATTCTGTTTACCAACACCCTCAGTGTGGGCACGGCGCAGACGGCACTGGTGAAGTATATGCTGGAAAAGAACCCCGATATCTGCGAGACCACCGGCAGCGTGAACCCGGTGGTCTGCGAGTGCAACGACTGCGGCCTGAACGACATCCGGGGACTTCATGTCACCGAACAGCACGTCTTTGCTGCGCTGGCGGACTGCAAGGCAGACTTTGCCGAGGGCGCTGTAGGCGCAGGGCGGGGAATGCGCTGTCACGGGCTCAAGGGCGGCATCGGCTCTGCCTCCCGGGTGGTGGAGCTGGACTGCAAGCAGTACACCATCGGTGCACTGGTACTCTCCAACCACGCGCTGTTTGACGACCTCATCGTGGCGGGCAAGCCCATCCATACGCTGCTGGATGACAGCATCCCGCCCCACGAGGACAAGGGCTCCATCATCACGGTGCTTGCCACGGATATCCCCCTGAGCGAGCGGCAGTTGCGGCGGTTGTGCCGCCGGGCGCTGGTGGGGCTTTCCCGCACCGGCTCCTACTGCGGCAACGGCAGCGGCGAGATCGTTATCGCCTTTACCACTGCCAACCGGGTGCCGCACTATTCGGACAAGGCGCTGCTGCCCATGACCCTGCTGCACGATGATGCCATCAACCCCTTGTTCCGGGCGGTGGCAGAGTGCGTGGAGGAAAGCGTTCTCAGCAGTCTGCTCCATGCCGAGACCGTCACCGGCAGCCATGGCAGGACCTTCCGCAGTCTGACGGAGCTGCTGAGACGGGACGTCTGACGCACCGAAATAAAAAAGCTGCTGTCCCAGCAAAAATGCCCCGGATGCCTTGACAGATGCAGCCGCAGGGCGTATTATTTGGGCGGGAAGGCCGCTGGATGGCGGCTTTTCTCAGAAACGAAAGTTAGCTAATTCTAACTATTGCTTCTGCCCTGCACAGAGGATGTGAAGGAAAAACGATGATCGTCATAAGAAACTGAAAGAAGGTACAAAAATGTTCCAGACAACCGTAGAAGTGGACGGCATGGCCTGTTCCATGTGCGAAGCGCATATCAATGACACGATCCGCAGTGAGTTTCCGGTGGAAAAGGTCTCGTCCTCGCATTCTAAGGGCAGGACCGTGATCCTTTCCAAGGAGCCGCTGGACGAAAAGGCACTCCGCGCCGCCATTGAGGGCACCGGATACCAGGTGGGCGAGATCTGCCGTGAGCCCTACGAAAAGAAGGGATTGTTCTCCTTCTTAAAAAAGTGATAGTTTACGCCTGCACCCCTGCGGGGCAAAAGCAACGGTCTGGCTGCCGGTAAAATAAAAATGCAAAGGGAGCTGCTGCACATTATCTGGTGCGGCAGCTTCCTTTTTGTGCGGAGCGCCTATCCCTGATTTTCCTACAAATAAAATAGGAAAATATGAATTTTCTATTGACAATTGCCCGGAAGGGGAGTATACTCCCTTCAAACAACAAAACATACATAACGTGTGGGTTTGTGGAAGTGGGAGAGAGTTATGAACAGACGAATGTGTTGTCAGACGAAAACGAAGTAAACCAACAAACAAAAGAAAGGGTAACGTTTTATGTCTGTCGAAATTTTGGATCTGGGCGCGCTGGCGCTCACCGCAGTATTTTTTGCATTGCTGTATTATCTGCACAAGAAAAAGCACGTTGATTTTGGCGTACGCACCATCCTTGCCGTGGGTCTTGGCCTGATCGTGGGTCTTGCGTTCAAGGGACACCACACTTACGTAGCAGCCGTAGGTACTATTTACGCCCATGTGGTCTCCGCTGTGGTCATTCCGCTGCTGATCTTCAGCATCATTTCCAGCATCACCAATCTAGGCAATTCCGTCCGTCTGAAGCAGATCGGTCTCAAAACCGTGTTCTTTCTGGTGCTGAACACCTTCATTGCCAGCCTGATCACCCTGATCGCCGGTGTGGCTACTAACATTGGCAGCGGGGTGCAGTATGAACTGGCCACCGATTACACCGCCAAGGAAGTGCCCACCTTTGTGGATACGGTCATCAGCCTGTTCCCGCAGAATCTGGCTGCGCACTGGTCCAACGGCGAGGTGGTGCCCATTGTGGTGTTCTGCATTCTGGTGGCTGTCAGCTATAACAAGATCGCAGCCAAGAAGCCCGAAGAGGTGGCACCCTTTAAAAAGTTCATTGACGCCGGCGACCTTGTGATGGGCCGCGTGGTCAGCTATGTGATCTCCTTTACCCCGTATGCAGTCCTTTCCCTGATCGCCCGTGCAGTCAGCCGTTCTTCTCCTGCGGATCTTATTCCGCTGCTCAGCGTTCTGGTGCTGGCGTATGTGCTGTGCGGCATTCAGGTCTTTGTTGTGGAAAGCGCCCTGATCAAGTTTGTGGGCAAGCTGAGCCCCATCCGCTTCTTCAAGGGCATCTGGCCCGCGGCTACCGTTGCCTTTACCTCCCAGAGCAGTGTGGGTACTATCCCGGTCACGGTCAACCAGCTGACCCGGAAGCTGGGTGTGAATGAGGACGTTGCCGCCTTTGGCGCAAGTCTGGGTGCAAACCTTGGTATGCCGGGCTGCGCGGGCATCTGGCCCACTCTGCTGGCAGTGTTTACCATCCATCTGCTGGGCATCGAGTACACGCCTGTGCAGTACGCCTTCCTCGTAGTGCTGGCTGTGGTCGTTTCCATTGGTACGGTCGGTGTGCCCGGCACGGCGACCATTACCGCAACGGCGCTGTTTGCCGCTGCCGGTCTGCCGGTGGAAGCCATCATCCTGCTTTCTCCCATCTCCAGCATCGTGGATATGGCGCGTACCGCTACGAACGTTGTGGGTGCGGCTACCGCCACCACCCTTGTGGCCGCTACCGAAGAGCAGCTGGACACTGCCGTTTACAATGGCACGGTGGAGACGCTCGCGGCAGAAGCCTGAGAGTGACATCAAAAAACTGTTTGCCACAAAAATACAATTTAAAAAGAGAAATCAAGAAAAGCACTGGTTTGCACATGAAAAAGCAAATCGGTGCTTTTTCTTAATAAAAGAAAGAAATAAGATGAAAATATACAGCCAGAATTGAATTAAAAAGGATTTTCAATTGAAACGCTCTTTAAGTGAAATGTGCTCAAGGGTGAAAATTATACAAAAACCAAGAAAAACTTCCGGCAAAATGTTGGACAAACCGCAGAAATGTGCATTTGACGAGGACAAATTTTCAAAAAACTCTTTTCTTTCGGAAAACACGGATGTATAATGCATCCATAGCACAAGGGCGTGCAAAGTTCCAGAAGGAGGAACGGACATCCCTTGTGTATTTTTAGAACGCAACGCTTTAGCAGAGTATAAAGCTAAAGCAGTGAAGAGAGGGGAAACATCTATGAGATTTGATCGTCGTATTTCGCGCCGCAGCTTCCTGGCAGCTGCCGGTGTTACCTCCGCAGCACTGGCTCTGACAGCCTGCGGCGGCTCTTCCAGCTCCGTGGCGGCTTCTTCCGCTTCCGGCACTGCTTCCTCTGCAGCTGGCACTGCACAGGGCGGCACCCTGAACATTATGCTGGAGACCGAGGTTCAGTCGCTGGACCCGCAGATCGCCACCGACGGCACCTCCTTTGAGGTCATCGCCGATTACACCGACGGCCTGATGCAGATGGATGCCGACGGCGCAGCAGTTCCCGCTATTGCAGAGACCTACGACATCAGTGAGGACGGCAAGACCTACACCTTCCACCTGCGCGATGCCAAGTGGTCCAACGGCGATGCCGTTACCGCTGCCGATTTCGTGTTTGGCTGGCAGCGTGCCGTAGACCCCGCCAACGCTTCCGAGTATTCCTATATGCTTTCTGATATCGGTCAGGTGGTCAACGCTGCCGAGATCATTGCCGGCGAAAAGCCTGTCACCGATCTGGGCGTCACCGCAGTGGACGACAAGACGCTGGAGGTCCAGCTGAATGTTCCTGTCAGCTACTTTTTGAGCCTGATGTATTTCCCCACCTTCTATCCGGTCAACGAGGCTTTCTTCAACACCTGCAAGGACACCTTCGGCACCAGCCCCGACACGGTGCTGTCCAACGGCGCTTTCAAGCTGACGGATTACCAGCCGGCTGCTACTGCCTTTACACTGGAAAAGAACCCCGATTACTACGATGCTGCTAAGGTCGCACTGGACGGTCTGGCCTATCAGGTCATCAAGGACAGCCAGCAGGCACTGATGAGCTACCAGACCGGTGCTCTGGATATGACTCTGCTGAACGGCGAGCAGGTGGATCAGGTCAAGGATGACCCCGAATTTACCAGCGTGGGCGCCGGTTACCTGTGGTACATCAGCCCCAACATCGACGGTGTGCCGGAGCTTGCCAACGAGAACCTGCGCAAGGCCATCACCTTTGCACTGGATCGTGACGCCATTACCGGGGACGTGCTGAAGGATGGCTCTGCACCCTGCTACACCGCGGTTCCGCCGCAGTTTGCCACCGGCCCCGACGGCAGCGATTTCAGCGCCGACCAGACCAAGTTTGCAGAGTTCTGCGCTTATGATGCCGACAAGGCCAAGGAGTACTACGAGCAGGCCAAGAGCGAGCTGGGCAAGGACTCCTTCACCTTCAACATGGTGGTGGATGCCGACGACGCACCCCAGAAGGTGGCACAGGTCGTCAAGGAGCAGCTGGAGACCACGCTGGCAGGCTTTACCCTGAACCTGACCGTGGAGCCCAAGAAGCAGCGCGTGCAGGATATGCAGGACGGCAACTTTGAGATCGGCCTGACCCGCTGGGGCCCCGACTACGCCGACCCCATGACCTATCTGGGTATGTGGGTGACCGGCAATTCCAACAACTACGGTCTGTGGAGCGATGCCGACTACGATGCCATCATTGACGAGTGCACCACTGGCGATCTGTGCACCGACCCCGAGGGCCGCTGGGCTGCTTTGTACGAGGCAGAGCAGATCGTTCTGGAGCAGGCAGTCATCTTCCCGCTGTACGGCCAGTGCAATGCCGAGATGGTCTCCTCTGCCGTTACCGGCGTAGATTTCCACCCTGTGGCACTGAACCGCGTGTATAAGAACGCCGCTAAGAGCGTGTAAAACAAAAGCATACTGAATAAGGCCGCACAGTGGCCCGCAAAAAGCCACTGTGCGCCTTTTTGCCATTTGACCTGTACGCGGCAGGCGAACGATTGACCGCGAAAAACGCTTTGGACAAAGGGGGTCCACCCGACGTGAAAAAGTACACACTCAAGCGAATCCTGACATCGCTGTTCACGCTGCTGGCAATCCTGCTGGTGCTGTTCATCCTGATGCAGCTGATGCCCGGCTCGCCCTTCAATGATGAAAAGCTGACGCCCGATATGCGGGCAGCCCTATATGCAAAGTACGGCCTTGACCAGCCCATCTATATCCAGTTCTTCCGCTATGTGGGCAATATGCTCCGGGGCGATCTGGGTGTCAGCTACAATATCTCCAAAAATACGCCCATCTCTCAGCTCATCCAGTCCCGTCTGCCCATCTCCATTCAGGTGGGCGGCATGGCGGTCACGCTGGGTGCCATCGTAGGTCTGGTGCTGGGCATCCTCGCCGCCTTAAAGCGGGATACCGTGGTGGACACCATTGCTACCATCATCTCGGTCATCGGCGTATCGGTGCCGTCCTATGTGTTCGCACTGGCGCTGAGCTACACCCTCGGCTTCAAATTCCGCTGGTTCCCCATGCTGTTTTCCGCCAAGGACATCTTTGGCTCCAGCGTGCTGCCCAGCATTTCGCTTTCCATGTTTACCATGGCATCCATTGCCCGCTTTACCCGCAGTGAGATGATCGAGGTGCTGGATTCCGATTATATGCTGCTGGCTGAGAGCAAGGGCATCTCCGGCCCGGCGCTGATCTTCCGCCACGCGTTGCGCAACGCCCTGATCCCCATCATCACGGTGCTGGCACCGCTGATCGTGGATCTGATGACCGGCTCGCTGGTGGTGGAAAAGATCTTTGCCATCCCCGGCGTGGGCAGCCTGCTGGTGACGGCCATCCAGTCCAACGATTACAACGTGGTCATTGGTCTGAGCTTTATTTACAGTGCCATGTACATTGGCATCATGCTGGTCGTTGACCTGCTGTACGGCATTATCGACCCGCGCATTCGTTTGGCAAAGGGGGACGACTAAATGGCAGAAAAAGCGATCCGGCTGGGCGGCGAATCCACCGCCGATGCCATTGTCAGCGCCGTGGATGCAATGTACACGGAGCACACCTTTGCGGAAAAGGATTTTGCCCTCAAGCACAACGAGGACGAGATCAGCGTGGATACCAACTTTGCGGCGCAGAACTTCTGGAAGGAAGCGCTCATCCGCTTTTTCAATAAAAAGAGCGCCGTGCTGGGGCTTGTCCTCATCGTGGTCATCGTGCTGCTGGCCGTATTTGGCCCGGGCATGAACAGCTACACCTACTCCGGGCAGGATCTGAGCCAGAAAAACTTTGCGCCTCGCGTGCCGGGCATTGAGCAGTTCGGCATTCTGGACGGCAGCGAGAAGATGAGCACCACCACCGGCTCCAAGCTGACCAACGCTTATCAGGAAAAAGACAAGCTGGACGTCTACTACTGGTTCGGCAGCGACCTGTACGGCCGCGACATCTGGACCCGCACATGGGAAGGCGCCCGCGTCTCCCTGATCATTGCAGTGGCGGCGGCCATCATTGATATGCTTATCGGCATGAGCTACGGCCTGATCTCGGGCTACTTTGGCGGCAGGGTGGATATGGTGATGCAGCGCTTTCTGGAAGTAGCCAACGGCATCCCCCGGCTGGTCATCGTCACGCTGCTGCTGCTGGTATTGCAGCCCGGCATGGTGACCATCATCTTTGCCCTGATGCTGACCGAGTGGGTGGGCATGAGCCGCATTGCCCGCGCCGAGATGCTCAAGCTGAAGGATCAGGAGTTCGTTCTGGCGTCCCGTACGCTGGGCGCAGGCAGCTTCTTCATCATCTTCAAAGAAGTGCTGCCCAACATCATCGGACCCATCATCACGCAGGTCATGTTCAGCATCCCGACTGCTATCTTCACCGAGGCGTTCCTCTCCTTCGTGGGTCTGGGCATCCCGGTGCCGCAGTGCTCGCTGGGTTCTCTGATCAGCGAGCTGTACAACAGCTTTACCACCCATCCGTATCAGATCATCCCGCCCATTGTAGTCATGAGCCTGTTGATGCTCAGCTTCAACCTTGTGGCGGACGGCCTGCGCGAGGCGCTGGACCCCAAGATGAAGAGTATGTAAGGAGGAACACCCCATGCCTGAAACAAAAAAAGAACAGGTCTTGTCGGTGCGAGACCTTGATATCACCTTTAAGACCACCGCAGGCCCGGTGCACGCCATCCGCGGCGTGAACATCGACCTGTACAAGGGCGAGACGGTCGCGCTGGTGGGCGAGTCCGGTTCCGGCAAGTCTGTCACCATGAAAGCCGCCATGGGCATTCTGGCCAAGAACGCCACCGTGAACAGCGGCAGCATCCAGTTCAGCTACCACCATGCCGACGGCAGCCCGGAGACCGTGGACCTGCTGCAAAAGGATAAAAAGTGGATCCGCCGCCACATCAACGGCAAGCGCATCGCCATGGTGTTCCAGGATCCCATGACCAGCCTTGATCCCACCATGACCATCGGCAAGCAGATCATGGAGGGAATGCTCTGGCACTTCAAGATGCCCAAGGCGGAGGCCTACAAAAAGGCACTGGAACTGCTGGAAGAGGTGGGCATCACCGATGCCGAAAAGCGGATGAAAAACTACCCGCACCAGCTGTCCGGCGGTATGCGCCAGCGCGTGGTCATTGCCATTGCGCTCTCCTGCGACCCCGACCTGCTCATCTGTGACGAGCCCACCACCGCGCTGGATGTGACCATTCAGGCAAAGATTCTGGAGCTGATCCGCCGCATCCAGAAGGAGCGCGGCATCTCGGTCATCTATATCACCCACGACCTTGGCGTTGTGGCAAAGGTGGCAGATTATGTGGACGTGATGTACGCCGGCAAGATCGTGGAGACCGGCACTATCGATGAGATCTTCTACGACCCCAAGCACCCCTACACATGGGGTCTGCTGTCGGCCATGCCCGACCTTGACACCGCCGATGACCGCCTGTATACCATTCCCGGCTCGCCGCCGAACCTGCTGCACGAGAAGCCCGGCGATGCCTTTGCACCCCGCAACCGCTTTGCGCTGAACATCGACGATGAGATCGACCCGCCCATGTTCAAGATCAGCGATACCCACTATGCGGCAACATGGCTGCTGGACCCCCGCGCCCCCAAGGTGGAGATGCCGCCGGAGCTCAAGGAGCGCATTGCCCGCATGAAAGCAGAAGCAAAAAAGATCGAGGAGGCGGAATAAATGGCAGCACAGAGCACGACCCCGCTGCTGAAGGTCGAGGGACTGAAGCAGTATTTCCGCGTCAACAAGAATTTTACGGTCAAGGCGGTGGATGATGTCAGTTTTGAGATCTACCCCGGCGAGACCTACGGTCTGGTGGGCGAGTCCGGCTCGGGCAAATCCACCATCGGCCGCAGCATCATCCGTCTGTACGACCCCACTGCGGGCAAGATCACCTTTGACGGGCAGGATATCAGCGGCCGTCTGACCCATGCGCAGAACAACACCCTGCGCACCCAGATGCAGATGATCTTTCAAGATCCCATGGCGTCCCTGAACCCCCGCAAGAAGGTGGAGGACATCATCGGCGAGGGGCTGGATATCCACCATCTATGCAAAACGCAGGCAGAGCGCCGCGAAAAGGTGGAAAAGATCCTTGCCAAGGTCGGCCTTGCCCCGGAGCACGCCGAGCGCTATCCCCACCAGTTCTCCGGCGGTCAGCGCCAGCGCGTGGGCATTGCCCGCGCCCTGATCATGAACCCCAAGCTCATCATTGCGGACGAGTGCATCTCGGCACTGGATGTGTCCATTCAGGCACAGGTGGTCAACCTGATGAAGGATATCCAGCAGGAGACCGGCACGGCGTATCTGTTCATCGCCCACGACCTGTCCATGGTCAAGTACATCTCCGACCGCATCGGTGTGCTGCATCTGGGCCACCTGCTGGAAACGGGCACCACCGAGGAGATCTTTGAGCACCCCATCCACCCCTACACCCGGAGCCTGCTGTCGGCCATTCCGCTGCCGAACCCGGTGGTGGAAAAGCGCCGCGTGGCGGAAACTTATGACTATGCCACCTCCGGCATCGACTATTCCAAGGGCACCAGCCACCATGTGGAGGGCAGCCATTACGTCAAGTGTACGGACGAAGAATTTGCCAAGTGGTGCAAATAAGACCTGACAGGCCGCAGAAAGCCGCCTGATCTCCCTACAAGCAGAACACCCCCGGCAGCGGCTGCAGCTGCCGGGGGTGTTCTGCTTGTAGCACAAAGCTCAGGTCTCGCTTTGCCGGTATACTTCCTTCAGGTGGGCAGAAAGCTTCATGTTTTCGCTGTAATCCACAGGGACTACGATCACGCTGGGCATCGTCTGCCGGAAGGCTTCTTCCAGCGTGGGGATCAGGTCAGCGGCTTTTTCCACCCGGTAGCCCTTGCAGTGCATGGCCTCGGCCAGCAGCTTTTTGCAGACTTCTGCAAGAGCCAATTTACACAAAAAGTGCGGGGAGCAACGGCGTTTCTTGTCTTGTTATGCTTCCTTGCTTTTATCCAGCGCATCGAACTGCTGCAGGATCTGGGGGTCTTTCAGCTTGATGACCTTGCCGGAAAGGTAGTGCAGGGTGTTTTCCTCCGGCACATCCAGAAAGCTGATGCGCACCGCGCACAGCGCCTGCGTTTTGGTGCCGGTGCGCTCGTTCATCTTGCGGTTGCCGTATTTGATAT
>OLGH01003241.1_pt1 | contig 11405 bp, 10 predicted proteins | sample 1604851 | NCBI WGS metagenome assembly OLGH01 (sample SAMEA3888894, study PRJEB22519) | human gut metagenome | biome: human gut; feature: human-associated habitat; material: faeces | place: Denmark | collected 2010 | reverse complement strand
CTGTGAGCTGACAGGTCTTTATTGGGCGTGGAAAAATTTGGATGCAGAGTATCTGGGATTAGCTCATTATCGCAGACATTATACAGTAGCAAAACATGGAAACAAATGGAATAGAATTTTAATGCAAGAACAGTTGGAACCGTTGCTGGCAGACAATGACATTATTCTTCCACCGAAAAGAAACTATTTTATAGAGACAACCTATACGCAATATGTACATGCACATCATGCGGCAGATCTGGATCTGACAAGAGAGATTCTTGTAGAAAAGTATCCCATGTATGTGAAATATTTCGATAATTGCATGAAAAGTACAAAGGGACATAAGTTCAACATGTTTATTATGAAATGGGAGTATGCAGACCAGTATTGTGAATGGTTGTTTGATGTCCTTTTTGAATTGGAAAAGAGATTGGACATATCTGCGTATTCACAAAATGATGCAAGAGTATTTGGATTTGTAAGTGAACGCTTGCTGGATGTCTGGTTGGATGCAAACCATAGGACGTATAAAGAAATTCCAGTGATGTTTATGGAAAAGCAGAATTGGATTGTGAAGGGTACTGCTTTTTTAAAAAGAAAGATTATAAGAGAAAAGAAATAATTAGGAAACACAAATGAAACAAATTTTATTAATTGCTTCAAGACCATTAGCAAATGATGGACTTACAAAAATAGAGATGGATGTAATCAAGTACAACAAAGGGATTATTGATTTTGAGGTGGCTTGTGGATTTGGTTTCGACAATTTATATGGTGATCAATTACATAAACAACAAATAAAATGTCATTCTTTACCTCAGAAAAAGAAGGCATTTGAATATATGAGAGCAATTTATAAATTGGTAAAAAAGGAAAAATATGATGCAATATATATACATGGTAATAGTGCCATGATGTTTATGGAAGCAATACCTTCGAAAATTGCGGGAGCGAGAGTTATTACACATTGTCATAATACAAAGTCAGATTATCCATTGATTCATTATATTGCAAAACCTTTTTTCAATATGGCAGTTGATACAAAGATCGGATGTTCATTATTGGCATCAAAATGGGCATATTGTGGGAAAAATATAATTACTATTGTAAACGGTGTAGAAATTGATCAATTCAAATATGACGAAAAGAAGAGACTTGAAGTTAGAAAATCCTTAGAATGGTCAGAAAATAAAATAGTTGGACATATTGGAAGATTTAGTAAACAAAAAAACCATAAGAAATTGATTAATATTTTTTCGGAGATGTATAAAAAAGATCACAGCATGAGACTGCTTTTGATTGGGGATGGAGATTTAAAAAATGAAATAGAAAATCAAATAAGAAACATGAAATTGGAGAATGTTGTGTGTATTATTAACCAAACAGAAAAACCTCAGGATTATATGGCTGCTATGGATATTATGATTATTCCAAGTTTATTTGAGGGATTATGTCTAGTAGCTCTAGAAGCTCAGGCAAATGGATTACCCGTTTTAATTGATAATTTTTTTACTCCTGAGACTAAGGCTTCAAATTTAGTGAAACAAATGGATTTAAGAGATGAAAATACTGTTTGGGCAGAAACCGCGATAAGTTTATTAGAAAAGGGTAGGCATGATGTGAGTAAACAATTGATTGAAGAAAAAATGGATAAAGAAGATATGATGAAAAGCATACAGGATATATTAGTAAAATGAAGATAAATAGGAATATGTTAGAAAAAGCGGAAGTAATTTCGTTTGATATTTTTGATACATTAGTTAAGAGAAATGTTCCAAATCCAAATGAGATATTTAATATTGTTGAAAAAAAAGCCGGACTATTTGGATTTGCAAAAAAACGAATAGAAGCTGCGCATAGTGCTAAATATAATGCTGTTAATGGTGAAGTAACATATGATGAAATTTATGCACAGATAGATGGTATTTCTGATGAACAACGAAATGAGTTAAAACAACTAGAATTAGATATTGAAAAAAAGTATCTTCAGGCTAATTGGGAAATGAAAGAGATTTACGATTGGTGTGTGAATCATCATAAGAAAATTATTGCAGTTTCTGACATGTATTTGCCAGCAAGGAAATTAAATGAGCTGTTAGTAGAAAATGGATTTTATATAGAACATATTTTTGTCTCTTGTGAAGAACATGCAAGTAAGAGATCGGGTAAATTATTTGATATTGTTTCAAAGAAAATAAATACAAAAAATGTACTACATATAGGGGATTCTTGGAAGGGAGATTTTTTTACGCCTATAATTTCTGGGTGGAAAGCTGTTCATTATTTTACTGGCAAAAAAGGAAAATCTATTTTAGATTGTGTTGTAAAAAATAATTGTAATAAAAATTATTTTGAAAATTTGGGGTTTTCCGTCTTAGGACCGATATTATATGATTTTTCTTTGTGGCTAGGCGAGAAAACAAAAAATATGGATACTTTATTATTCTTGTCGAGAGACGGATACATTATGAAAAAAGCGTATGAAAAGTTAAAGAATAAAGTGTCATCATATGTATATGTTTCAAGATTGTCATTAACTACTGCAACTATATGGATGCATCCAGAATTTGAAGATATAAAGGAAATAATGGTATTCCCACATAATTTTACTTTGTATGATTTTGTTAAGAAAGTTGGATTGGAACCACAAAAAATTCAATTTGAATTGTTTCAATTGGATGATAAACAAGAGTATGACGAGAATGATTTTTGGAATGATTTAAAGATCAAGAATTTTTATAATTCTATAAAATGTGAAGTGATTGAAAATTCAAAAAATCAATATAAATGGTTATTTGATTACATGGAGCCTTTTTTAAAAGGAAAAGTGATTGGGATAGTAGATATTGGTTGGAAGGCAACGATGCAATCAAAGTTTTCAGAATTGTTAAAAGCAAATCCTGTTTATAAAGATTGTTCGGTACATGGCTTTTACTTGGGTGTCGTAAAGCAAACAGATGATGTTGATGGTTTTTTATATAAATCAAATCAACAAACCACTTTTAAAACAGCTATTGATGCTGGATATGGGGTGATTGAAACTCTTTTTCTTGCGAGGGAGGGAACTGTAGTAAAGTATTCACAAGAAGGACCTGTTCAAGCTGAGTATGAAGTAAAAACAGAGGAAGAAATTAGAAATTTACAAGATATTCATAATGGAGCATTGGAATTTATAGAAAAAATGAAAAGCTTTGATTTGAAAGATGATATTTTAATGAATCCCCAAGATGTGTTTTGTTATTTCGAAAATCTTGTTTATAAACCTAAAAAGAAAGATTTAAGAGAACTTGGGAAGATAGGATTTAAGGATTTAAATGATGCTGCGTTAATCAATGAAAAGGGATTATTGAAATATATGGTATCACCTAAGCTATTTAGAAAAGATTATCATAATGCTCCATGGAAAATAGGATTTCTGAAAAAGAATGTTTGTAGATGGTTTCCGTGGGGAAGAGTCTATAAAAAAGTAAAGAAAATAGGTTGAGTTATATGGAAAGAATATTGGTTCTTGGAATGTCATCAGATTGTGGTGGAATAGAAAATTATATTTTGAACTTGTATGAAAATATTAATTTAGATAAAATACAGTTTGATTTTTTGGTAAAAGAGGACATAGGAAAACAGTTTAAAGAGCGTATAGATATATTAGGTGGGAGAGTGTACAGAATTGGGACATTTAAAAATGATATATTTACCGTTTGGAAAAATTTAGTTGCTTTTTACAGCGAAAATCATTATAAAAAAATATATATTAATATGAGTTATTGTCCAGCCTTAATATATATTCTTCCCGCACTTAGTCGTGGTTTGGAAGTTTTATATATGCACAGTCATGCATCTAATGATATTCGAATCATAAAACATAAAATATTTAAAATCCTTTTTATGAATTTATTATTGAAACGAACGAACTGTGTTTATTTGGGGTGCTCAGAAGCAGCATGTAGGTGGATGTATGGAGATAACATTTTAAAAAATAATAGTATACATATTGTAAAAAATGGGATTGATTATGATAAATTTTCATATGACGAAAATAAAAGGCAATATATAAAGAATAAATTTAATCTTTCTAATAAACTTGTAATTGGTCATGTCGGAAGATTTAGCATTGAGAAAAATCACAAATTTATCATTAAAGCATTTGAAAAATTCAGTAATATGGTTCCAGATAGTATATTATTATTGGTTGGAGATGGAAAAGGTAAGACGGAAATCGAAAAATTAGTAAGTGAATGTGGTTTAGTTGATAAAGTGATTTTTGTTGGAAATGTAGATGATACATCATTTTACTATAATGCAATGGATTGCTTTTGGCTTCCAAGTATTTATGAGGGCTTCCCTATAGTGGCGGTTGAGGCTCAGGCAAATGGATTACCATGTATTTTTTCAAAGGAGATTGATAAAGAGGTAAATATAATGGGAAATTGTGTTTTTGAGAGTATAGATAATTCTGTTATATGGGCCAATTTGACAAGAAAAATAATAACAGAAAAAATGGACAAGCGTAAAGTAAATAAAGATATTTGGAATAAGACAGGATTTGATTTAAAACAACAGGCTAATAATATTGAAAAATTATTATTAGGTGGTGAGTAAATATGAAAATAAAAACAGAATATGCAAAGTATTTAATATGTTTGTTGCCTTTTTTGGAGATGCCAAGATTTGGGGGAATTTCATATATAAACAATTTTTTCTTAATATGGAAAATAATTTCTACAGTAATCGTATGTTTAATGATATTTACAAAAGGAAAGCTTAATAAGTTAGATATAGTACTTATGATGTATTGTGGAACACTAATATTTAGTACCGTAATTAATCAGGGCGAGGTAATGGATTCTATTTCGGATGCTTTAGCAATATTAGTACCTTTTTTACTAATCGAGTTTTACAAAAAACATTTTTCTTTAAAAAAATTAGTTATGCCAATTATTGTATTAATAAGTTTTTATGGAATTGTTACGATATTTCAAATTGTAAAATTCCCATTTTATATATTTACAATACAGGGAATGAGAGATAATTTCTCATATATGTGGAGTGATTCATATGGAGAAATTTTTGCCCTTGGATCTTTAAAACGCTTTGGGTTTATGTTGATCCCTGCACTTGTGTTTACACTTTTGGTAGAATATCCAAAACGAAAAACCTTGAAAGCAAAAATGTGCATAATTGGAATGAGTGCATTATCTCTTTTTTTGCTAATTTACAGTTGGTCAATTGCAAGTTTATTCACGGTGATAGAAATTTTAATCCTTTATTGCCTGGTAGGAAAAAAAATCTTTAGTAATTGCATTAAAATAATTAATGCAAAAGCTATTTTTTTCTTTTTTTTATGCACAAATTATTTGTTGATTATGACTCCATTTATTGATAAGTTTAATGGAATTTTAAGTTTATTTGGAAAATCAACAAATTTATCGGGAAGAACTTATGTTTGGGAAAGAGCAGTACAATATATTATCAATAAACCACTACTAGGATATGGAATTAACAGACAATTAACAGCATCGAACTTTTGGAGTTTGGTTCATATGCATAATTTGTTGTTAAATTCGGCATATGAAGGCGGAATGATAGGACTCATTTTTATGATTTTAATTTTATATTTATTATCTAAAAGTTTGTCAAATAATTGTGAACAACCGGAAAAGAAAATATTAGCAATAGCTTTGCTGGGGGTATTCATTTTAGCTTTTGCAGATACTCCAGAGTATAATGTAATTTTTATGATGTTTCCATTTATGTATTCAGAAAATGGAACAAGGAGAAAGGAAAAGATAAAATGGAAAAAGTTTTAACGATAAGCATTGCTGCTTATAATGCGGAACAATATATAAAAAAATGTTTAGATTCATTTTTAAATAGTAAAGTATTAGAATATTTAGAAGTAATAGTGGTTAACGATGGATCAGAAGATAAAACATTAGAAATAGTAAAAGAATATCAGAAAAGGTACCCTAATACTATTTATTTGGTTGACAAAAAAAATGAAGGACATGGGTCTACAATCAATAAATCTATTCAAACGGCAACAGGAAAATATTTTAAAGTTGTCGATGCTGATGATTGGGTTTCAAAAAAAGGTATTGAAAAATTAGTCGAATTTTTAAAAACTACAGATTGTGACTTGATAATAAATCCATATATTGAAACATACATAACTGAATTATCAGAAAAGGTGATTATTCCTTACAAAAACGTTGAGAATAATAAGATATATATGTTCGATAAGATTGCACAGAATTTGGATATTCCAATGCATAGTATGACTTTAAAAACATCAATAATAAAGAGTGTTGGACCGGTTATAGATGAAAATTGCTTTTACGTGGATATGGAATATGATCTTTACCCTATCAAATATGTGCAAACTATTTGTTGTTTGGATTATCCAGTATATTATTACTTGCTTGGTAATCAGGAGCAAAGTGTTAGTAAGAAAAATATGGTAAAACGCCGAGCGCAAAGAGAAAAAGTTATTAAGAGTCTAATCAAAGATTATAATAGTTCTTATAATATATTAGGGAAAAGTAGAAGTGATTATGTTGCCACAAAAATTAAATATCTTATTTATACACATTATAAGATGTACATGTATTTAGATTTAAAAACTTCATATAATGAGATTACAGAATTTGATAAATGGTTATATGATAATGCGAATGAGGATATATATTTTGGACTATCAAGAGGGCTAGTGATGAAGTTTATTAGAGGACAAAGAAAAATATCTTTTAAACTGTACAAAGTTACATTAAAATTTGCACAATTATTTGGCTTTTTAAAAATCTATAAAATAGATGATGGCATGTATAAATGACGGGTACTTTTTGAAACATAGGAAGGATATTAAATATGAATGTTATGTATGTTGCCTCAGATAATTGTTTATCAAGTGGCGCTTTTAAAAGTATGGTGAAGCTTTGTGAATTAGAACGTGATATATATAATATTAATCCGATAGTTGTTCTACCGTATTATGGTGATGGTGAAGAACTTTTAAAATCGGCTAAATTGAATTATGTTTATGTTAAATCGGAGGATTGGATAGTTTCTAATATATCCGAAAGTTCTAAAGAATTTATTAAGAAGAGAATAAAAGTCTTATTAAATTTTTTTTCGATTATAAAATTAGAGCATTTGATAAAAGAAAAAAATATAGATATTGTTCATATTAATACATCATATACATATGTTGGTGCAATCGCTGCTAAAAAGATGCATATACCGATTGTATGGCATGTGCGAGAGTTATTAGAGGAAGATCAAAATAATAGATTTATAGCTAGAAAATTTAGTAAAAAATTAATATCTAAATCTAATAAGATAATTGCAATATCAAATTATGTGTATGCTAAGTACTCTAAAATTTTTGGAGAAAAATTAGTAGAAATTCCAAATGGAATTGATGAAACTTTGTATTATGTTCAAAGAGATATTTTATCAGATGATATAACTAAATATATATATGTTGGAGGTATTTCTGAAAAAAAGGGAGTAGGTTATATCATAGATGCAATGAAACAACTAATTGAAGAAGAAAATTATAATGTGCATTTAGATATATTGGGAAATGATAAAATGCCTTTTGGAGATAAAATGAAAGAAATTATCAGAGAAAATAAATTAACAGATTATATAAATTTCAATGGTTTGTGTGTAAATACAGATGAATATTATAAAAAATCAGATGTGATGATTATGGCATCGGAATGTGAGGCGTTTGGGCGAACGACAGTTGAAGCAATGCAATCTGGATGTTTAGTGATTGGATCTGATTCAGGTGCAACACCAGATATATTAAACCATGGAAAAGCGGGTATTTTATTCAAACCTAGGGATAGTGTTGATTTAAAGAATAAAATGATATATGTGATGAAAAATAAAAGTATTTGTAGGAAAATTGCAAAAGATGGGCAAAATAGAGCAATTAGAAAATACACAGCAAGAGAAAATGCAAAACAGATTTATGAGGTTTATAAATCCATTTTACATGAGTGAAAAAATTGGATATTAATTTTGAAAGCGATTTTTTTATGATGAATTAGTGCTTAAAAATGGTTTATATCTAAAAGAGTAATACTTAGGTGTAGGAAATGTAAATGATAATAGATGTAAAAAGAAATGCAAAAAGAAGTATAATATTTGGAATTTTAAACAAGGCAATACTATTGCTTTTTCCTTTTTTTATTAAAGCTTTTATCAATACATATTTAGGAACAGAATATCTTGGATTAAATAGTCTCTTTACATCGATTTTATCGGTGTTATCTTTGACGGAACTTGGCATCAGTTCTGCTTTGGTTTATCATATGTATAAGCCGATTGCAGAGGATGATACGGGAAAAATATGTGCATTACTAAATTTCTACAGGAAAGCATATTTAGTCATTGGAGTTGTAACTTCATGTGTAGGATTAGTATTATTGCCATTGTTACCAAATTTGATAAACGGTGATTGGCCACAGAATGTAAATATATATATTATATATCTGATACAATTACTCGCTAATTCAATAAGTTATTTTCTGTTTGGGTACAAACAATCTCTTTTGGTTGCATACCAGAGAGAAGATATTAATTCTATAATAAATTTACTCACGCAAAGTGGAATGCAAATAGTTCAGATTCTCATATTGGTTACTGTGAGAAATTATTATTTTTATGTTATTTGTATCCCGATTTTTACAGTGGTAAATAATTTGTGGATTTGGTGGTTTACCAAACGATTATTTCCAAATATAAAATGTTCTGGAAAGCTGAGTGACACGGATCTTAAAAGCATTAAAAAACTGGTTATAGGTTCATTTATACAGAAAGCATGTGGTGTTACCAGAAATTCTTTGGACAGTGTATGTATTTCTGCGTTTGTTGGATTGGCAATTACTGGAATTTATAATAACTATTTTACTATTTTTAATGGAGTTACAGTTGTTCTTGCAATTTTTATTACTTCATTGACGGGTGGTATCGGAAATCATGTTGCCCTTAAATCAAAAATGGAAAATTATGAGGAATTGCAAAGGATTGATTTTTTATATTTGTTGATTTCCGGATGGTGTACATGCTGTTTGTTATGTTTATCACAACCATTTATGAAATTGTGGATGGGAAAAGCAATGTTGCTCTCTCCGTTATCTGTATTATTTATGTGTATATATTTTTATATGCTCAAAGTCGGAGATGTAAGAAGTATATATTATTCGACTACTGGGATGTGGTGGGAGATGCGTTATAGATCCATTGTAGAAACAATTGCTAATTTAGTATTAAATATTGTCCTTGGCTATTATTTTGGAATTAATGGAATTATTTTAGCTACAGTTATTTCATTATTTTTATTTAATTTCTTGTGGGGGGCAAGTATTGTTTTTAAACATTATTTTGGCTTGGATAAATTGCGCGGATATTTTTTGTATCATTTGAAATATTTTTGTGTGACAGTGGTGGTTTGTTTTATTACCTGGAAGATAACGCAAAATATCGAATTGCCATCTGATTTTACGAATTTGGTTGTAAAGGGAATTGTGTGTGTATTTATTCCAACCATACTTTACATTTTAATATATTGCAGAACAGAAATATTTAAAAGTGCATTGCAAATGGTTAAATCAAAAGGAATAGAATAATTTCGTTTTGCGATAATAGGGTGGTTGACATTATGAAAGCACAGACAGACTTAACTATATAGATTGTTTCAGAGCAATTGGAATCTGCCTTATGATTATGGGGCATGTTGGATTTGGAGGGCATTTTGACAAATGGATACATGCTTTTCATATGCCGATGTTTTTCTTTGTGTCAGGGATGTTTTTTCGGAGCGATAACCAATATTCAGCAAAGGACTTTATTAGGAAAAAGGCAAAGTCATTACTTTTTCCATACGTGATGTTAGGCCTTTTGCAGTATATAATATGGCAAGTGGCACGATACCCTAAAATTGATGTTACCCCATTGAGACATCTATTTTTTATTAATACAGATGGATTAGCAGTACATACACAGTAAATTTGTATACAATATTTTGATTTTTTCTATTGCAGTTATAGGAAATATTGAATATATAATATTACCGTTTAAACTTCCATATTCTTTAGGCGCAGCATTTGTTGGTGTAGGGTTAATGCATTTAGGATGGATATTTTTTCATGATGAAAAAGCAAAACAAATGCTTAATATGACGTTAAATCGAACCGCTGTATTGTCGGGAGTTATTATAATTCTGATTTTTGCAAATGGTTATGTTAATATGCGGACAGGAGAATATGCATGTATTCCGCTATTTTGGATAAATGCAGTGTTTGCAACATTAGTTGGAATTAATATTAGCAGATTTTTGGAAAAGAAGTTTTCAAAATCAATCATAAACGAATTCGGGTATATTGGTCGTAATTCAATTATATATGTGTGTTTGAACCAATTGATTATTATTGGGATGACACGAGTGGTTAGTGTGTTGAAACTTTCGGAAGTAATAGATAAACGATTGATTTTGACAGTATTAACAAGAATATTTCAAAATAGGATATATGTTAATTATGAATATTGATTCTAGTAATGGTTGAAAGCCGATATAGGGTAAAAACATAAGAGGTTATTATATAGTGAATTAGCAGGACATTGAAATAGACAAAATTGTGGGAATAGCAAGAGCTTGGTCTGGAGTTCAGTGATGTTGTTTTTTTCATATATGATGGGCTAAGTTTATATGTTAGCAATAGAAGGAAAGGATAAAAAATGTACGACTATTTAATTGTTGGAGCCGGTTTATTCGGTTCGGTATTTGCCAGACAGGCAACGGATGCCGGTAAGAAAGTGCTTGTGATAAAAGACAGCTATGCACATTGTTTCGTGCCGTTTATGGCTGAAAATTGTTCGCAGATTGATATGGTTGATTTGAGATATTATCTTAATAATGTATCTGCATTGACGGAGCAGAACAGCTATGACGAGGGGCTTATACTTTACGGAATAAGCAATATGTGTGAAGCAAACGATTTGGCGATACTTCAATAATAAATAGCATTAAAAAAGCGGAGATTTTTAAAATCTCCGCTTTTTGTATGTTATTTAATATCCGAAAGTGAAATAACTTCAACAGTATCAGGTGTATAGCGATGTTCCATAACATCAACAAGTGCTTTAACAGTGTCAAGACTTGTCATAATCGAAACGTCACATTCAATAGCTGTACGTCTGATTTTAAATCCGTCTGAATGAATATCATTACCCTTCTTAGGAATGTCGATGATAAGGTCAATCATACCGCTTCTGATAACATCAAGGATATTCGGAACACCCTCTGAAATCTTCTTTGCAACCTGTACCGGAATATCGTTATCTTCAAGCAATTTTGCAGTGCCGGCAGTGGCAATAAACTTGCAGCCAAGTTCGTGGAATTTCTTTGCGATAGG
>OLGH01003237.1_pt1 | contig 11416 bp, 9 predicted proteins | sample 1604851 | NCBI WGS metagenome assembly OLGH01 (sample SAMEA3888894, study PRJEB22519) | human gut metagenome | biome: human gut; feature: human-associated habitat; material: faeces | place: Denmark | collected 2010 | reverse complement strand
TTGAAACCATCTTGGACAACCACGTTTCCGGCACCAACCAGTACCTTGTCTCCGTAGGTATCCTTGATCCAGTGCAAGGTCTCGTACTGCCATTCGGAATAGCCGTCGGACGAGTCGATACACAATACGTCAACGCCAGCCTCTACCAATGCCGGAACACGTTCCTTATAGTCGCGGGTGTTGATACCGGCACCTACTAATAATTTCTTATCTCCGCCGGATAACTCTTTCGGATTCTCACGGTGGCTATCGTAGTCCTTGCGGAATACGAAGTATTGAAGCTTCTGATCCTTGTCGATGATTGGCAATGTATTCAACTTATGATCCCAGATAATCTGGTTCGCCTCTTTCAAGGTCATGCCTAGCTCGCCAACGATTAGTTTAGCGAACGGGGTCATGAAATCTTTCACCTTCATGTCGATCGGGTCTTTGCCTTCACGGTAATCGCGACTGGTTACCATACCTAGCAATTTGCCGTTAGGCGTACCGTCATCTGTTACACCAATCGTAGAATGTTCTGTCCGGCGGACTAGCTCAAGCACGTCGGCCAAGGTATTCTCGGGCGTAAGGTTAGAGTCGCTGATAACGAATCCGGCCTTGAATTTCTTTACTTTGCGAACCATATCCGCTTGGCTCTCGATCGGTTGCGAGCCGAAGATGAAGGAAAGTCCTCCGTTGCGAGCCAACTCGATTGCCAGTTTAGGGCCGGAAACCGATTGCATGATCGCGGAAACGAAAGGAATATTTAATTCAATAGCGGATTTCTCGCCAGACTTGAATTTCACAAGCGGCGTTTTCAATGAAACGTTTGCGGGAATACATTCTTTGGTGGTTAAACCGGGAATAAGTAAATACTCACCAAATGTTCTCGATACATCGTTTAAGTAGATTGCCATAAGATTTTATATTTACAGGATGAGTTTTTTTAATTGCGCAAAAGTAGCGATTTCTGTTCATATATGAATCACATGTTTACATGAAATGTTCGAAATATGCGTCACGCAACATTTATAGTTATGGATTTGTTATTAATGTAGATTTAAAAAGGAGGAAAATATGAGAGTTGTAGTTGATAAGGCTCAATCCAGAGGGTATGCGAATCACGGTTGGTTGAAAACACATCACACGTTTAGTTTTGCTAATTATTACAATCCGGAAAGGGTTCATTTCGGGATGCTACGTGTATTGAATGATGATTCCGTGGCGCCGGGTGAGGGATTCGATATGCATCCACATAAGAATATGGAGGTTATCTCCATCCCGTTAAAGGGATATTTACGCCATGGGGATAGCATAAAGAATAGCGAGGTGATTACGCCGGGAGATATTCAGGTGATGAGCGCCGGTACCGGTATCGTGCATAGTGAGTTCAACGACAGCGGTAATGAACAATTGGAGTTCTTGCAAATATGGGTATTTCCCCGTGAGGAGAATACCAAGCCTCATTATGCCAGTTATGACGTGCGTCCGGTTACTTCGGAAAAGAATAAGTTGTCCTTGATCATCGCTCCGGATGGTAGCGCTCCTGCGTCGATCAACCAAGACGCTTGGTTCTCTTTAGGAAACCTAGATGCCGGTCAAGTAAAGGAGTATAAGCTACATAGTGAAAATAATGGGGTTTATTTATTCGTGATCGACGGAGAGGTGGAGGTAAGTAATACGATCCTGTCTAAGCGTGACGGGGCCGGATTCTGGGAAACCGATAGCATTACGATAGAAGTCTTGAAGCACGCTAAAGTTCTTTTGATAGAAGTTCCGATGATGAAATAAATGTTGATAGGTTAGTGCTGGCGGGTATCTTAATAGTTGATGTAACAAAGCTATTAGGGTACCCGCTCTTTCCTTTTAATGTTTTATCGGTTTATCCGTGAAGTAATCGATCATCTGTAAGATCGCTCGGCTACAAGCTGGACAGAATGGAGCGTAATCACGCATCATACAGTGATCCATCGGGCGATAAATGCCTTTAGCGATGTAACCGCCTCCCTCGAATACGCCTGCCTTATCCTTATGGGCGTCATCTAATGGGGTAGGTATCGGTGTATTAGTCGGTAGAAGATCTTTCCATTTAGCATCGAAGTTAACCAAGGTCGTGATGTTCGGTTCCCAAGGCTCGTACTTCAAATTATAAAAATCTTGATAAGCGACCTCGGAACTGAAGTATTCATCGGCTAGGCCGGCGAAACTATGTCCGAACTCGTGAACGAATACGACCGGGGTACGTGGGTTATCGGCGGTTCCCATGGCATAAAAATTATACATACCGCCACCACCGTAAGCGTCCGTGTTTACCAAGATGAAGATTGCGTCGCAAGGAGCGTTCCATACGGCGTCACGTATAGATTTCATATCCGGGGTGGTTAAATAGCGATCTACCCCAAACGTATAATAGCCGGAATTCAATGCGGTATTCTTGAATATACCTTTACCGGATACATCTGTTCCCGATTCTTCCGAAACGGCATCTACCGCCCAGACATTGAAATCTTCCCGGCGAGTGTCATAAGGCGGGGTTTTAAACAATGCCTCCGTAAAACGTTTGGCATCAGCTACGAATTTCTCTTGCTCATCCGCCGTATAACCTTCCGCTAAGAATACGAGGTCTACTTTCCCGGAGGAATCCCCGTTATATTGGATTTTTGTGATCCGGTTTTCCTTGAGTTTCCCCCGGTCAATAAAAATACTGGCCGGATCAATCTCTTGTTTCAATAAAGGATGGAACTGCATGTCGGCCTTGTCTCTTGCCGTAATCTCAATGATGACAGGAGCTTTCGGATAGGGGATAGAGATGCTATTTGTCCAAGATTGTGTCTCGGTCTTCGCTTGCTCCGTACTTCTCCATTCTTCGAATAACGTATTGAATCCTCGTGAGTAGATCAACTCTTTACCGGCTTTATCATATACATTAATATAATACCCTCCATAACCAAACGGATCGATTAAGTTTTTGACCGGCCCCGCCCAGACAGGTTCTTCCCGGAGTTGTTGTATGGCGGCGGCTTGGAAATCCCAATTTCCACTCAATGCGAAATCAATCCGGAGACTTTTCTTCGTGAAGTGTTTTTCAAAATTAGTTTGTGCCAGACAAGTGAAACTGTAAAGAATGGCGAATAATAATAAGGTTATTCTTGCTCTCATAGATCTATAATATTTATCATGTGTCAACTTTATGACGCAAATGTATATTATTTTTTTTTTAGATTTGCCACGATTAGTGTATTATACTCGTTTATAAATAAATTAGACCTATGTTTAGAGAGATCAGACGAAAAGACCGGATTTTGGATAATGAGTTGGCAATTCGTTTATTGGAGGAGGCGGAATATGGTTTTTTGGCCATGTCGGGGATAAATGGGTATGGGTATGGAATCCCGATCAATTATGTAAAGGAAGGGGATTCTATTTATTTCCATTGCGCTCCGGAAGGGTATAAGCTGGAATGTCTACGAGAAAACCCGAAAGTGAGTTTCACGGTAGTTGGCGCTACACAAATCGTTCCGGGAAAATTCACGACAGGTTACGAGAGCACTATCGCTTTTGGAGAGATGCATTTGGATTTGCCGGAAGAAGAGCGTCGGTATGCCTTGCGGCTACTCGTGAATAAATATTCATCGGCGTTTAAGGAGATCGGCGAAAAGTATATTGAGAAATCTTTTTACCGGACTAATATCTTACGTCTAGATATCTCGCATATCTCGGGAAAGTGTAAACGATTGTCTCAATTAGTATAAAAAAAGGGGGCCTAACCCCCTTTCCTGCAATATATCAATGATGGCTTAAATAATTAGAGACTCCTGCGTTTGTCGCTTTCATGGCGTCTTTTCCTTTGGACCAATTTGCCGGGCAAACCTCGCCATATTCTTCGAAGTGCTGTAAGGCGTCGACCATACGGAGAGCCTCGTCTACGTTACGGCCTAATGGTAAATCGTTGATTACATAATGACGGATCAAGCCCTCTTTGTCAATCAGGAACAGACCCCGGTAAGCGACCGGATTTCCTCTGGAGATAAGTTCTCCACTTTCGTTCGTAATATAATCAGCGGCCAATACGCCAAAGTTTTCAGAGATGGTTTTGGAAAAATCGGATACGAGTGGATAAGTCACCCCATGGATACCTCCTTTATTCTTATCTTGGTTTAACCATGCGAAATGAGAAAATTGAGAATCGACGGAGCAACCAACCACCGCTACGTTACGTCTTTCGAATTCCTGTAACTTTTGTTGGAAGGCATGTAATTCTGTCGGGCAAACGAATGTAAAGTCCATCGGATAGAAAAACATGACTACATACTTCTTGCCTACATATTGTTCCAAAGAGAAATCCTCGATGATCTCATTGCCATTCACTACTGCCGGAGCGTGGAATTCCGGTGCCTTTTTACCTATTAATGCTTTCATATTATAATTAATTTGTTTGTTAAGTAACAAGCGTAAGTGAAGGTTTGTTGTTGCTTTTTAGTAAAGAGACTGATTTTCTTGTGAAATAGACCTAAAGTTTATGCTTTAAAATTTCTCTGATTTTCAAAGATTTTATTTCTTTGTAACTTATTGATGTTAATAAAGAAAGTATATGGAGGTTTCCGAGGTAAAACAGCGTTTGCTGACAGATTTTTTTACATATTATCCCATGGGAGGTGCTCTGTATGATAAAAACGGTGCGCTAATTGATATAAATAAGTCCTTAAACGAGAAATTTCCTTTTACGAATGAAGCGGACTTCTTATTAAATAATCTTTTTCGTACAGATTTGTTGACCGATCTTCAAAAACAATATCTGCGTGGGGGAAGCGTGGTTTCCGGTTCTTTGCCTGTACCGTATTCTATCATCCCCTCAATGAATGAGAATAGAGAGATTCTTGGATATACCTTATTATTAACGGGTAATCCGGCGGTCGGGCAGGAGGCAGCCGGTTATGACCGGGAATTGAAGGAATTGACGGACATGTCGCAAAAGATGGCGGAAGCGGTTCCAGATACGATCCTTTTGGTAAACAAGCAATTGATCGTAGAGCGGATTATCGCTTATGCTGTGGAGACTTGTATAACGCCGGAGTCGATCAATCGGCGTATCGATGATCTTCCGGGTTTCATTTATCCGGATGAGACTAAGCGTCGTGTGGCCGCGATTGTGCAAAGTTGCTTGAATAAGTCGGAGATCATGAATTTAGATTTATCGATTCCGGGACATAACGCTCCGATCGTTTATTTTAAACTACGGTTGGTACCTGTACATGACCGGTATGTGATTATTTATATACGGAATGTATCGGAGCTCGTTGAGCAGGAGAAAGCGAATGAGGCGTTAAGCAGTAAGTTGTCCGAAAGCCGGATGATGATGGAGCTTGCTTTGCAGAATAGCAAGATTACGACTTATTCTTTTAATTTCAGCCGGTTTAAGTCTTGCGATAAAGTACATTGTAACCGTTGTTTCCAGTTTTATGGCACGACCAATAGTTTATTGAAACGTAATCAGTTCATCTGTCAGGCTTTGCCGCAACTTCGTCACCCGGACGATTCTGGTGACTTTTTCTATCTATTCAATACGATCCGTACGAATAAATTGGATGAATATAAAATAGATTTTCGTCTAAAGAACGATGATAACACCTATCGGATCTATGAGGTGATCGGTAAGACGCATGAGAAAGATGAGAATGGCTTCCCGAATTTGATTGTTGGTTGTATGATCGATGATCAAGAACGATTGGAGTTTGAGGAAGACTTGATCCGTGCCAAGGAAAAAGCGGAGGAGGCGGATATGCTTAAGTCTACTTTCTTAGCGAATATGACCCATGAGATCCGTACGCCGTTGAACGCTATTGTCGGTTTCTCTGATTTGTTAGGAGTGGAGGAGGATTCGGAATTGCGCCAAAATTATATTAGTTTGATCAAGATGAACAATGATTTACTTTTAAGTATAGTAAATGATGTTTTGGATATTTCCAGAATCGAGTCTGATATGATGACGTTTACTTATATGGATGTTTATTTACCTTCCTTTATGAAAGATCTATATAACTCCATACAATTACGTAGACCGGAAGGGGTGGAAATGACCTTGGATGCATGTCCCGATATCATATTTAATATAGATCGAAATCGATTATGGCAAATCTGCATGAATTTATTGACGAATGCGGTTAAGCATACTAAAAAAGGTCGTATCTGGTTTGGATATACAATTGAGGCTGAGGAGAAAATGATTAAGTTTTATGTCTCGGATACAGGTTGTGGCATTCCTAAGGATGAATTGGATAATATCTTTGCCCGATTCGTGCAATTAAGCGATTTTGAGCAAGGAGTTGGATTGGGATTAGCAATTTGTAAAGGTCTGGTATTAAAAATGGGCGGTAATATTTCAGTGATTTCCGAAGAAGGATTTGGTTCTACATTTATTTTCACTTTACCTATGAAAAGACCCAATAGTTGGAAAAACTAGTGAACAATACTCTTTGAAATTCGGTTGTCTATATAAGAGATGATTTAGGTTGTAGTCAATTTCCATAATAAGCATTAACTTATACATGCTTTTGGTTTATGTTTTGCCATAAGAAATTCTGGACTTATGGCCTAATCTTTTTGTATCATACCTGTAATCAAGGATTTTATATGACGAAAATAGAAATAAAGAATTTATCTATTCTTTTCGGCCCGGAGAAAATGCGTGCGAAAAGAATGCTAGTAGCGGGAAAAAGTAAACAAAACATTTTGAAAGAAACGGGTTGCACGGTAGCTGTACGTAATGCGAACCTAAAGATTGAGGAAGGGGAGTTATTTGTGATAATGGGACTTTCCGGAAGTGGAAAATCTACGCTGTTACGTTGTATTAACCGATTGAACGAACCCTCTTTGGGAGAAGTCTTTATCAACGGAAAAAACATAACGACTTCCTCGGATAAAGAATTATTGGATATACGGCGTAAGGAAATGGCTATGGTTTTCCAGCATTTTGGATTGCTGCCCCATCGCACGGTATTGAGTAATATCGCTTTTGGCTTGGAGTTACAAGGGGTTCCTAAAAAAGAAAGAGACCAGAAAGCTGTGGAAAGTGTAGCCCTAGTAGGGTTAAAAGGATACGAGAACCAGAAGGTTAGCGAGTTGTCTGGAGGTATGCAGCAACGTGTCGGATTGGCCCGTGCGATCTCGAATGATCCCGAGGTGCTCTTGATGGATGAGGCTTTTTCTGCCTTAGATCCATTGATCCGTGTACAGATGCAGGATGAGCTATTGAAACTACAAGAGAAGATGCAAAAAACGATCATCTTTATTACGCATGATCTTGACGAGGCGATTAAGTTGGGGGATCGTATCGCCATTATGAAAGACGGGGAGGTCGTGCAAGTAGGTACCCCTGAGGAGATCTTGACAGATCCGGCCAATCATTATGTCTCTAGATTTACGGAAAATGTAGATCGTGGACGTATCGTTACGGCCTCATCGATTATGATAACCCAGCCGGTTGTCGCTCGTATCCGTAAAGATGGCCCGGAGACCGTGTTGAGGAAAATGAAAGAGAAAAACTTATATGTATTGCCGGCCGTGGATGGGAATAGGCAATTTCTGGGCGAGGTTCGTTTGAAAGATGTCTTGGCTCTTCGGAAAGCGGGGAATCATGATCTCTCATCGATTGTGATGAAAGAGGTGCCTTCGGTTCTGGAAAACACGACGGTTGAGGATATGCTTCCTTTGTTACCGGAGATCCGGCAGGCCTTACCGGTCGTTAATGAGGCCAACCAATTGGCTGGCTTGGTTTCTACTTCATCGATTATAATCGAGATGACGGGGAAGGATAAAGAGGAAATAGATCAAATTGTTCAAAATGCGATAGAATTATGATAAATATAGGAAAATATATAGAGATTGCCATTAATTGGCTGACTGAGCATTTCGCTCGTTTTTTTGATGTGATAAATGATGGGGTCGGAGGATTTATCGATGCTTTTCAAGATGGGCTGACTTGGATTCCGTTTTATGTGATGATTTTGGGCTTGGCATTGTTGGCTTGGTTCAAGGCAGGAAAAGGAGTCGGCGTGTTCACGGCATTGGGTCTATTGTTAATTTACGGAATGGGTTTCTGGGTGGAAACGATGCAGACTTTGGCCTTGGTACTGTCTTCTACCATCATCGCCTTGATGATCGGAGTTCCGTTAGGAATTTGGACCGCACGCAGTGATCGGGCGGATAAGATCATCCATCCGGTCTTGGATTTGATGCAAACGATGCCGGCTTTCGTCTACTTGATACCAGCCGTTTTGTTTTTTGGTTTGGGACCGGTACCCGGCGCTTTCGCAACGGTGATTTTCGCCATGCCTCCGGTTGTACGGCTGACCGATCTGGGAATCCGTCAAGTCCCGGCCGATATTGTGGAGGCTACCCGCTCATTTGGCGCTACTTCCTCTCAGTTGCTTTATAAGGTGCAATTGCCATTGGCTTTGCCTACGATCATGACGGGAGTGAATCAAACGATCATGCTTTCACTTTCTATGGTAGTTATAGCGGCCATGATCTCGGCAGGAGGATTGGGTGAGATTGTCTTGCGAGGAATTACCCAAATGAAAATAGGTTTAGGTTTCGAAGGAGGTATAGCGGTCGTTATCTTGGCTATTATCTTGGACCGTATTACGCAGGGCTGGGCGAAAGGTAAAGTGAATAAACAAAAGAAATAAGAAACATAGAAAAGAAAGAAATAGATATATGAGACGATTTACGATTATTATTGGATGCTGTATGCTTTTAGTGACCTTACAATTTATTTTCAGTTGTGTGGATAGCAAGGATCGAAAGAAAATATCGATAGCGTACGCTAATTGGGCGGAGGGCATCGCTATGACCAACTTAGCCAAAGTGATATTAGAGGATCAAGGATATCGGGTAACATTAAAAAATGCGGATATCGCCCCGATCTTTACTTCTGTCGCTTCGGGAAAAGCGGATGTGTTCATGGATGCATGGTTACCGGTGACCCATGCGGATTATATGGAACAATACGGTGACCGGCTTGAGACACTCGGAACGGTTTATGAGCATGCGAAATTGGGCTTGGTAGTTCCGGAGTACGTTACCATTCGTTCCATCGAGGATTTGAATGCCCATAAAGATCAGTTTAAAGGTGAGATTATAGGGATCGATGCCGGTGCCGGTTTGATGAACTCGGCGGATAAGGCGGTTCAAGATTATTCTTTGGATTTTGATTTGAAATCTTCCAGTGGGGCTACGATGGTTGCTTTCTTGAAGAAATCGATTGATGCGAACGAATGGATCGTGGTTACCGGATGGACCCCTCATTGGATGTTCTCACGTTATCCGTTAAAATTCTTGGAAGACCCGAAAGAGGAATTTGGAGACTCGGAGCATATCGAGGTTATCGCTACGAAAGGATTCTCTGAGAAAGATCCATATGCAGCCTCTTTTTTCAAGAACTTTAAGTTAACCGATGAACAACTGAGCGAATTGATGTATTATATGGAAGACGGGACACGTACGGAATCGCGATCAGCCCGTGCTTGGCTTGAAAAACATCCCGAGATAATCAAATTATTCTTACCTTCGCAGGAGAATCAATTGAATGGGAGCCATGAGACAAATTAAGGGAATCATATGTATTTTAATAAGTATCGTTATGTGTTGGTCTGCTTCAGCCGCAAACAATAAACGTTATGTGAATATCGTATTTATCGGGAATAGTATCACGTTTGGCGCCGGGTTACCGAAGCCTGTCCATGATGCGCCTCCTGTAAAGGCTGCGTTGTTTTTAAGCAAGTGCCCGGAAGTGGCTTCAGTCAAGTATTCCAATAGAGGACAGAGCGGATGCACTACCGTTGATTATTTGCCGGATACGAATACGCTTTTCCCGTGGGCCGTACGTGCTGCCGATAAATTTAAGGATGAGACTTGGGCGGATTTGGTATTCTCTATTATGCTGGGGACGAACGATAGCGCGATAGAAGGCACGAACGGTTGCCCGGTAGCGCCCGAGCGGTATTATGAGAATATGAAGACAATTATCAATCGCTTATTAGCTTTATACCCGAATTGCCGTATTGTGGTACATCGTCCTTTATGGTATAGCCCGAATACGTATAATGGGGCTAAATATTTGGAAGAAGGCTTACGAAGGCTCCAAGATTATTATCCGCAAATACAACGATTAGTCGATTATTATGCGTCTCATTTTCCCGGACAAGTCTTTCTGGGAGATACGAAGGGATTTGATTACTTTAAGGAAAACCATTTGACAGATTTCCAAGCGGAGAAGGGTAACTCCGGAGTGTTCTATCTTCATCCGAATGAGAAAGGAGCGGTCCGGTTAGGCGAATTGTGGAGTGAGGCGATTCGTCAGGCTTTAGGGCTTTGACCTCTATAAAAAAGCCATGCCATCCCAAGAAGACGACATGGCTTTTTAGGTCCATTTATAGGCATGACAAGCAGGTATTCGTTTATCTTTTTCCTAATCGATGATCCATTAATACGGCATGATGTTCTCCGTATAATTTAAGTTTCTCGACAATATTTTTCGCTGTAGCCTCTTCCTCTACCTGCTCTCGGACGAAGCCCCATAGGAAATCTTGTGTCGCCTTGTCTTTCTCTTCGGAAGCGATATCGACAATCTTGTCGATTGATCCGGATACATGCACCTCATGCTCGTAGATATGCTGGAAAATCTCCAACGGCTCTCCCCATGCTGTAGGAACGGAATTAACTACTCCGATCGTCACTTGTCCGCCACGCTTGATTGAGTAATCGATCATTTTATAGGCATGTTCAAGTTCCTCTTGCGATTGTTTTAACGTCCAATGCGCAAAACCATCCAGCCCTATCTGAGTGAAATGTACCGACATGGATAAATATAGGTTGGATGACCACATCTCCATGTTGATTTGCTCGTTGAGAGCATCTGATAATTTTCTGCTTAAAATCATAATGGCTTATTCTATTTTATGTTGTTTATAAATAGAACAAGCCATTATCGGTTTTGTTGAGTTTTTACGAAGGAAAGTGTATCGAGGTTATTTGATCTCGATTACTTTCTCGGCCATTTTAGCCTCTTCCTCAGTTCTTTTCGGTATGCTGATACTCAAGACGCCGTTCTCAACCTTCGCCTCAATCTTGTCTTTCTCTACATTGTCAGGCAAAACCATGGTTTGTTGGAACTTGCTATAAGAGAATTCGCGTCTCAGATAGCGTCCGTCTTTCTTATCCTCATTCTTTTCTTCTTTTTTCTCCATAGATACGACCAAGTTGTTGTTCTCATCGATCTTGATGTTGAAATCATTCTTCGTCATACCGGGAGCGGCTACCTCAACTCGATAATCCTTATCGGATTCTATCACGTTGATGGCTGGAGCTGTAGAGTTTGCTTTTATCATCCAGTCGTTGTCAAATAAATCATTGAATACATACGGTAACCAATTTTGAC
>OLGH01003231.1_pt1 | contig 11442 bp, 8 predicted proteins | sample 1604851 | NCBI WGS metagenome assembly OLGH01 (sample SAMEA3888894, study PRJEB22519) | human gut metagenome | biome: human gut; feature: human-associated habitat; material: faeces | place: Denmark | collected 2010 | reverse complement strand
CAAAGGCTTTGCAGGACGCAAAGCCCACAAAGCGTTCTTATAGGGATAGAGAATTCGCATTATCTTATAAAAAACGGACTTTTTCTACAAGCTAGATGCCCGTCCTCAACGGACGGGCATTTTCTCACCCCAACGTACAATCAAGCACCATCATAACAACAAACCCTGCCGCCGCACCTATCGTTCCTATGTTGCTATGCTCTCTGCCCTGTGCCTCGGGTATAAGCTCTTCTATCACAACATACATCATAGCCCCTGCCGCAAACGACAGCATATACGGCAAAAGCGGAGCGATGAAAGAAGCAAGCAGTATCATCACCGCCGCACCAATCGGCTCGACAACGCCCGACAGCACTCCCATCACAAACGCTTTTCCCTTTTTCATTCCCTCACTTTTAAGCGGCATTGAAACCACCGCTCCTTCGGGGAAGTTCTGTATTGCAATACCCAGCGCCAGCGCAAATGTGCTTGCAAGAGTAACGCTGTCGCCGCCTGTGCCGGTTGACCCGGCTACAGCCGCACCGACAGCCATTCCCTCAGGTACATTATGGATGGTCACCGCAAGCAGCATCATAGTAGTTTTTGAAAGCCCCGAGCGCATGCCCTCAGGCTTATCACTGTCAAGATGCAGATGCGGCACAAAGCTGTCTATCCCAAGCAGAAACAGTATCCCCGCCGCAAAGCCGACCACAGCAGGCACCCAGTTCATTTTCCCGTAGCCCTGTTCGGACAGTTCCATTGACGGTATCAGAAGCGACCATACCGAAGCCGCTATCATTACTCCCGATGCAAACCCAAGCAGCAGCTTCTCCGTCCCAACCCTCACCTTGTCACGCATAAGGAACACCATAAGCGAGCCGAGCGTTGTTCCCATAAGCGGTATCATCAGTATCAGAAATATCTCCAATTGCGTCACCTCAATATAAGTTAGTTTAGACTTACCACTTATATTTTACCACAAACAAAAGAAAAAGCCAAGCGTTATACCTGACTTTTCCCGTAATATTTACTTTTTGCGTTTCTCACAGCGTGCAGAAGCTGATTCCTTTTATTAATTCTTTGTTCTGATTTTTATCAGTTCAGCTATTGTGTAAATTCCTTCCGTTACAGCAGAACCTTCTATAGAAAACATTTTTCCCTTTTTACGCTATCATTAATTCACAAAAAATCTCCGCAGCCCAAAGCCACGGAGATAAAACCGTCATATGTAACGCCGTATTACTTGATTACTTCGACCATCATGCCGGGAGCGGCCATTACAGCGTTTGATTCGTCTGTATCAATGTGCATAGCGTCTGCAAAATTCTCGCTTACTCTGATAACAACATCGCCGAGAATTGCCTTTCTTCCGTCAGAATCAACCTTTACGCTTACAACGTCCTTGTTCTTTACGCCCCACTTTTCAGCGGTTTCGGGAACAAGGTGGATGTGACGCTTTGCAACGATAACGCCCTCGCTGATTTCGATCTCGCCCTCAGGACCTGTTATCTTACAGCCGGGTGTGCCTGCAATATCGCCCGATTCTCTTACGAATATAGGACATCCGATAGAACGTGCGTCTGTAGCCGAAAGCTCAACCTGTGTAGCAGGACGAACAGGGCCTAAAATAGATACGTTTGCAAGCGATCTCTTGGGGCCTGTTATAGTAACTCTTTCCTCGCAAGCGAACTGACCGGGCTGAGAAAGATCCTTCTTCTTTGTAAGCTCGTGACCCTTGCCGAACAGTGTTTCGAGTGCCTCCTGTGTAACGTGGATGTGACGTGCGGAGGTTTCCAGTAATACTTCCATTTTTTCCATAATGTTATCCTTCTTTCATGCCAAAGGCAATTTTTACTGTTAACATTATACACCCGTGAAACGAAAATTTCAAGTGTTTCATATAACGAATATCGGGCGGAACAAAAAAGTTATAACAGCGTCCGCTATCCCCAGCAGAAAGCACCCGATACAGCACACCGCAAACCGCTCAAGATATATCTTATAATAGTGCGGAGCGGTTTCCCGTCTGCCTTTAAGCACAGCCAGCACACTGTTTGAGCATAACACGGACAGACGACACTGATAACAGCAGATTACCGTTCCTATAAATGCGGACGGAAGAACAAACACCGCAAAAGCCGGTATCCCGTTTGCCCCGTATATATTCACAAGCGCCGCAAACGTCATTCCCACGCCTATACCCTTGAATGCCGGTATAAGCGCACCCACAGGCTGTCCCACAGCGCAAAGCCCTGCTAAAAACGGCACAATGCACCATATAAGCGCCGATATGAACGAAGCGGAGGCATTCCCGAAAAATCCGCCGTGTATCCTTCCTTCGAGAAAGCCCTCCAGCATCTCGTCAGGCACGGTCACCGTTGCCTTCCCATAAAACACCGCCCCGACAACAGCCCCGGCAACCGCCGTTATAAAGAGTATCAGCCCTGCATACTGCCTGTTGCGCCTGCCTTTAACCACTACTTCCGATACGGTTATACCGTCGGCACTCAGCTTCCCGTTTTCCTCCGCCATAACCGCCGTATCCGCATCCTGTTCCTTAAAAACTGCGTCTCCGCCTGCCACAGCGTCAGGCTCGTATACCGCATTTCGTTCCTTTAAAAATTCTTCCCTTGTCATAATTTCGTTCATCCTGCACGTCCTTTCCTTTCGGGTACTCTACAGTAAATCTATGAAATGAAAAGAAAATTTATGACCGTTTCGCAATAAAACACAACCGCCATGCCTCAGCACAGCGGTTGATTTCAGATGAAATATATGATATAATAGCGAAGAGGGTTCCTCGGACGACAGGCGGTCAATACATCTCCCAAGATGCGAAAACATCTGAAAGGGGGTGTAGCTGATGTACATAACCTTGAGCGATTTAACACAGATAGGTATTTTCCTTACTGCGTTCACAGTTATGATATTTACTATCAGTTCTTCAAATAAAAAGAAATAACCGCCCACAGCTTCCAACTACGACGGTTATTTCTTAGCCAACACGGGAGCGGTCGTCTGTCGTTCCCTCTTTATTTGTATTCTATCACACTTTCAATAAATTGTCAAGGTGCATTCCGATAGCCAAACAACCGCCATGCCTCAGCACAGCGGTTCAGACTGTCGATAAACCCACGCACCGCAAAAATGCAGATAAATTATCTGACACAAAATTAAGATAGGATAAGTAAAAGAATTTCACCCAGCCGTAAAAACGGCTGGGTGAAAGCATTTTTGCTTACTGCGTCAACCGCCCCTCAACGTACCTTTGTACGCCTGTCGGAGCGGTTTCCTTGTCTGCGTGTGTTTCTCAACGTCTTCAGCGTGTCGAAAAATACTTTTTCGACACGCAACAACCGCCATGCCTCAGCACAGCGGTTGTTTCCTGTTATCCGTTAAATTTCATATTAATAATATCCGGGATCCGGCAGACCGCTGAGATAATATCTCGGGTTCAGTCTTTCCGAACCGTACCTTACTTCAAAGTGGCAGTGACAGCCGTACGCAAGTCCGGTTTCACCTACTGCGGCTATGCACTCGCCCTGATTTACCTCCTGACCTGCACTGACGAATATCTCACTGTTGTGGGCATATACCGTTGTGTATCCGTCGGGATGAAGTATCATCACGGCATTTCCGAGTCCGCCGTTGTCCCAGCCTGCGAATATTACAGTACCGCTTGCTCCGGCATATACATCCGTACCGTAAGGTGCGCCTATATCAACGCCTCTGTGTCCGGCATAACCGCCGTCCCACCAGCCCCATTCCCAGAATGTGCCGCCGTCAACAGGCCATATATACTTCTTGCCCGTATCGGCAGAAGCATCTGAATAATGCGATGACTGCGGAGGCAGAGTACCCTGAAGGATTATCTCCGTTACAGGCTCTTTCACTCTTTCGGTTTTCTTTATGGTACGCTTGACCTCTTCGCCGTTTACATAATACACCTTTGCCGTGATTTTGTTCGTACCGGTCTCGCCCTCCTGGTAAACCGTTTCAACGCCCTCATAGCGTGTATCGTCGTCCTCATATTTCGTTTCATACGGAACTTCAACGTTATATGTTTCCGTTCTTGAAATACTTACCGACAGGAAAGGCACCTCCTGCGTTTTGAGCAGCTTTTCGCCGGCTCTCAGCACATAGTCCTCATCCATAATGCCGGGATTCAACGTCTCAAGTTCTTCTATGCTTATTCCGAGCTTAGAGCATATTCCCGAATGGCTGTCGCCGTCAACCACAGTGTAATAGGACGCTTCTTCCTTTTTGGAATTTATCAGCTTGATGATCTCGTCACTCGACACAATACTGTCCGACAGATAAAGACCGGGAACATACTCTATATCCTTCTCAAAGGCAACGTCCTCGTCCTTTGCATTTGTGCGGTAGCCGTCAAGTATCTTCTCAAGTTCAGCCTCAACCGCTGTATTGTCAACAAGTGCGCCATAGAACTTTCCGCCTATGTACATTCCGTATGCATACTCGATAGGAGTATCACTCAGTTCAAGCAGCTTGTTTGCAAGCTGATATTTTGTCAGATATTCCTGATCACCAAGCATTTCGAGCGAATATCCCGGCTCCATGCTTATCTTCTTCTCGTTGCCGATATATGTGATACGCTCCTGCATTATACGCTCTGCGTCATTGAATACCTGCTCGCTTTCGATATATCCTACAAACTTTCCGTCAACCGTCAGCTTTATCGCATAGTCTGTACCCGTCGCATATCCGACAACGCTCATAAGAAATACTATTGCGATGATCGGTGCGGCATAGTTGAACAGCGTTACCGCAAGGCCCTGCTTGCCGAATACTGCGTCCTTTGCTATACTTCCGTACAGCTTTGCCGCCTTCTTTTTGTCGCCCTGCTCCTTTGCGGTCCTTATCTGCCTGTTTGTACGCTGAAGCACACGCTTTGACTTTAACAAAGGTGCAAAGAAGAAGCTGCCTATTTCGCAGAACGTCCTCTTTACTGCGTCCCTGAACAGCGCCGTATGCTTCCATATAAACACGGCGGCATAAGCCACATATACAGCAGGCTTTGAAAATACATCGGCTATGATATGACAGAAATACTGCCCAGCCATAACCAGAAAATCAAAGATTCTGTCAGCAACAGCCGATATACCGTTTTTGCCTTTGTCTTTTTCTTCGTTGTTTTCTTCATTCCGATTCTCCGACGTATCGGCAACCGCAGGCTTTACATCAGCCTCCTGCGCTTCCTTTTCGCTGTCGCTGTCAGGAAGTATAGTTTCCTCAATATCGTCACGATAATCGGGTATCATCAGTTTTCCCATTATCAATCCTTTTCCGTATAAACCAAAACAAACGGGCATACGCCCCAAACAATCAATATATTTATATAATAACCCGCCGTTGTGAACGACAGGTGATAAATCAACGCTTTTTCCGTTAAAAGCAGGAACGGGCATAATGCCCGCTCCACACCTTTAAGGTTGCTTTTCCTTCCGTCATGAAAGACAGCAAATCTTTTCCGTCACTGCCATTATAACATAAAAGATTACAAACTCGCAACAATTTGTAACCATTTTGTTACCGTTTTGTAACCTTTTCGCCCTTTTATACAAAAATTCATCTACTTTTGCTTTTGTAACAGTGCATTTTTAACAGACTTATTTTCTTGTGATTTTACATAAACAATACACATTAATTTGTGCAACCCTTACAAATATTTTCCGGCAATTTCAGTATCTGTTGACACGCTCAACGCATTTGTGCTAAAATATAGATGTGAAATTATGCTTACCGTTAAGTTCAGGCGAAAGGCAGGTGATACCCATGAACATGAACGAAGAAAATAAAACCGAAGACCGTGAAAGCGGGATTCAGACATACGACAGGAAAAAGAAGTCTCACGGCAATTTTCTGAAAATCGGCTGTGCGTCATGCGGTTTTGTCGCCGTAGTCGCTCTTTGCGTTCTGTCAAGCCGTTACTCATGGTTCGGAGTCAAAGCCGATGACGAGGGTATCAGCTACAACAACGGTTCAGAGTTATCATATTCCACTACTGCACCTGTCGGGGAACAAAAGGTTCCCACCAAAGCCATCAAGCATAACGAGGCACTGGAAACCACCGTTGCAACATCGACAACTACATCGGCAACCACAACAGCAAAAACCACCCAGACCACAGCGGCGACAACCAAAGCTACAACACCTGCAACAACCGCCGCACCAAAGCCCGCATGGACAGAAAAGAAGTGCAGCGGCACAATGTACATAAACATTTCAAGCTGTTCCGCAAGAAAAGAGGGCTTACAAGGCTCTGAGGTCGTTTCCTATAAATATTACGGAGATGCGGTAAATATCGCCGCGCTGACAGACACCGGCTACTATAAACTCGATGACGGCACATATATCCACAGCGACTATCTTTCCGAAAGCAAGCCTGTCGCAACTACCGTTCCCAAAGCAGCAAAACCCGCCGTGCAGGACAATGCAACTCCCGCACCGGTCATAACCGACAGTCCCGTAAACTGCACCGCAGAAGAGGCGGAGGTTTTCCGTATCGTGAATGAAATCCGTGTTTCCTACGGACTTAAGCCTTATAAGTGGGATACAAACGCATATAAGGCGGCAAAGATCCGCTGTGATGAATCTTTTAATGTATTCTCACATTTAAGACCCGATAAAACTAAGTTCTACACGGTATATGGTGTAAATTCCGAAGAAGCGAGAGACACTGTATTTAAAAACGTTGGCGAAAACCTCGGCTCAGGCCAGCCCACCGCACAGAGAGTAGTCGACAGCTGGATGGCTTCCACCAAGGGTCACCGTGAAAATATTCTCAATCCCGATTTTGAAAATCTCGCCGTAGCATTCGGCACATATAGCGATGCTTATAAGTATTACTGGGTACAGGAATTCACGACCTACAGATAAGCATAATAGCACTTTTTAAAAGCACAAACGCACAGGCTGTTGATAAACTGATTATTATCAATGCTCACGCAGTGAAATATATCGCCAACACCGCAGAAAACATTTTCAGTACCCACAGGGAATTAATAATTTCGTGAGTGTATCAGTGCAACTGCACTGACATTAACCTTTCAAAAAAACGCTACTAACCTAAGATATATGTACTAACCTGCGGACGTGTAGCGTTAAGCGTCCCTGAATTAACAGGATATACAATGTTCAGGTGGTTATTCGAGTTCAACCCACACCCTGGCAGGGTGTGGGTGTGAGTAAGGAAAGAGGGAGCACGAGGGAGAGAACCTAAGAGATAGGGAGAGGGGCTGCCAAGCCCCTAGTCCTAGTCTCTTTGGTTCTTTCCCTCGTTCATATTGACAGGTGTACCTACTCGAATAGCGAACCCGAGAAGTGCTGTCCGACAAAAAGAACTATCGGTAGCTCATTATCATAGTCAAAGCTGAATGATATAATAGAAGTACATCAAATAAAAGACTTTCAAAAAGCTAAAGGCTGACGCATAATCACGTCAGCCTTTTCTGCATTTAATTTTATGTCGCTCAGTTCTTGCTCAGATATTCATCAATGCTCTGAGCCGCCTGCTTACCTGCACCCATAGCGAGTATTACCGTAGCCGCACCTGTAACTGCGTCACCGCCGGCATAAACACCCTCACGAGTCGTCTGCATTGTGTCTTCGTTAACAACAAGACAGCCTCTCTTGTTGGTGTCAAGACCGGGAGTTGTGCTTCTGATAAGGGGGTTGGGAGATGTACCGATTGACATGATAACCGTGTCAACGGGAAGTTCAAAGTTGCTTCCTTCCTTAGCGATAGGCTTACGTCTGCCGCTTGCGTCAGGCTCGCCGAGTTCCATCTCAATGCACTCCATAGCTCTTACCCTGCCGTTCTCATCACCGAGTATCTTGACAGGGTTGTTGAGGTTCTTGAAGATGATGCCCTCTTCCATAGCGTGATGTACTTCTTCCTTACGGGCAGGCATTTCTTCCATACCTCTGCGGTATACAATGTATACATTTTCAGCACCAAGACGCTTTGCACATCTTGCAGCGTCCATTGCAACGTTACCGCCGCCGACAACCGCTACCGACTTGCTCTTGATGATAGGCGTATCATAATCATCAAGATAAGCCTTCATAAGATTTGTTCTTGTGAGGTACTCGTTAGCTGAGTAAACACCGATGAGATCTTCGCCCTCGATACCCATGAATGAGGGAAGACCTGCACCCGAGCCGATGAAGATAGCCTTGTAGCCCATCTCGAACAGTTCGTCAACCGACAGAACACGACCGATGACCATGTTTGTCTTTACTTCAACACCGAGATCCTGAAGGTTTTCTACTTCCTTCTTAACTATAGCCTTGGGAAGTCTGAATTCGGGGATACCGTAAACCAGAACACCGCCTGCTGTATGGAATGCTTCAAATACTGTTACTTCGTAACCCTTCTTTGCAAGGTCGCCTGCACAGGTAAGACCTGAAGGGCCTGCACCTACAACTGCAACCTTCTTGCCGTTCGACTGGGGCTTAACAGCCTTTGCATCGCTGTGCTTCATGTGATAGTCTGCACAGAAACGCTCAAGACGTCCGATCGAAACGCTCTCGCCCTTGATACCTCTTACGCACTTGCCCTCGCACTGATTTTCCTGAGGACAAACACGGCCGCTGATTGCGGGGAGGCTGTTTGTGCTTGTGATTATCTCATACGCTTCTTCAAACTTGCCCTCTGCAACCTTCGCTACAAATTCGGGTATTCTTACGTTAACGGGGCAACCGCTTACGCAGGGCTTGTTCTTACAGTTAAGGCAACGTGATGCTTCTTCCATTGCCATTTCTTCTGTATATCCCATTGCAACTTCGAGGAAGTTCTTGTTTCTTACGTTAGGGTCCTGTTCGGGCATAGGAACCTTAGTTAATGACATATTAGGCATTTTCTTATCGTCCTTTCCTTACTGCTCAGCCTTGTAAAGTCTGCAGTGTTCTCTGTCGTGAGCTTCTTTTTCCTTGTATGTCGAGTTACGCTTCATCAGCTCGTCAAAGTTTACTAAATGACCGTCAAAGTCAGGGCCGTCAACACACGCAAACTTGATTTCTCCGCCGACATTTACACGGCAGCCGCCGCACATACCTGTACCGTCGATCATAATAGGATTGAGGGATACAAGTGTCTTAATGCCGTAAGGACGGGTAACCTCACAGACAAACTTCATCATAGGTACAGGACCTATCGCAACAACGAGATCGTACTTGTTGCCTGCGTCAATAAGGCTCTGGAGCTTGTTGGTAACAAAGCCCTTTTCGCCGTATGAGCCGTCATCTGTCGTGATATAGAAGTTTGTGCTTGCCTTCTTGAATTCGTCCTCAAGGATAACTATATCCTTGTTTCTGAAGCCGGCGATAACATCAACATCAACACCCTCGTTGAATAACTGCTTTGCAGAAGGATAAGCGATAGCGTTACCTACGCCGCCGCCGATAACACATACCTTCTTTGCACCCTCAAAGTCTGTTGCCTTGCCGAGAGGGCCTACAAAGTCGAGCAGTGCGTCGCCCTCCTTGAGCTGTGATAAAAGCATAGTAGTCTGACCTACTATCTGGAATATGATGGTAATAGTACCCTTTTCTCTGTCATAGTCTGAAATGGTAAGAGGTATTCTCTCGCCCTTTTCGTCAACACGCAGAATGATGAACTGACCTGCCAACGCCTTCTTCGCAATGAAGGGAGCGTCTACCTCCATCAGTACAACGTTTTCGTTGAGCTGACGTCTTTTGAGTATTTTATACATTGAAAAAACCTTTCCTTTCGTTATATATGGGAGCATCTGTAAAAATACAGACGCTTCAAATCGCCACACATAAGTATAGCAGATTGGCGGAAAAAATTCAAGCGTTTTCGATATTTATATATTGAATAGCGCCATTACTTAAAGTAATGATAAAAATCGACCCGTTACGGCAAAAACTCTTTAAATACCCGATTTTCTGCGGTTTGAGCGACCTTGCGAGCCGTAAGTCATATATCGACCTTTTTCTCGTTGACAAAAACTGCATTATGAGATATAATTATAATGTTATTGTAAAATTGGGTTAAATGTGTAAAGACTGAAAATGCCTTTATTCAAATCCGGGAGGCTTAATGAAAAAGAAAAAATCGAATAAGCTGAATCTTATTATTTGCGCAATTGCATTCGTATTCATGATCTTCTATGTGTATTTTGTGGACGGATTTGATAATCTTGTCAATTCAATTCAGAAGATAAATGTCGGATTCCTGTTCATAGCGATGGGCCTTATGATAGTATACTGGCTGCTGGAGGCGCTCGGCGTTCATGCGGCGCTGAGGGCTACATACCCTAAGGCAAAGTTCAGCAGAACATTTATGACGACCCTGCTCGGTCAGTATTTCAACTGCATCACTCCGTCATCAACGGGCGGTCAGCCTATGCAGGTGTATTACTTCACGAAGTTCGGCGTTCCTATGTCACACGCAATGACATCTCTGCTGAGCAAATTCATAATGTATCAGTTTGTGCTGACAGGCTATTCCGCCGTGGTGCTTATAGCCCGTTTCAATAATTTCTCGACCGATTACGCACCGCTTATGGCGCTTGTAATTCTTGGATTTATCATAAATACTATCGTAATAATACTGCTTTTTATGCTGGCGTTTTTCAAGAAGCCCGTAAAGAAGATGGCTGTATGGGCTGTAAAACTGCTTGCAAAGATACACATTTTCAAGTTCCGCTTTATAAAGAGCGAGGAAGACAAGATAAAGAAAATCAGATCCGTAGAAGAAATTGTAGACGAATATCATGATAATTTTGTGTTCATCAAGAAAAAACCGTGGCTTATCATAAGACTTATCATTTATAATGTAATTCAGCTCACGGCTTACTTCTCAATCTCGTATGTAATTTATCTCGGCTTCGGACTTTCGGGTACGGATTATCTGACGATTATTTCCTGTCAGGCATTCGTTCTGATGATTTCTGGTTTTATGCCCCTGCCGGGTGCGCTCGGTGCGGCAGAGGGAAGCTATACGCTGTTCTTCAGCAATATATTCATCGGCTCGGACGGCACGAAATATGTCGGCATCTCAACATTTATATGGAGATTCTTAACGTTCTATCTTCCGATAATCGCAGGACTTATTCTGTCAACCTTTGTCGGAAAGTTTATGAATGTCGAAGCCCCCGACAAGTCAACGATCAAGCTTACCGAAGATGAGCTTAAAGGCGACCCGATAGACTGATTGCTTAAAATTTACAAAATAATCTTACGGCAGAGGGTGTACGCTTTCTGCCGCTTGCTTTATAAACTGATTTATTATTAATAAAGCTGTACTGTAAAACGTATCGCCAACACTGCCGCTAACACTTTCCGTACCGACAATGCGTTAATAATTTCGTGAGTGTATCTGTGCAACTGCTCTAACATTGGCTCTTCAAAAAAACGCCACTAACCTGAGATATATGTACTAATATGCGGACGTGTAGCGTTAAGCGTCCCTGC
>OLGH01003221.1_pt1 | contig 11472 bp, 7 predicted proteins | sample 1604851 | NCBI WGS metagenome assembly OLGH01 (sample SAMEA3888894, study PRJEB22519) | human gut metagenome | biome: human gut; feature: human-associated habitat; material: faeces | place: Denmark | collected 2010 | reverse complement strand
TTTGATTTTTGGACTTATAATAAACGGCGGAGCAAAATAAGAAAATCAACGTGTTTTCAGACCACTATTTCCTGTTATACAACAAAGAAAGCACACCAAGTGATGCGCTTCTTACTTCTACTTTATTAATTGGTTATATATGTCTCTTTTGGAAACTCCTCTGTCTTTTGCAACAAGTTTCATAGCTGACTTTTTGTCGTTCCCCTGACTTATATAGTATTCCATATGTTCTTCTATTGTCATTGATTCCCATTTTTGTTTGTTTTCTTCCTGTATTTCTTCCTGAGATTTTCCCTCTATCACAAGAACATACTCTCCTCTAGGTTCTTTTTCATTGTATTTCTCTATTGCCTGGTCTATTGTTGTTTTGTCAGCTTCCTCATATTTCTTGGTTAACTCTCTACATAATGTAAGTTGTCTGTTTCCAAGTGTTTCCCTTAATTCTTTTAAGGGTCTTGCCAGCCTGTGAGGTGCCTCATATATTATAATTGTTCTTGTTTCATTTTTTAATTCTTCAAGAACTGCTACTTTTTCTTTTTTATCTTTTGGTAAAAAAGCTTCAAAACAAAATCTTCTTGTTTTCTGACCTGACATTGTAAGCGCTGTAATACATGCCGCAGGGCCTGGCAATGATGTTACCTGTATGCCCGCTTCAAAGCACTGTCTCACAACTTCTTCCCCTGGATCAGATATTCCCGGCGTTCCCGCATCAGTTATAATGGCAATGTTTTTGCCTTCCTTCATCATTTCAACCAACTGTTTTGCCTTATCATATTTGTTAAACTCATGATAGCTTGTCATTGGTGTTTTTATATCAAAATGATTAAGCAATTTTATGCTGTTTCTTGTATCTTCTGCCCCAATCAAATCTACTTCATTTAAAGTTCTTACAACTCTATATGTAATATCTTCAAGATTTCCTATTGGTGTGGCGCATAAATATAATTTTCCTGCCATTTCTACCTCTATTCTGCAAAATGCTAAAATCCATATATTCTGTGTATTTCCTTAGTATAAACTCCCGGTTCATTGTACACAATAAGTGGCGGTTCCACTACCATCATTGACTTTCCGCCTCTTACCCCTTCTATTAGAAGCATGTTTGCATCTCTGTCCGCAAAAGGATGTATCATTCTAAGTCTTTTAGGCTCAATTCTATATTCCTTCATAAGACTAATAATTTCAGCCAACCTTCTAGGTCTGTGAACCATATAAAATCTTCCCTTAGGCTTTAGTAACTTAGCTGACTCTCTTATTACATCTTCAAGATTGCATTTAATTTCATGCCTTGCAATTGCCTTAGGCTCATCGGGATTTTTTACACCATGATTTTCAGTCATATATGGCGGATTAGTTGTTACAACATTAAAACTTGCTGCCCCAAAAATCTTAGAAGCTTCTTTTATATCTCCGTCAACTATTTTAATTCTGTCCTGAAGGTTGTTAAGCATAACGCTTCTTCTTGCCCTTTCCGTTGTACTTATAGGCATCGCCGTCACCATCGCGCGATACGGCAGACAAAAACACGTGAGGCACGTACTGTTTGCCGCCGTTGGCAAGACCCATATAGGCGCACGCCATCTGCAGGGGCGTCACCAGGATGTCGCCCTGGCCGATGGCAATGTTGGTCATATCGCCGGCATTCCACTTGCGGTCCTCGGCAGAGGCGTCGGTGAAGTACGACTCTTTCCACTCGGCATCGGGAATACGGCCCGAGCCCTCACTCGGCAGATCGATACCGCAGGTCTTGCCTAGACCCCAGCGACGAAAGACCTCCTGCAGGCCCTCGGGATGTTGCTCGTCATAAAAGAACGCCTTGCCCATGTCGTAGAAGACAGGGTCGCACGAGTTGGCGATACCCGACTGCAGCGTCATGGTGCCGTGGCCAGACGTCAGCCAGCAGCGCTTGCCCCAAGCCTTGCCCAGGCCCGTCCAATAGCCCGTGCAGTTGGTTGTCTGCGTTGAAGTGTAGGTTCCAAACTCAAGACCGGCCAGCGCCGAGAGCGGCTTGATGGTCGAGGCCGACATGTACTGTCCGCTAATGGCGCGGTTGAGCAGCGGGTGCGAACCCTTGTCATCATTGAGCTCGGTCCACACGTCGTTTGAGACGCCACCGATAAAGACGGACGGATCGAACTTGGGCTCGCTCGCCATGCCCAAGATCTCGCCATTGTTGGGATCGAGACACACCACAGCGCCGTTGCCGGCATTGCTGTAGCCAGTGGTCTTGGCAAGCTCGATAGCGCTCGCCAGCGCCGTCTCACAGGCCTGCTGGATCTTAAGGTCGAGCGTGAGCTTAATGTCGGAGCCGGCCTTCGCGGGCACGGCGCCGGCCTGACCGGTCACATTGCCCGAAGCATCGACCTTGACGGTCTGCTCGCCACGAATACCCTGCAGCAGGTTTTCGTAGTAGCTCTCAACGCCCGCCTGGCCCACGATATCGCCCGACTGGTACGTAATCTTGCCAGCAGAAGCATCATCATCGCCAGAGGTTTTCTTATTCTGGGCCTCGAGCTGCTCGGAGGTAATGGTGCCGGTATAGCCCAAGATATGACATGCCGTCTCGCCATATGGATACTGGCGCTCGGTACGCTCGGCAATCTTGACGCCCGGGAACTCGCCGGCATGCTCCTGAATATAGGCAACCGTGGAGCGACGGACGTCCGTCGCGATGGTATGCAGGCTCTGGGCGCCCTCTGTATTGTCCTGAATATTGCGAAGGACCGCCACGTAAGGCATTCCAAGCACGTTGGCAAGATGGCGAACCAGAACCTCATCCTCGGCAAGGTCGCGGTAGGCCACGACAGCAAGTGAGGGACGGTTCTGGACAAGCGCCACGCCATTGCGGTCGAGGATGCGACCGCGCACAGCGGGTGTGGTAACGGTGCGAGTCTGATTACTATTGGCCTGCTTCTCGTAATAGTCCGACGAGACCATCTGCATGCCCCACAGCTTGACGGCAAGTGCCGCAAACATTGCGCCCACACCCGTGGTGAGGATGGAAAAGCGGCCCTTAAAGGCGGTCGCCGCGGTATTGCCTTCGCCCTCGGTGGCGCGCGGGGCCGTTCCATGCTGTGTATCGTAGGTAAAACGGGAATTGCCACGACGCATGATGACCAGCGCGACCACGATGGCCACAACCAGCACGATACCGGCGATAATAACCGTCATCTGGGAAGACATCTACGGGCCTCCCCTATTTGAGCTTGCGGGTCTTGGGCTTAAAGCGCATACCCGTCTGGCGTCCGCCACGTGCGGAGAATCCATAGCCGGACTGCGGCACGACGCCGGACATCAAAAACGGAATGGCAACCAGACCCGTCAGGATCGAGGACGGCAGCGCATGGCCGAAGATCGCCACGACAAAGCTCGTCTCCAAACCCATAAACAGCAAGATGATGCTGTAGATCACATTAATGACGAGCGCAAAGGCGCCCACGGTGACGCCGCGCGCACTCGGGGTACCGCCCGTCTGACCGACGGCGCTGTGCACCAGGGCAAAAGAACCCACGGTCAGCAGGAGCGACATAACGCCCACCGGCACGGCAGCGGACAGGTCATAGAACAACCCGCTGCAAAAACCGCACACGACGGCACGGGTCGGGTCGCCCGAGAACACGCTTAGGCACACCAAGATAATCATGAAGTTGACGCGACCGCCCGCAATGGAGATCTGCGGTGCCAGGCCTGCCTGCAGCAGCACGCACACAATGGCGGCGATCACAAACGTGCGGGAGCTCATCCCCTGCTCGTGTAGATCCATGGACATGCCCCCTATTCGCTCGAGCCGGAATCGGTCGTCTCGGACGTGTCGGAACTGTCATCCGAGCTCTCGTCCTTCGTCTTGGTCGCAGCATCGCGCGACGTTCCCTGCGGCGTGCTGTTGGCCGTGCTCACGTCCTCATCCGAGGCCGACTGTTCGTCGGTCAGCGAGGTGATGACCAGCACTTCCTCGTTGTTCTCGGCCGTGGTCTGAGCGCGCACCACAATGGTGTAGTACACGTCGTTTGCCGATTTCTCAACCGACGAGACGGTGCCGAGCGGTAGACCCTTGGGGAACACACCGCCAATGCCCGAGGTCACGATGATGTCGCCAACCTTAACATCGGAGTCGACGCTCACGTACTCAAGACGCAGCGTGCCGTCAGCCTGACCCTGCAGCATACCCTGGGCGCGCGTGTCCTGCACCATGGCGGACACGCCCGAGTTCTCGTCGCCAATCAGGCGCACGGTCGACGTTTTGGCCGATACCTCGATAATCTGGCCGATAACACCGGCCGAACTCGTTACGGGCATGTTGATGGTAAGCCCGTCGGCAGAACCCTTATCGATCGTGACGGTCGAGGTCCAGGCATCGCCCGAGGCACCGACGATACGAGCTGCGGTCGATTTAAGGTTGTAGGTCGACTGCAGGCCGACCAGCCCCTCCAGACGCTCAGCGGTCTTTTGAGCCTCGGAGAGCTCAGCAACCTTAGAGGTCAGTTCCTCGTTTTGCTTCTTAAGCTCATCAAGCGTGTCCTGCGACGCCGTAAGGTTAGAGAACACGTTGCCGATCGCATTGAAGGGAGCCGCCACAGCCGAACCCACAAAGCGCACCGGCGAGGTAATCGTCGTTACGCCCGAACGCACGGCATGAATCGGTCCTGCCTCGCCCTCGCGGATGTAAAACGTGAGCAGCAACACCGAAATCAGGCTGAAAACAATCAACGGGCGCATACCCGTTGATTGTCGCTTGGTATTCAGATTTGTGGAGAAACCCGAAGATCGTGCCAAATGGAATCCACCTTTTGGAAATTAAGCATTGGTCTGGACGAAGCCGCCATCAAACGCATTGGCCTCGAGCACGCGGGCACAGCCGTTAACGACGTTATCGAGCGCCGTGGGGCTGACGTTGACCGAAACGCCGGTCTCATCGCGCAGGCGCACGTCGAGACCGCGCAGCAGCGCGCCGCCACCGGTCAGCAATATGCCATAGTACATAAGGTCCGAGGCAAGATCGGGCGGCGTGGCATCGAGTGCGTCCTTGACGGCCTTAGCCATCTCGTCGAGCGGCTTGTTGAGCGCGCGACGAATCTCCTCGCTCTCGATGCGCACGGTCTTGGGCAGACCGGTAATCACGTCGCGGCCGTTGACCTCGACGTCGAGCTCGTCCTTGAGCGGCACGGCGGAGCCGACCTTGATCTTGATGTCCTCTGCCGTACGCTCGCCGATGGCCAGGTTGTAGGCATCACGAACGTGCGTGAGGATAGCCTGATCGAACTCGTCACCGGCAATACGGATGGACTGCGAGACGACGATACCGCCCATGGCGATAACAGCGACCTCGGTGGTACCGCCGCCGATGTCGATGACCATGGAGCCGGTGGGTTCCTCGACGGGCAGATCGGCGCCGATAGCGGCAGCCATGGGCTCCTCGATCAGGTAGGCCTGGCGAGCGCCGGCCTGGATCGTGGCCTCAAAGACAGCACGCTTCTCGACCGACGTGACGCCGGAGGGAACGCAGACGACAACGCGCGGACGCGGGGTCCACGGATAGCGCTTCTCGGACGCCTTGTCGATAAAGTAGCGAAGCATAGCCTCGGTAACATCGAAGTCGGCGATGACGCCGTCCTTCAGGGGGCGAACGGCCACGATGTTGCCGGGCGTACGGCCGAGCATGCGCTTTGCCTCGATACCGACCGCCAGGATGCGCTCGTCGTTCTTGTCGATGGCGACGACAGAGGGCTCGCGAATGACGATGCCCTTGCCGCGCACGGAGACAAGCGTATTTGCGGTGCCGAGGTCGATGGCAAGATCGCCCGCATAGCTACCGAAGAACATATCCATCAAAGAAAACAACGCAACTCCTGATGTGTTGGATGATTGCTGGAAAACTACTAGCTCATGATACTAGCGCAAGCCCGGCACCTCACTTGCGGTGAAGCGCCGGGCAAAGCTAAATCCCATAAGGTCACTACTGGTTGTCAGCAGCCGAGAAATCCATATCGAGCGAGGAAACGGCCCAGCCGATATGGTTGTCGGAGCGCACGAATTTGACGGTGTACTCCTGCTCGCCGCCCTTGGACAGCGATGCCTTCACCTTAGCGGTCGTCTCGGTCATGGACTGATCCATGCCCTCGACGGACACGGTGGCACCCTGCGGAATCGAGGAGATGATCATCGACTTAGCGTCCTCGGACAGGCTCGAGGCCAGGCAAGACTCGGCCTTTGCGGTGTCACCGTCGCCGGCAGCCTGGAACAGATCGGTAACCACAGATTCCTGAGACGGGAAGCCAAAGCCGCGCGTGTAAGCAAAGCCCAGACCGCCCGCGGCGATCAAAATGAGCAGAAGCAGCACAATGAAGACTTTGAGACCCGTGTGGCGATGGCGACGACGGACCTTGGCCTGCTTACGATCCTGACGGTCCTGCTGGACCATCTCGGACTCGGACAGCGTAAAGAAACCGGTGTCCGAGGGATCGGGCATAAACTGACCGGTCGCGCCCGTAGGATCGAGCGGATCGACGGCAGGAGCGTCCATCGCGGGCGCCGGAGCCGTGGCCATAGCCGTCTGGGCGGATAGCGCGGCAAGCGAATCGTGAACGCGGGCAAGCTCATCGGCCTGCTCGGAGGTGAGCTGGTAGATGCCATCGGCAGTAGCGGCGTTAAAGGCGTCGAGTGCGTCGGAGGGGCGGCCGGCGGCAGAAAGTGCCTGACCCATGCCGGCGTTGAGCGCACGCGTGTCGTCGCGGGGACCGGCAAAGTCGATAGCCGTGCGGTAGGTCTCCACGGCATCCGCCGGACGGCCGAGCTTAATGAAGCAACGACCGAGCTCGCCGAGTGCGGCGGCAGGAGCCGGATTGGCGCCGTCGATGGCAGCCTGACGGAAGGCAGTACCCGCGTTGGCATAGTCGCCCGACTGAAACAGCGCGTTACCCAAGCCCAGATAGGCCTTGAACGGCGTGGCATAAGAAGCGTCCTGCGTAGCAGCAGAGAACGCCTGAGCGGCCGTCGTGTAGTCGCCCACGGCGGCGAGTGCCTTGCCGCGGTTGGTGAGCAGCGCGCCGCGCTTGCCATAGGTGCCGTCGTTGAGGGCGGCGGCATAGGCCTCAGCGGCCTCGGCATACATGCCCAGGTGCATCAAGGCGTTGCCACGAAGGTGATCGGCCTCGCCCATAATCTCATCGGGAGTCTTTGCCGCCCCAAGCATCTGGGCTGCAGCGGAAAAATCACCCGCGCGGTAAGCGGCGCGGCCCTGTTGGATCAGCTGGCTATTCAAGGAAGTCCCCTTTACTCGTGAACGATCTCGACATGGACGATCTCGTCGCCGGCACGCAGCTGCGAAATCACATCGAGACCCTCGACCGTGGTACCAAAGACGGTGTAACCGGAATCGAGGTTATGCTGGGCACCCAGGCAGAAGTAGAACTGCGAACCCGCGGAATCGGGATCCATGGAGCGTGCCATGGCAAGGGCACCATCGACATGGCTGTTGCGCGGATTGGTGGCAAACTCGCCCTTGATGCAGTAGCCGGGGCCACCGGTACCGGGCATGCCGTCGGGGCCCTCAAGACCGGCAGCGACGTCGGCGCCGGACATATCGCGGGTATTGGGGTCGCCACCCTGAATGACAAAGCCGGGCACATAGCGATGGAACTTAAGGCCATCATAGAAACCCATCGTGGAAAGCTCGCAGAAGTTCGCGACATGAATGGGAGCGCCCTCGCCGTCAAACTTGACCTTGATGGTACCCTTCGACGTCTCGATAACGGCGCACTCGTCGCCGGCAAGCTGATACTCGGGCGTGTAGAGCTCTTTCTTAAAACCAAACATGTGGTTCCTTCCTCGTGCGTTTAAAGCATATTTGTACGAATTGTAGCAATAAGCATGCGCTTACATCAATTGCGCACGTAGGTTATGCCGACTATGGCGAACTAATTTTAGGAACGCTGCTGCGGCTTCCAGGAGCCCACGTTGGCGTCGTACTGGTTCAGCGCGCTGTTGCCGCCCTGCGCGATGGGCGCCAGGATCTCGCTTTGGTGGGAACTCATCGACTCGCCATCGGGAATGGCCAGCGAGATGTCCCAGCTCTGACAGATCACGTCGACACGCTCGAACATCCACTCGGCAAGCTGCTTTAAGTGGGCGATGTCATCCGCATAGACCGTATCGTCCTGATACTTAAGGTTGTTGAGCTCATCTTGCGTCTTTTTGATCTGGTCGCGCAGGGCGTAGGCACTCTGCGACAGCTCCTGACGGGTGGACAGCGGCGATCGGAGATAGCCGTTGTTAAAGGAATCGATGACCTCGCCGATCTGGTCCTCGTCACCGTAGGACACGATGGTCTGATACAGACCGTCGAGCCTGGTATAGAGCTGATCATCGGTCAGCACGGTTTCTTCCTGGACCACCTCGGCAGAATCGTCCTGCTTGGTATCGTCCTCAGTCGCCTCGCCCTTTTGACGCGTGGGGAAGGTCGTCTGCGCGGCCTGACCAAACTGGTCATAGAAGCCAGGCATGACACCCATGGGATCGGCCGTCACGAACCAATAGGCACCGCCACAAACGACGGCAAGGACCGCGATGATAATGAGCGGCTTGGGGATATGACGCTTGTGCTTGTGATAGGCGTCCTCGTCGGGATGCACCTTGCGCTTGGGTTTTTGAGCATCGTCATGCAGGGAAACCGGCGTGGGAATATCGACCTTGGGAATACCGAAATCCTTATCGAAAGCCGGCAGCACGCAGGTCTCATTGGGGTCAGCGGCGTCCGAAAGCACCGCAGCGGCAGAGGCCGGCGCATGCGGCACCTCGGTATCGATCTGCTCTTGTGTTAGGCGCGGAAAGCCCGCCGTGCGGCCCGCTGCCAGGTCGGATGCGGCCGCGTCCTCGGAGAGGATGCCCGGAGCGGGGCGTCCACATTTGGGGCACGTACGATCATGCGGAGAAAGACGGGCACCGCAGCCCTCACAGAACACGAACTCGGTGTGCTCGGGGCCATCGCCCGGACCCACATAGGCGTTGCAGTAGGGGCAGAACGAGGCGCCGTCCTCGATAGTCTTAAGGCAATGCGGGCAGATCACGGCATCCTCTTTTCGAAGCAATTCAAACAATCGAGGTTAGAGCATAACATCGCCACGGCCCCACAGGAACAAGGCACCAATTCAACATCGGCAGGGCGCTAGCTACTTCTTCTTTTTGCTTGGCATCGAGACTTTGATGCCTTGGGCGGACTTGGTCACGCGAGAGCGCCTGGCTCCGGTATTCTTCTTTTTCTTGGGCTGGGCCTGGGCCACGCCCTCGAGTGCACGGGCCTCGGCCTCGCGAGCGGTGCGATCTTCGCGGCGCTGCGCCATGTCGGCGGCGACGCGCTTGGCAAAACGCTCGGCCGTCGAACCCGTCGAGCTCACCTTGCCGCCACCGCGACCCAGGTGGACGCGCACACCACGGCCAAAACCAGTTGCGGCATGACGACGACGCGGCTTGAGCGAATCCATCATCGTGGCGAGCTTAAAGAACACCGAGCAGGTAAAGACCACGATGACAGCCAAGATAACCATCTGGCCCATCGACAGGTTGGCAATAGACAGCAGCTCCGGGAATCCGATAACGCCCACCAAGATGCCGGCGACGACAAACACAAAGAGCACCACACGTAAGGGCGTGAGAGGCTGCGAGATGCGCCAGATCAGGCTGACGCTCGCCGCGCACGACGTAAGCAAGCACATCGTAGACAGCGTGAGCTGGCTAAAGCCAAACACGCGCGCCACAAAGATATCGAGCGCCGCAGCCAAAATGACCGCAATCGACGCCGGCAGTGCACGCTTGAGTACGTTGGTCAAAAACGCACCCTTCACGCGAGCATTGTTGGGCTCCAGGCCCAACACAAAGCCCGGCGCGCCGATGCAGAAGAAGTTAATGAGCGTCATCTGGATGGGCTCGAAGGGGTACGGCGGCAGCGCGATGCACAGCGCCGCCAGGCCCATCGAGAACAGCGTCTTGGTCAGGAACAGCGAGGCCGAACGCTGCAGGTTGTTGATGGAGCGACGGCCCTCGGCCACCACGGCGGGCATCGAGGCAAAGTCGTTGTCGACGAGTACGATTTCGGCTACGTTACGCGCGGCATCGGAGCCGGCCGCCATGGCTACGGAGCAGTCGGCCTCCTTGAGCGCCAGCACGTCGTTGACGCCGTCACCCGTCATGGCCACGGTGTGCTCGCGGCGCTTGAGCGCCTGCACGAGCTCGCGCTTCTGCTGCGGGGTCACACGACCAAAGACATGGTAGCGGTCCACTGCGGCATCGAGCTTGGCCGGCGTATCGAGCGTCGTGGCGTCCACATAAGCGTCCGCCCCCGGCACGCCCACCACGCGCGCGATCGACGACACCGTACGCGGGTCGTCGCCACTGATCACGTTGAGGGTCACACCCTGCTCGTTAAAGTAGCCAATAGTCTCGGCCGCCGAGGTACGAATCTCGTCGCGGATGGTCACAAAGCCCACGGGCTCGGCCTCGCCCACCATATCGCCATCGGGTGTAAAGCCGTCCACGCGCGCCACCACGAGCACGCGGCAGGTATCGGCAAGCTCGGCAACACGGTTCTCGACCTGGGCAAAAACACGATCAGAGAGCACAAACTGCGCCGCACCCATCACATAGGAGCCCTGCGCAAACGAAGCGCCACTCCATTTTTTAGACGACGAGAATGGAATGACCGACAGCGGCTCAGACACCTCGACCGGGCGATCGGCGTAATAGTTGAGCAGCGCCTGGCAGGTCTCGTTGGCATCGGCCGAAGTCGCACGCGCGACGTTAGCCAGCGCAAAATCGAGTACCGTGGTATCGACGGGAACGGCCGCCTCGTCCGAGCCGGCGCCTAGGCTCACGCCCTCAACCGGCAGCGGATACGTGCCCTCGACCTCCATGCGGCCCGACGTGATGGTGCCCGTCTTGTCCAGGCACAGCACGTCAACGCGAGCGAGCGTCTCGATGCAGTAGAGCTGCTGTGCCAGCACCTTGCGGCGAGCCAGGCGCACCGTGGCGATGGCGAGCACCGACGAGGTCAGCAGCACCAGGCCTTGCGGGATCATGCCCAGCAGGGCGCCCACCGTGGACAGCAGCGCCGACGAAGGCACATGACCAGCCAACAGCTCGGAGAAGCACCACGAAAGCGCGCTATCGCCCGGGGTTCCCGCGGCATCCCACAGTTCGCTCACACTCGAGGCAAACAACGCCAAACCGAGCGGGATCATGATGATGCTCGCAAAACGCACGATGGCGTTAAGCGCGTTCATGATCTCGGAATTGACCTTTTTGACGCACTTGGCCTCGTTATTAATTTTGGCCACGTAGTTGTCGGCGCCGACATGGATCACGCGGGCGCGCAGCAGGCCCGAGTCGATAAAACTGCCGCTCATGAGCTCGGAGCCGGGCTGCTTCTTAATAAGGTCGCTCTCGCCCGTCAGCAGGCTCTCGTTCACGAGCGCCTCGCCGGAA
>OLGH01003218.1_pt1 | contig 11482 bp, 8 predicted proteins | sample 1604851 | NCBI WGS metagenome assembly OLGH01 (sample SAMEA3888894, study PRJEB22519) | human gut metagenome | biome: human gut; feature: human-associated habitat; material: faeces | place: Denmark | collected 2010 | reverse complement strand
GGCGTTCGGGCCGGAGCAGGCGGGGTTCATGCCCCAGGCGAACAGGCCGTCGAGCTTGCCTTCGACCATGCGGTCAAAGATGGACATCCACATGTAGTCGGTCCGCTTCTTGTCGGCGTCGAGGCGCGGGACGTAGCTGTAGGCCACATCGGGCGTCACGCCGGGATAGAGCGACATGAGGAAGCTCGCCGTGTACTTGGGCCGGTTGCCCCACCAGTTCACGCTCTTGGGATCGTTGGTCTTGGGCGTGGTGGCGTTGTAGTCCGCGAGGGTCGTCAGCGTGGAAGTGGGCACGGGCAGGTAGCCGGGCCAGATGTCCGCAAGGAGCGCCTGGTCGGTGGAACCCTGCACGTTGGATTCGCCACGCAGCGCGTTGACGCCGCCGCCCGCCACGCCGATGTTGCCGAGCAGGAGCTGGATGATGGACATGGCGCGGATGTTCTGCACCCCCACGCTTTTCTGGGTCCAGCCCATAGCGTACATGATGGTCCCGGCCTTGTCGGGCGCACCGGTGGACGCGAAGGTTTCATAGACGCGCAGGAGGTCTTCCTTGGGCGTTCCGGTGGTCTCGGACACCTTGTCGAGCGTGTAGCGGTCGTAGTGCTTCTTGAGAAGCTGCAAGACGCAACGGGGATGCGTGAGCGTCTCGTCGCGCACGGGAACGCCGTTGGCGTCCATTTCGAACGCCCACGTTTTCTTATCGTAGCTCTTCTTGTCGGCGTTGAAGCCGGAGAAGAGGCCGTTGCTGAACCCGAACCGCTCGCCGACGACCGTGGGGCCGTTGGTGCTGTCGATGACGTACTGCTTGAAGTATTTGTCGTTGTTCAGGATATAGTTGATCATCCCGCCGAGGAAGGCGATGTCCGTGCCCACGCGAAGCTGGACATAGAAGTCGGCCTTGCTCGAAGAGTGGGTGAAGCGCGGGTCGACGCTGACGACCTTCGCGCCCTTATCCTGAGCCTTGAGCACCCATTTGAAGGAAATAGGATGGTTTTCGGCAGGGTTGCTGCCCATGATGAGGATACAATCACTGTTCGCCAAATCGTTCCAGTGATTCGTCATTGCACCGCGTCCGAACGACTCTGCCAGAGCCGTAACAGTGGCGCTGTGTCAGAGGCGCGCCTGGTGTTCGATATACACCAGGCCGAGGCTGCGGAGGATGGACTGATAGGCCCAGCACTCCTCGTTGTCCATTGCGGCGGAACCGAACGAAGCCATGGCTTCGGTGCGGTTGACGAGCTGGCCCTTGTCATTCTTTTCCGTGAACGACTTGTCGCGGCTTTCCTTCACGCGCTTGGCGATTTCTTCCATCGCCCATTCCCATTCCACTTCTTTCCATTCGGTGGCGTGGGGGGCGCGGTAAAGTGGCTTCTTGGGGCGCTGATCGTTGACGGTAAGCTGCCACGTGGACGCGCCCTTGGGACAGAGGGAGCCCTCGTTGATCGGGTGATCCGGATCGCCTTCGACGTTGATGGCGCGGCCCTTGCCGAGCGGGTTGTCAGATGTGCTGGTGCTAACGATGAGCCCGCAGCCCACGGCACAGTAACAGCAGATGGATGTGGTCTGTTTCGTCCACTTGAGTTTGAATTCCTTGGCCTGCGCGAAAGCGGGGCGCAAGTTGAATCCGAGCCCGGAAACGGCGCCCGCCAGCGCGGCCCCAAGACCGAACTTCAGAAAGCCTCGGCGTGATACGCTCATGGTGATCCTCCCGATATTGGGCGGAAACGGTGGTTCCGCCGCAGGAATGCCGATATATGCTCATGTAAGCATATATAGTTTAAATCATTGCATGATCTGGTTACAGATACCCTACTGCTAGTCCAGCATAGGCCTTGTGTCAATCCTGTTTCGGAGAAAAAGGGGCTTGTGGAAATATTCCTTTGTAAAACGGAAAATAAGGGGAAGAAAAAGGCGGTCTTCCCGTAAAGCGAGGAGAGGCGTCTCGGCGAAATGTAATGGGTTCCCTACAGTGAAACGCCCAAGGAGTATGGCCGGAATGGTACGGGCAACATGGATGGCGGACAGGCAAAGCCCAGGCCGTCTCGGTTGCGTAGGGGGGAGTGAATGGCATAGACATGATGGCCAAATCATGGGATGCCTCGCGTCGGAAGGCAAGGTTTTCCCGCCCGGAAGAAAGGCGCTGGAAAGGCTCTGATGGGTCGGCGGGTTTCCGCTGTACGGGCCGGTGTCCGGGAGCCGGTTGCCGAGGTCTGGTGAAAACGGCCCCATATGGCTGGGTCGTGTGCTTGAAGAACATCCCGCCGATGGGGAAAGGAAGGCTGAAGGATGAACTCATTTGAAAATATACTGAGCGCCGTACGGCAAAAAAGGCCGCTGGTGCATTTTATTACCAATTATGTCACCGTCAATGATTGTGCCAACATGACGCTGGCTTTGGGCGGTTCGCCCATCATGGCCGATGATTTGCGTGAAGTGGAGCAGATCGTCGGCCATTGCTCCGCGCTGGTGCTGAACATAGGCACGCTCAGCGAGCGGACGGTACAATCCATGCTGGCGGCAGGGAAGGAGGCCAACAGGCTGGGCCGCCCCGTGGTATTCGATCCCGTGGGCGTGGGGGCTTCCCGTTTTCGCAATGAAACAGCAGCGATGTTGCTCCGGGAAGTCCGTTTTGACGTCATTAAGGGCAATATTTCGGAAATCGCGTATCTGGCGGAAGGGATCGGCACAACCAAGGGGGTGGACGCGAACCTTGACGCCCTGAGTACGGAAGGCAATCTGCGCTGGCATACGGATCTTGCCCGGAAGGTCAGTACCCAGACTGGCGCGGCCATCGTGATCAGCGGTCCTATCGATATTGTCGCGGACAGCCATGAAGCATGGGCCATCCGTAACGGGCATCCTATGATGGCCAACATCACGGGGACGGGCTGCATGTCGGCGGGGGTCATCGGCTGCTGCGTGGGAGCCGACCCGCAGGCGCTTTTGCCGTCCTGCGTCTGCGCCATGTCGGCCATGGGGATTTGCGGGGAGCTGGCGTATGAGAAACTGCTGTCCGTGGACGGAGGTTCGGGGACGTACCGTGTCCTTCTGATGGACGCCATGAGCAAGCTGGACGGGGCGACGCTGACCCGCAGGAGCAAGGCGGAACGGTTGCGGATCTGAGGCTGCGCAGAGCAGGGAGGCCCGCTTTGTATCCCGTGGGGAAGCGCAGAGGAAAATGTGCAGCCTCCATGCGGCGGTATCCTTCGGGCTGGATCGGTTTTTGCCGTCTGCGCGGCTTCTTATTCCGAATCGGCGATGGGATCGCCCCGCAACTCCTTTTGGGGTGAAAAGGCTTTTTTTTCAAGGAACACTTGAACTATTAGGGAAGGATTGAGCCCTCCGCCGCAGAGAAGGGGGCTTTTTCAGACGCGGGTGAGAAAGAGTTTTTTCGCGCGTGCCTGTATATGGCCCATGGTTGGGCGATCCGGGGAAGTTTTGACGAGGCGATCCCGGCGCTTGGATAAAGGAGGGTGCCAAAACGCCTTGCGCTGACACCGTTGGGCCGTTATGGATGAAGTTGATCAGCGGCGTGTGCCTCTCTTGGGCCTCGCTTTTAGTATGCATTTTTGAGGTGCCGGCCCAGCGCCCGTGCACGGGAGGATAGATGGAAGCGTCGAAGAACGACAGATTGGTGAAGAAGTTCGCCGCACTTGAGGATAAGACGTGGTTTCCGCAGGAACTTTTGGAACTCGTAAAGGACGTATGCCGCCTGCAAAGTGAGGTGAGGGCTTCGTTGGCGGTTTCCGTCGATCCGGCTTTGGTCTGCGGCGATATGGAGCATCGGCAGGGGGCGCCGCTGCTGGCCAGGGAGCAATTCCCCGTCGATGCGGAGGGGGCCGAGAAGCTTTTCCGCGCTATCTTGGAAGTGGCGGAATCCCTGCCGCAGCTCCGCACGACTGCGCAGCTTGTCCGGGATAAGCTGATCCGGGGCGACATCCGGCCCGAAGAACTGTTCCGCGCCTACATGCTGGAAAACGCCGAACCCTTTGAGGCATGGGCCAAGGAAGCGCCCGACGCGCCCAATTTGCTGCCGTTCCTTGTGTACAACAGCATGGAGCCGTGGCTCGAAGCCGCGGGCGAGGCGCTTTCCTCCGCCTATCCGCAGAACGACGTTTGGCAGCACGGGCACTGTCCGGTATGCGGGAGCCCGGCTTTCATCGGGCATCTGAGCGGCCCTGAGCCGTCGCGCAACGAGGGCCGGGACATCAACAAGGGCGGAAAGCGGATGCATACGTGTTCGTACTGCCGGACGACGTTCCGGGCCAAGCGCATCCAATGCCCGTTCTGTCTTGAGGAAGATGCCAAGAAACTGGACTATTTCACGACGGAAAACGAACCGGGGTACCAGGTTCATGTCTGCCGCTCGTGCAAGAGCTATATCAAGATAGCCGACTTCCGCGAATTCTTCGGTCGAGAGAGCATCCCCGCGCTGGATGATCTCGAATCCCTCCCCCTCGACATCGCCGCCCAGAACGAAGACTTCCACCGGGTCGCGCCTTCGGAGTGGGGGCTATAAGCACTTTGCGTTTCGCCTCGTGAAATACGGGCCGTCCCATGCCAATAGGCGGGGACGGCTTGTTTTGTTTTAACCGAGTGGCGTATGAAACGGCGCGGGGAGGGCCCGGCCTCCTTGTCCGGAGGCGGTTTCGCGTAGCTCCGTAACAAGGGCATATCCGTTTCCTGCAGTATTTATTGTAATTATTTACACGAGATAGGCAGTTGGTGCCGGATGGATATCCGGCACGCCGTTGAGTGTGCAGGGGTAGTTCAAGCTTTTCTTAGGATGAGGCATTGAGAGAGGTACAATCCGCTCTAACGGCGTTTCAAAGTGAATCCGTTTTGACGTTCTATCTTGTGAAAAAAAGAAACTGAGTGTGCTGAAGCGCCGATGTCTTCAGGGTATTCACCAGGATAATGGATGCCACGGGGTTGAACAGCTTCTTTTTATAGAAAAAGAATGTTCAGTTTCAAATAGTTATCTATTTTAATGGTAATCTGTGTTCTTTTTCACTTGACAATCTTATATAAGACATCTTACAAAAGATTCACAGTGAGAGGGACAATACGCGCCGAACCGGAGCATCTCGGCCTTGAAGGAGGCGGAACGTCCGGATTCGGAAGGAACCACCCGCGAATCTACGGGAAATCATGTTTTCCCGTGAATGGCGTTCTTGAAACTGATACCGCTTCAAGGATGGCCCGCTCAGGGAACGGCGCGTTGTCATACAGCGTCAGGAGTGTTGTATCACCGACAAGTAAGGAGAGCCTCTATGAAACTGTTGTCCTGTTTGCGTACGGCGTTGTGTCTGCTGGGGGTGCTGGCTATGCCCGCAGCGGCGGCCTATCCCGAGAAACCTATTAACATGATCATCGCCTTCACTGCGGGCGGTTCGAGCGACGTGCAGGCTCGGATTATGCAGAAGTATTGGAATAAGTATGCGCCGCAGCCGTGGGTGTTCGTGTACAAGCCCGGTGCGGGAGGCATCATCGGGTTCACGGAAATAGCCAAGGCCCGCCCGGACGGCTACACCATCGGCGGCTTGAACGTCCCCCACATCATCCTCCAGCCGCTGGCGCAGAACGCCCAGTTCACCCCTGACAGCTTCAAGTACATTTGCCAGGTCGTCAACGATCCCCAGTGCATCGCCGTCCGCAAGGACAGCCCCTACCAGTCGACCAGCGAAATCATCGCCGCAGCTCGTAAAAACCCCGGCAAGATGCGCGTCGGCCTCGTCGGCCCTCTGTCGGGCCACCACCTGATGTTCCTCGACTACGGCAAAAAGTATCCCGACGCCAAGCTGACCAGCGTATTCTACAAGGGTGCCGCAGACCAGAACGCGGCGCTGCTCGGCGGGGAAATCGACATGATTTTCGGAAACATCAACGATGTGATGCGTTCCATCGACGAGTTCCGGGTGCTCAATGTCGCCGCCGAAAAGCGCAATGACTTCCTGCCCGACGTCCCGACGCTGCGCGAAGCGGGCATCGACATGGTGTCCGACATCCGCCGCTGTTTTGCCGCGCCCAAGGGCATCAAGCCCGCCGAGCTCGACGCTTTGCGGGTGCTCTTCAAGAAGATTTGCGAAGATCCTGAGTATCTGGCCGATATGAAGAAGGCCGGGCAGCCCGCCGAATACATGGACGGCGAAGCTTTTGCGGCCTACATCGCCGGGCAGCAGGCTCATGCTCAAGAGGCCCTTTCCGCAGCCGGATTGCTCAAGAAATAGTGTTTCCGCTCCCGTTATGGGAGCGGAGCGCTGCACCGCTTCGAAAGGACGTTTCGCATGACAGAATTCATTTTGCCGGCCACTCTCCACCTGTTCGAGCCGCTGAACATCATCCTGATGCTCGCGGGCCTCACAGGCGGGATCATCATTGGGGCGCTTCCGGGGCTCTCCGCCACCATGGGGGTGGCGCTCATGGTCCCGGCCACGTTCGCCATGAACCCGACCAGCGGCCTGATCATGCTCGGCGCGATATACGCTGGGGCCATCTATGGCGGCGCGAACTCGGCCATTCTCATCTGCACGCCGGGCACGCCTTCCTCCGTGGCGACCACGTTCGACGGCTGGCCGCTGTGCCAGAAGGGGAGGGCAGATCTCGGGCTGTACACGTCGCTTCTGTCCTCGGCCTTCGGGGGCATTGTGGGCACGCTGTTCCTGCTCTGCCTTGGCGGCTCGCTGGCGCGGTTCGCGCTCCAGTTCGGCGGGCCGGAAAGTTTTTGGCTGTGTCTCTTCGGGCTCTCCACCATCGCGGTGATGACCCCGGACAACATGGGCAAAGGCATCGTTTCCGGCGCGGTGGGCATCTTGGTTTCCACCATCGGGCTCGACCCCAACACCGGCGCGCCGCGCTTCACCTTCGGGACCTATGACCTCTTGCAGGGCGTGTCCGTGATACCCTGCATGATCGGCCTGTTCTCATTCTCGCAAGTGCTGTACCTCATCGGTACGGACAAGAGCTTCATCGCGGAGTACCACCCTCACAAGGGGGCCTTCGGCAAGGTGTTCCGGTATCTTGCCGCCCATTGCAAGACGATCCTCGTCCGGTCCTCCGTGCTCGGGACGTGGATCGGGATGCTTCCCGGCGCGGGAGGCGAGATCGCTTCGATCATCTCCTACAACGAGTCCAAGCGGTGGGACAAGGACCCTTCCCGCTATGGCAAGGGGAGCCTTGAGGGGGTCGCCGCCTCCGAAAGCGCGAACAATGCGGTCATCGGCGGCTCGCTCATCCCCATGCTGACCCTCGGTATCCCCGGCAGCGCGGTGGCGGCGGTCATCCTCGGGGAGCTCATGGCGCACGGCATCCAGCCGGGATTCAAGATATTCACCGCATCCGGCGATCTGGCCTATACGTTCATCATGTCCCAGTTCGCGGTGAACCTGCTGATGATCCCCGTCGGCTTCGTGCTGTGCCAATGTATGGCGCGCCTTCTGAGCATCCGGCTTACGCTGGTCGCCATCGGCATCGTGGTGTTGGCCTTCATCGGGGCCTACGCCATCAGCAATAGCCTGGTGGACATATGGGTAGTGCTCGCCTTCGGGCTCGTCGGGTTCTTTGGCGGCAAGGTGGGCATGGACACCGGTGCAATGGCTCTTGGCGTCATCCTTGGGCCGATGATCGAGGAGAACCTTGGAAAGAGCGTGGACTTGTCCCGTTCGGTGGACGGCGGCCTGATGTCCGTCATGTTCGAAGGCTCGATCAATAAGGTGCTCATTGCCGCGCTGCTCTTGTCGTTGCTGACGCCGTTTCTGCTCAAGCTGCGTAACCGCAAGCACGCCGCTCTGCTTCCTGAAGGCCCCCGTCCCGGCTGGAAGACGGATCTGTTCGCGGGGATTGGTTTCCTCGCCATCGCCGCCGCCTTCCTTGTCCAGTACGAAGGTCTGGAAGGGGTCAGCCGTGTCTTTCCCGAAGTGCTGACTAAGCTGATCGGCGCGGGCGGAGCGTATTTCGTCGGCAAGGGGTTGTGGCGCCGCTCCCGTGAGGCCGCCGAACCCGAAGGCGGTGAGGCTGTGGCGTGGTGCAAGATCGGCATCATCTGCGCGACCTCTTTGTGCTACGCCGTGCTTATCCCGGTGTTCGGCTTCCTCGTCACCACGATGGGGTTCATCGCTGGCTCCACGCTCATCCTCGGCGATCACAGCCGCGGCCTGCCGCGTCTTGCGCGAACGGCGATCGCATTTGCGATTGGCTTCAGCTTGCTGGTATGGGCGGGCTTTACGCTGCTGCTCAACGTTCCGGTACCTGAGGGGATGTTCCTTTAGCCTGCCGTGTGCGTTGCCTGTTTCCGTGAAACATTCATAACCCGTTCTTAACCCCTGGCCTGAAACGTTTTAGAAGATATAGTTTTATCTATATTAAAACGTTCGTCCGGAAAGGATCAGTTGTTTACTTGACAGTCTTGTATAAGACATAATACAGAAGAATCGCATTTGAACCAAACCTTAGGAGGCAATCATGTCAGTGCAATTTCTGGTTCATGAAGACGGCGACAGCGTCGGCGTCATCACCGTGGAAGGCGTGAAGGCCGGTCAGGAACTGACTGGCTGGATCATGAAAGAGGACAAGACCATTACGTTCAAGGTTCTCGATGACATTCCGATCGGACACAAGATCGCTCTCAAGGATTTGAATGTCGGCGATACCGTCTTCAAGTACGGCACCGATATCGGGAAGGTTGTCAAACCCATCCGTCAGGGCGAGCATCTTCATGTCCACAACGTCAAGACCAAAAGGTGGTAGGTCACATGCAAAAGTCATTTTTCGGTTATCGCCGCGACAACGGCCGCGTGGGCATTCGCAATCATGTGCTGATTTTGCCCCTGGACGACCTTTCCCAGCCCGCTTGCAACGCCGTTGCCAATAACATCGGCGGCACCGTTGCCATCCAGCATCCTTACGGCCGTCTGCAGTTCGGTGCCGACCTTGACCTCCACTTCCGCACCTTGATCGGCGCTGGCAGCAACCCGAACGTTGCCGCCGTCATCGTTATCGGCATCGAAGAAAAGTGGACCCAGGACGTGGTGGACGGCATTGCCAAGACCGGCAAGCCCGTTGCCGGCTTCGGCATCGAACAGCACGGCCAGATCGACACCATCGCCCGCGCTTCCCGCAAGGCGAAGGAATTCGTGCAGTACGCCTCTGCCCTCCAGAAAGTGGAATGCCCCATCTCCGACCTGTGGGTTTCCTGCAAATGCGGCGAATCCGACACCACCTCCGGCCTGGCCTCCTGCCCGACCGTCGGTAACGCGTTCGACAAGCTGTATGAAGAAGGCTGCACGCTGGTGTTCGGTGAAACCACCGAACTCACCGGCGGCGAACATCTGGTGAAGGCCCGTTGCGCCAATGACCGGGTCCGCAGCGAATTCACCGCGTTCTTTGACCGTTACGCCAAGGTGATTGACGACCACAAGACCTCCGACCTTTCCGACTCCCAGCCGACCAAGGGCAACATCGAAGGCGGCTTGACCACCATCGAGGAAAAGGCCCTCGGCAACATTCAGAAGATCGGCACGAAGGCGCCCGTCATCGGCACGCTGGACAAGGCTGTGACGCCTACCGGCCCCGGCCTGTGGTTCATGGACTCCTCCTCCGCCGCCGCTGAAATGATCACCCTCGTGGCCGCCGCCGGCTACGTGGTGCACTTCTTCCCCACCGGCCAGGGCAACATCATCGGCAACCCGATCGTGCCCGTTATCAAACTGTCCGCCAACCCGCGCACCATCCGTACCATGTCCGAACACATGGACGTGGACGTGTCCGGTATCCTGCGCCGCGAAATGAATCTCGACCAGGCTGGCGACAAGCTGCTCGACATGATGTTCCAGACCATCGCCGGCCGTATGACCGCCGCCGAAGCTCTGAAGCAGAACCAGTTCGTTATGACCCGTCTGTACGAAAGCGCCTAATATCGCTGGAATCCCTATAAAAAAGAAGGCGGGAGGGGAACCTCCTGCCTTCAATATATCAGTCCAAAGAATCTCCGAAACCGCTTCGGGGGCTCAGGGACGGAAGGGGCGCGCTCAGCGCAGGTCGGCGCGGTACACGTGGTTGCCCGTGTTGATCCGGCTGATGCGAAATTCGACGGGGCGGTCCTGAAGGTCAAAGGATGTGCGGGTCACCAGCAGCAACGGATGGTTCCGCTCTATGTTAAGCCGCTTGAGGTCTCCGCTGTCCGGCATGGTGACTTCGATCTGTTCCGTGGCGTGGGCCACGGTGATGCCGAAATGGATTTGATAGTGCTCGTAGAGGGTGTTCGGCACTTTATCGAACTCGAAGTTGAAATGGGGAAAACGGGCGGTCGGTAGCGCGACCCGTTCGTTGATGACCGGGAAATCGTTGAGCATGCGTACACGGTCGATGTGGATGACTTTGGCGTCCGGAGCAAGCTCGAGAGCCGCCCGTTCGGCGTCCGACGGCGTGGCGAGCCGTACGCCGTAGATTTGTGAAAGCGGGTAGACGCGTTTTCCGTTCCTGTCGCTGAGAAGGAAGAAGGGGAACAGGGAACTGTCTTCGTCGAGTACGGCCACAGCGGTTCCCTTGCCCTGGTAGCGGACCAGCCGTTTTTCGCGTGTAAGCGCATTAAGGGCCTTGCGCAGCGTTCCTTGGCTGACTCCGTATTCTTTAGCGAGTGCGATTTCACTGGGCAGGAAGCTTCCCGGCCCCCATTCTCCGGCAATGATGCGGTTGAGAATGGCCTTTTTCACCTGTTCGTACAGTGGAGCGAATGTGAGTTTCGATGATGGGGTCATGGTTCCTCCGGAGAATCTTTCAGTACTTTTTATCTTATATAATATAGAAGATCAAATGGCTTGAACGCTTTTTCCCCGGAAGGCGGGCGGGCCGGGAGTACGACATGGCAGAAATCGTTATTTCAGAGTTCATGGATGAGGCCGCCGTCGCCGATCTGAGGGCGTCGTTTGATGTTCTTTATGACAAAACCCTCGTGGACAGGCCCGAGGAACTGGCCGCCGCCGCAGCTGGGTGCCGCGCGCTCATCGTCCGCAATCGGACGCAGGTGCGTGGCGCGCTGCTGGAAGGCGCACGTCTGCGCGTAGTGGGCCGCCTTGGCGTAGGCCTTGACAATATTGACTGCAAGGCCTGCCGGGAACGGGGCATCGCGGTTATTCCGGCCACAGGCGCGAACAACACGGCGGTGGCCGAATATGTGCTCGCCGGGCTGCTCATGCTCGCCCGAGGCTGCTATTGCGGAACATTCGCTGTCGCCGCCGGGGCATGGCCTAGGGAACGTATGGTGGGCGGCGAGATATCCGGCAAGGTGCTCGGTCTTGTCGGATTCGGAGGGATCGCCCGGGACGTGGCGCTGCGCGCCCGTGCCTGTGGGATGCGGGTCATGGCCTATGATCCTTTTTTGCCGGCGGACGCACCGGATTGGGAAAAGCTGGGCGTGGAGCCGGTGATGCTGGAAACCCTGCTTGCCGAAGCGGATGCCGTGAACCTGCATGGACCGCTTACGCCT
>OLGH01003214.1_pt1 | contig 11488 bp, 10 predicted proteins | sample 1604851 | NCBI WGS metagenome assembly OLGH01 (sample SAMEA3888894, study PRJEB22519) | human gut metagenome | biome: human gut; feature: human-associated habitat; material: faeces | place: Denmark | collected 2010 | reverse complement strand
TACGCACACAGAGCTGAAAGAGGCAATTCAGCATGGGAACACATATATCGTATCCTGCGGCGAATACGGAAGAAATCTGGGATCACTTTCCATGACACAGAAACAGGACGGACGGTGGGAGCTGACATCCTATGAGCTGATCCCTGTTTCTGAGGATGTAAAACCGGACCAGGCGACACAGGAACAGATCGATGCCCTGATGGATACGGTGGATAAGAATTATCTTGCCGATTTCGGCTATACAAGGGAAGAGGTTCTTGCTGAAAATGATGTTGAATTCAACAGTCTGGAAGAAATGGGCACGAAGCACGAAGAGTTGAATCTTGGTGATATCATGTCCGATGCATACATATATGCAGTGGAAAATTCCGAGTATTATGATGGTGATCCGGTTGATGTAGCCGTTGTTCCAAGCGGAACCGTGCGGGACACATACACAAAGGGCGATATCACAGTAGAGGATGTTTTTAATTCCTTTTCACTGGGGATCGGAAAGGACGGTGTTGCCGGATATCCGCTGATCAGTGCATACCTGACCGGAAAAGAGCTGAAGCTGGCAGCGGAGGTGGACGCTTCTGTATCGGATTTTATGACAACGGCAAGGTTATATTGCAGTGGATTGAATTTTGCATACAATCCACATCGGATGATCCTGAATAAGGTGACAGATTGTTATCTCACCAGGGCAGACGGAGAGCGGATCGAGATCCAGGATGACAAGCTGTATCATGTTGTGACAGATCTGTATACCGGTCAGATGCTTGGTTCTGTGATGAAAATGTCCTATGGACTACTGTCTCTTGAACCGAAGGACAGGGATGGGAATCCCATTGAAAATCTGGAAGATCAGGCGATCATGGAGGATGACAGGGAATTAAAGGCCTGGGATGCGATCGCAAGATATATGCAGTCCTTTGCGGATACAGACGGCGACGGAATTGCCAATGTGCCGGAATATTATGAGACGACACATGGACGTAAGGTTGTGGAGGACAGCAGAAATATCATTGATCTGGTGAAGCAGCCGAATAAGTTTTCGGCAATGATCGCAGGTATTTGTCTGATCTTTATCGTGATCATTGTGCTTGTGGTATTTCTGATCCGAAGGATGATCCGCAGGATCAAAGTCAGAAAAGGAAAGAGAAATTCAAAATAAATATACGGCTGAGAAGAAAGCTGTCGCTTTAGCGGTTGATAGATCGCAAAGCGGCAGCTTTTATTTGTGGCAGATATATAAATGGTGAAAGAAGATATTTTATAGTTGACAAATAGAGAACAATGCCATACAATCGTTCTAAATAGAACGAAAAGATATGGAGGAAGGCTATGTTTTTCTGGGATCAGCATAAAACGATAACAAGCTGTTATGAAAAAGTCACAGGGAGTGTATGTGAGAAATATCAGCTGACGCATATGGAATATGATATCCTTATGTTTTTACACAACAATCCACAGCATAATACTGCGGCTGAGATCGTTAAGGTCCGTAAGTCGACGAAATCCCACGTGTCCTCTTCTCTGAAAAATCTGGAGAGCAGAGGTCTGATCGAAAGGATCCAGAGTGCGGACAATAAGAAGCATATCGAGATCGTTTTATTAAATAAGGCAGATCGGATCATTGAAGATGGAATAAAAGCACAGAAGGAATTTGCAAAAATCGCTTTGGACGGCCTGACAGTGGAAGAGAAGCGTATTTGTAAAGAGGTGTTTCATAAGATCTGCGAAAATGCGGATAAATATATGAGGTGAGATGATGAAAAAGAGGCAGGAAGCATGAGAGAAAATAGTAAGAAAAACATGCCGGACATAATGGAGGCAATATTTGACGCAGGATATTTGATATTCGATCTGATCGCAGGAATTCTTTTCTTTGTATTTTCGAAGGGTAATCCTTTGTTTATCCTTTACGGAGTACTGACATTGACACTTTGTGGCGGAGATGCTTTCCATCTGGTGCCAAGGATCATCAGAGCTGTCCATGGAAGCAGCGAGAGGATCAGGAAACAGCTGGGAATCGGATTACAGGTATCCTCGATCACGATGACTGTATTTTATATTATTTTACTGTATGTATGGAAGCTTACCTTCCCGGAGCTGAATGCACCGGCAGCAGTGGAAGCAATGATCTGGATCTCTGCGATCATCAGGATCGTGGTATGCTTCCTTCCTCAGAATAACTGGTGTACAGATGATGGAAATATGAAATTATCCATCCTGAGAAATGCAGTTTTTGCAGTTACCGGTATCGGTGTGATCATTCTGTATGCGATCTCCGGAAATGCGAATGGGTATCACATGACAAGAATGGTTGCTGCGATCATCATTTCCTTTGGATGCTATCTTCCGGTAACCTTATTCAGCAAAACAAAGCCCAAGGTCGGATTACTGATGATCCCAAAGACCTGTGCATATATGTGGATCATTGCAATGGGACTTCAGCTTCTGTTTTAGGACAGCAAGCATTAAGTAACCGCCTGACTATGGATCAGACATTGGATGTCCGCAGCGTATTTTGGTACGTCTGCGGACACCTTTTTTGAGATGAATTGCAATTTCTTTTGTAAAATTGTAGAATGAAAGAGCTTATGAAAAAGAGTCATGAAAGAGAGAATCAGGAAATGAATGATAAAATCGCAGTCTGTCTTGGAAAGGGCGGACAGAGAGATATGGCGGAAGCCTTTTGCAGGAGGACCGGAGCGCAGCTTCAGGATAAGCCGGGAGATTTTCTGACGGTGCGGTTTGATTCCAGGGGCGTTTCGCTGTCCGGTTTCGGGCTGACCTATCAGGGGGATTTTGTGGAGACGATGCTTCACAGAGTTACCAGAGGCAGACTTCAGCATGAGATGCTGGTGAAGGCGGTGAAGTCAGATAAGGAGGGAAGGAATGCCATCGATGCTACGGCAGGAATGGGTGAGGATGCCTTTCTTCTGGCAGCCCAGGGCTATGAGGTGACGCTGTACGAGCAGAATCCGGTGATCGCAGCCCTTCTTAAAGATGCCATTCGCCGTGCCAAGAAAAATATGGATCTGAAAGATATTGCCGGTCGTATGAAGGTGATCGAGGGAAACAGTGTAGAAGGTATGTCAAAGCTTCTTGATCCTGTAGACGTGATCTATCTGGATCCCATGTTTCCGGCAAGACAGAAATCCAGCCTGATCAACAAGAAACTTCAATTGATCCAGAAGCTGGAACCACCGTGTTCCGGGGAAAAGGATCTTTTTGATGCAGCTATCAGAGCAAATCCGGATAAGATCATCGTCAAGCGTCCGCTGAAAAGTGAATGTCTTGCCGGCCGGGAGCCGTCTTATACATTGAAGGGGAAGGCAATACGATATGACTGCTATGTATTATAAAGTCAGACACTATCAATACAAAAATCGAATCGGAAATCTTAAGTCTGAAGCTGTAGGCGTGGTAAGCGGGGAAAAACATTTCCCCATATTTCCTGGAAATATGATTTTCAAGCCACTGACGAAATCCAAACCATTTTCCACGCCACTGTATGCTTATGCAGAGGTGTTCTGGTCAACGATCATTAATGAATATTTTATGCCTGCGCCCAGGTATGAACTGGCCATCTGTGAAGGGTATGAGGCAGTAAATGAAAAATATCTTGACTACGGAACGGCAGTACCCATGGCCTATAAAGAAGGGGAATCCCTTTTGAATCTTCTGGAGTTTTTCAGGAAATATCCGGATGAAAAGGTAGATATAGATAATTATGTAAACTATTGCCAGATGTTTTATGATTATAGAGATATTTTTGAAGCTGATTTTTTGCAGGAGCATCGGGAAATGGCGGAACAGCTTGCTATGCAGGTACTGATCTCTGTCCTGAAGGGAGACCAGAATTATCATTATGAAAATGTAGCATTTCTCTGTGATAAAGATGGCGGGATCAGAAGTCTTGCACCTATTATCGATCATGAATTTTCTACGTATTTTATGTTTCCGGACGATATTTCCCGTCATGTATACTGGCTGATGGAATTAAGCAAATCCATCCGCGGATGGGAAGTCCGGCCTGGGGAATATGATAATTCCAAAGATCCGGAAGAACGGAAACTAATGGAAAAAAGTGCCACCTGTATTCATAAAAATCTCCTTTATATAAAAGAACATTATCCGCAGACAACGGAAGAATTTCTGGATAAAGCAGAAAAACTGAAAACAGCATTGACGGAAGCTTCAGAGGATTTTCTGATCCGGGGAAATACGGAATATCCGGACTATGCGGATTCCAGTGCCTGGCTGATCGGAAAAGCCCGATACAAGGATAAAGATGAAGAGAAAGCCAGCGCTTATGAGGCGGAATTATACGGAAAGGGGAAAAAGATTGATTTCCGGGACGTAAGTATCAGTGCAATAAATGAAATAAAAGCTGTGATCAGTCAGATGGAAGAAGTTTTGAGAAAGAGAGAATAAACAAATGGAACAAACAAAAACAATATTAAAAAAAACCTGGGTGGTGGCAGCGCTTGCCTGCGTCTGCTGTCTTCTCTGGGGGAGTGCGATCCCGCTGATCAAGACAGGATACCGTCTGATGCAGATGGATTCTGCAGATACGGCAAGTCAGATCGTTTTTGCAGGTGTGCGTTTTGCACTGGCAGGAATCCTTGTACTGATCTTTGCATCTTTGCGTGAGCGCAAGGTTCTGCTTCCGGATCGAACTGTTCTGAAATATGCGGTGCCGGTATGTATGGCTCAGACGGTATGTCAGTATTTCTTCTTTTATATAGGTGTGGCACATACCTCCGGTGTAAAAGGCGCTATTATCACAGGTCTTGGGAATTTTATTGCGATCCTGCTGTCCTGCCTTGTTTTTCACAAGGAAAAAATGACCGGGCGAAAGATGCTTGGCTGCATTCTCGGTTTTGCCGGCGTGGTCGTGATCAATCTCATGGGAAATTCTCTGGATGCAGGTTTTAGGCTTACAGGAGAAGGATTTATTCTGATCGCGCAGTTTTCTTACGGAATGTCCACGGTGCTGATCAATATTTTTTCCAGAAAGGTATCTCCGGTGGTACTCAGCGGAACGCAGTTTACCATGGGCGGGATCATTCTGTTCCTGATCGGAAAAGGGATGGGAGGACATTTCGGAGTGGTAAATGCCGCCGGTATCGGGATCATCTTTTATCTGGCAATGGTGTCTGCGGTGGCCTATACACTGTGGTCAGTGCTGCTTGCCTGGAATGATGTATCCAGGGTAGCGATCTTTGGTTTTGTAAATCCTCTGTTCAGTGTGATCCTGTCTGCACTGGTTCTGGGAGAGGTACATCAGGCATTTAATATGGGAAGTCTCATCGCACTGTTTCTTGTCTGTGTGGGAATTTATGTGGTAAATCAAAAAAAATCTTCATAAGTGGTATTGCAGTTATTGTTCCCAGGCAATATTTTTTGAAGCGTGTTGCTGAGAACGGAGTGAACAGTAACGGTCGCAGAATGAACAGTAACGATGCCGGAGTTTTAAAAATTGATTTCAATACGGCATTGTGTTAAAATGGCTCCATAAAAAGTGTGAACATAAAAATCCATGCCGGAATAACTGCAGGATCCGGAAGCAGATCCGGCACCGGACAGTAAGGAGGAAAAATATGGAATTTCAGAAACTGATCGAAGAGAGAAGGACCATCCGTAAATACAGACCGGAGAGCAGGATCACAAAAGAAGATCTTCTTGCAGTGATCCGGGCCGCTCAGGAAGCACCCAGCTGGAAAAACTCCCAGACCGGAAGATATTATTGTGTAATGTCCGAAGAGATGGTGGAGAAGGTCAGCAGAGAATGTCTGCCGGAAATGAACCAGGCAAAAGCAGAGAATGCCTCCCTGATCGTTACAACCTTTGTACATAACCATGCCGGATTTCAGAAAGACGGAACACCAGATAATGAACTCGGAAACGGCTGGGGCTGCTATGATCTGGGACTTCAGAACGAGAATCTGATCCTGAAGGCAAAGGAGCTTGGATATGGAACCCTGATCATGGGACTTCGTGCCGGAGACAAGCTCCGAGAGATCCTTTCCATTCCGGAAACAGAAACGGTAATGGCAGTGATCGCCATCGGAAAAGCAGCCGAAGAGCCTGCAAGACCGAAACGTAAAGATGTGGAAGATATTGTGAGATTTTATTAAATAATAGAAGAAATGCCCGGTATACATCAAAATGTCCGGGCATTTTTTAATGGAAGTTAAAGAGCAAAATGGTCTGAAAAGGATTGCCTGGAGGAGTGAATTCTGTTATCCTGTAAGAAAACAGCTGTGACAACATGGAAGGGTTTTGAAAAGCAGAGTTTGGGAGAAGCAAAAAAGCAATACAGTAAAAGCAAGGGAGGTTTTTAACCAATATGCAGATCATACATGAAAATGAATACGAAGAAATCATGAAAAATATCGTAACGCCATATCTTCTGTCTCACAGAAGGGAACTTTATGTACCGGGTGCGGATTATCCGTTTCGTAACGAAAGCAAACGGATCACAGGTAAGATCCATATGCTGCAGTATCTGTCTGATATTGATATGCCTAAAGGTGTGGTAGTCATCAGCCACGGATTCACAGAATCAGCAGTAAAATATGATGAAGTGGCCTATTATTTTCTTAAGGAAGGCTATCATGTATATATTCCGGAGCATTGCGGCCATGGCCGCAGCTATCGTCTTACCGCAGACCCGTCTCTGGTCCACATCGATACATGGAGAAGATATATCCGCGATTTTCTGAAAGCATGTCGCTACATAAAGAAAGCACATCCGGATCTGTCACTTAACTTGTATGCACATTCCATGGGTGGTGCCATCGGTGGTATTGCTGCAGCCTGGGAGCCGGACTGGTTTCACAAGGTGATCCTTTCTTCTCCGATGATCCGTCCTCTTACAGATAATGTTCCGTGGCCGGCAGCCACCGGCATAGCTCTGGAGAAATGCATTTTCGGAAAAGATGAGGAATATGTAGCTGGCCGAAAGCCTTACGATGGCAGCGGTTCTTTTGAGACAAGCTCCGCAACATCAAAACCAAGATACGAGCGATACAAAAATCTCCGTGCAGAACATAAGGAGCTCCAGACCTGGTCTCCATCCTACGGCTGGCTCTGGGCTTCTGCGGAAATGAGCTGGTATCTGCGTCTCTACGGATGGAAAAAATATACGGCACCAATGCTGCTCATCCAGGCCCAGACGGAAGATCTGGTGTCTGTCCGTGCCCTGAAAAATTTTGCCGGAAAGATCAATCGCCAGGGAAAAACAAGCTGTGATTATATCCATATGATCGGAACAAAGCATGAGATCTATGGAAGCAGAGGTAAGATCCTGGAGAAATACTGGGGATATATATTTACATTTCTGGACGATACGGAAAATGATATTGATCACAGATAAGTATTTTTACTACATGTGTATCACATATTTAACAACAGGATTGGCAGCTTTTATTCACTTTCTTTCTTTATCATAGTAAAATTATAAAGCTTTTCTCTTATACATTCGACAAAAAATGTGATATAATCTAACGAATCGTCTTTTTGTACAGACAAACGTACAATCCAAAAAGACAAAATTAAATAAGGGAAGGATTATAGAATGTTATCTGTTATTGAATCAGTGAATGCTGCTGTAAACAATTTTATCTGGGGCGTTCCTGCGATGATCTGTATTATTGGTGTAGGTCTTTATTTAAGTATCCGCACGAATTTTCTCCAGATTCGGAAATTTCCCTATGCCATCAGGGTCACTATCGGACGTATGCTTCGGAAAAGAGAAGCTTCCGATGGAAGTCTGACACCGTTTCAGGCTGTTTGTACGGCGTTAGCTGCTACCGTGGGAACGGGAAATATTGCAGGTGTGGCAGGTGCTATTGCCATCGGAGGACCGGGAGCCGTATTCTGGATGTGGATTTCCGCACTTCTTGGAATGTGTACAAAGTTTTCAGAAGTAACACTTGCGGTACATTTCCGCGAAACCAATGCCAACGGAGATCTGGTTGGAGGACCAATGTATTACATTAAGAATGGTCTAAAAAAACACTGGCACTGGCTGGCATATCTGTTTTCCGCTTTTGGTGTGCTTACTGTTTTCGGAACCGGAAATGCAACCCAGGTTAATACCATTACAACAGCTATTGATTCTGCACTGATCAATTACAATGTGATCGCTGCAGACAATACTTCTACGGTAAACCTTGTTATGGGGATCATCCTTGCGATTCTTGTGGCAATGATCCTGCTTGGCGGAATCAAAAGGATCGGCCAGGTTACAGAAAAGCTGGTACCGTTTATGGCATTGTTTTATATTATTCTTGCCGTCGGTGTAGTTATCATCAACTGGAAAAATGTTCCGGGTGTTTTCAGCGCTATCATCAGAGGGGCATTTAATCCGGCATCTGTGACAGGCGGCGTAGTAGGAAGCTTTTTCATGAGTATGAAAAAAGGTGTTTCCAGAGGTATTTTTTCCAATGAGGCAGGTCTTGGTACCGGTTCCATCGCACATGCCTGTGCAGACACCAGAAAACCTGTAAAACAGGGATTTTTCGGGATCTTTGAGGTATTCACGGACACGATCGTGATCTGTACGCTGACAGCGCTTGTCATCCTCTGCAGCGGGGTGCCGGTTGGTTATGGCGCAGCAGCAGGAGCGGAGCTTACCATCAGCGGTTTTACCAGTACATACGGAAACTGGGTTTCCATCTTTACAGCAGTTGCCATGTGCTGCTTCGCATTTTCCACTATCATTGGATGGGGACTTTACGGAGCCAGATGTGCGGAGTTCCTTTTTAAGGAAAAAGCTATCAGACCTTTTATGGTACTGTACTCTCTGGTAGCGATCATCGGCGCAACTGTTGACCTTGGACTTCTCTGGAGTATCGCAGAGACCTTCAACGGTCTGATGGCGATCCCTAACCTGATCGCAGTATTCCTGCTTTCCGGTGTGGTTGTAAAGCTTGTGAAGGAGTACTTCGCCGGAGAAGGAAAGAACGCCTGAAGGAGTTTTTGAAAAAAAAACTTGACTATCAAAACAAACAGAGTTAGAATTGGTTTAACTCATTAAAGAGTTAACACATAACAGAAGTAAATTCCGTGAAGGGAATCAGTAAAGACAGAGGAACCGTCTTCAGAGAGCTGTAACTGGTGTGATGCAGCGGCGGAACTGCCTTGAATATCATCCCTGAGAAGGAAAGCCGAAAGTTTCAGACAAGTAAGTAGGTTTTCACGGGTGCTTCCCGTTACAGAAGTCGCGTATGCCGGTACGTTGCAGAATCGTACTTGTTTCAATGGAGAAACAGGGTGGTTGCGGAATTTTATATCCGTCCCTGAAAGGGGACGGATTTTTTTTATCCAAAACATTTTAAACCACGCGGTAAGGATCTGAAACCGGAAAAATATACAAAAGGGGAAAGAGTATGAAAGTGTACAAAAAACTCATGAACGCACTTGCAGCAGTAGAAAAAATTGTACTGGTCATTTCCACACTGCTGATCCTTGTGCTGACTGTGGGAAATGTATTTTCCCGTAAGGTCATCCATCGCTCATGGTCTTTTACAGAAGAGCTTGTTGTAGCGGTGTTTGTTCTCATCACACTTTTGGCAGCAGCACTTGCCTGCCGTGAAAAAGGAGGACTGGTAAGTCTGACACTGGTTACGGACCGTCTTCCGAAAAAACTGGAAAAACCATCTGTGATCCTGATCACGGTCCTGAGCATTGTTTTTTCCGCAATTTTATTTAAATATGGAATGGACAAAGTTCTTACACAGCTGGCAAACGGCAAGAGAACTTTCGTATTGAACTGGCCGGAGTGGATCTTCTGGTCCTTCGTGCCGATCGGAGCAGGCTGTATGATCCTTCATTTTATTGAGTACTGCCTGGACTTCTGCCTGAAAAAAGATGATGAAAAGGAGGACAAATAAATGATCAGTGCAATCTTATTTATCTCCTTCTTTGTTTTCCTGATCCTGGGACTTCCCATTGCAATCTGCTTAGGTCTGTCATCTGTATGTGCCATCCTTTATTCCGGTACATCTCTGACGATCGTAGCTACAAATATGTACTCCGGAATCAGTAAATTCCTGCTTCTTGCTATCCCGTTCTTTGTTCTGTCCGGAAACATTATGGCAAAAGCCGGTATTTCCAAACGACTGATCAACTTCGTAGATACCTGCGTAGGACATAAAAAGGGCGGTATCGCCATCGTATGTGTTATCGTAGCCTGCTTCTTCGGAGCGATCTCCGGTTCCGGTCCTGCAACGGTTGCGGCACTTGGAGCAGTTCTGATCCCGGCTATGGTTGAGCAGGGCGGTTTCTCCGCACCGTTTTCCACGGCATTGATGGCAACCTCCAGTTCCATCGCCATTGTCATACCGCCGAGTATCGCATTCGTTGTATACGCTTCTATCACAGGGGTATCTATTGCAGATATGTTTATGGCTGGTATCGTTCCGGGACTTCTGATGGGTGTTGCTCTTGTGATCATCGTTATGATCGAGGCAAAGAAACATAACATTCAGCCATCCCGTGAAAAAGCTTCCGCAAAAGAACGCTGGGATACATTTAAAGATGCATTCTGGGGATTCCTGATGCCGGTTATCATCCTCGGGGGAATTTACGGTGGTATCTTTACACCAACTGAGGCTGCAGCCGTATCTGTTGTTTACGGTCTGTTTGTTGGTATGGTGATCTACCGTGAGGTTAAGCTCAAAGATCTGTTTGACATTCTTGTGGATTCTGCAAAGACAACCGGTGGAATCATGCTGATCGTAGCGAGTGCTTCCCTGTTCTCTTTTGTATGTACCAAGTTTGGTATTGCAAATGCGGCATCTGAGCTTCTTGCCGGCATTGCACATAATCAGTTTACCTTCCTTCTGATCGTAAACATCATTTTCCTGATCGCAGGATGCTTCATTGATGCAAACTCTGCGATGTACATTTTTATACCGATCATGCTTCCGGTATGTAAGGCTCTGGGCTATGATGTGGTAGCATTCGGTGTTATGGCAACAGTTAACCTTGCGATCGGACAGGTAACACCTCCGGTAGGTGTAAATCTTTTCGTTGCCATCAGTATCAAGATCAAAAAAGGTCTGGAGGTTACTCTTCAGCAGATCTCCAGAGCAGTTATGCCGATGATCGCTGCATCCGTTGCAGTTCTTCTGATCATCACTTATATTCCGGCTGTTTCCACAGCTCTTCCGAAGGCTCTTGCAAAAGAGGGTTCCTATACAGGAGACCAGTCTTCTGACACAGAAAGCCAGAGTTCCAAGGATTCCGGAGACGGAAGTGATTCCTTTAATACCATCGCGGATTACAGTGATCTTGACTGGCCGGAGATGACATGGAACTTTGCATGCTCTACAACTGAAACAAGTACCTGGGCTGACGGAGGACGTAAGTTTGGTGAGCTTATGGAAAAAGCAACCGGCGGAAAAGTCAAGGTTAATATTTACGCAGCAGATCAGCTGACAAACGGAAATCAGTCCGAGGGAATCCAGGCACTGATGAACGGAGA
>OLGH01003210.1_pt1 | contig 11508 bp, 6 predicted proteins | sample 1604851 | NCBI WGS metagenome assembly OLGH01 (sample SAMEA3888894, study PRJEB22519) | human gut metagenome | biome: human gut; feature: human-associated habitat; material: faeces | place: Denmark | collected 2010 | reverse complement strand
CCGACGAGCACCACAGCGGCGATTCGAATGTAGTTCGTCACCTGGAACAGGCGGCTCACTTCCTCCTGGCCGTACAGAACGCTGGCGTTAACGTCGCCGTCGTCCGCAATCTTCTGGAAGTCGGCGTTCTTCTTGAGCTTCTGGGCCGTGCTCTCGACCATGGACGGATCGTCCATCTCGATGGCAAACGAAGCCGGCAGCGGGTTCTGACCGTCGAGCGCGCTCATGGTAGCGTCGGCGTTACCCGACATCTTGCTCGTGAACTCGGCCAGCGCGTCGTCCTTGTCCTTGTACGTCACGGACTTGACGTTGCTCCACGTCTTGAGCTCGGCCTCAAAGGCCTGAACATCTGCCTGGTCGGCGTCATCACTAATAAAGGCGTTGATGACGACCTGATCCTCGACGGTGCCGATCACGGAGTTCAGCATCGCGGAACCCATAATGAACAGGCCGATGATAAACAGCGAAAGGAAAATCGTGATGACGGCGCCGAGCGAGGTGGTCCAGTTACGGAAGAAGTGGCTGATTGCCTCTTTGAGCGAGTAGCCCACGTTAGTTGGTGCCATAGTTGCCGTAACCTCCCCTCTCCTGGTCGCGGATTACGTGGCCGCCCTCGAGGGCGATCACGCGACGGTGCATGCTATCGACCATCTCGCGGTCGTGCGTAGCGACGATCACGGTGGTACCGGTGCGGTTAATGCGCTCGAGCAGCTTCATGATGCCCAGCGAAATCGCCGGGTCGAGGTTGCCCGTGGGCTCGTCGCAAATCAGCAGCGGCGGGCGGTTGACCATAGCGCGGGCAACGGCCACGCGCTGCTGCTCGCCACCGGAAAGCTGATCGGGCAGCGAGTCCATCTGGTCGGCCAGACCGACCAGACGCAGCACCTCGGGCACCTGGCTGCGAATGACGCCCTTGGGCTTGCCGATGCACTGCAGGGCAAACGCCACGTTTTCGTAGGCGGTCTTTTGCGGCAGGAGCTTAAAGTCCTGGAACACGGCGCCAATCTGACGACGCAGGAACGGAACCTTGCGGTTCTTGATCTTCATGAGATCCTGGCCGGCGACCAAAATGCGACCGCTTGTGGGCTTGACGTCGCGGTTGAGCGTCGACAGCAGCGTGGTCTTACCCGAGCCGGAGTGACCGACCAAAAAGACGAACTCGCCCGGATAGATCTCGATGTTGATGTCGTCGAGTGCGGGCTTGTTGGGCTGCGCCGGGTAGATCTTGGTGACGTGCTCCATAAGGATAACGGGCTCGACACCGGCCTGCTTGGCCATCTTTTTGCGGCTGGCCTGCGGGTCGATGGGCGCAAACACCGACGTGAAGTCGGGGTTGTTGAGCGCGTTGTCGAGGCTTGCGACCTCGGCGGCCTGATCGCGCTCGACCACGGGAGCCGCAGGCTGCGTGGGGTCGGGAATGCCGGCAAAAAGACCGGACTGCGCGGGCTGCGGCGCGGGAGCCGCAGGGGCCATGGGGTCGGGGATGCCGGCCATAGTAGGCTGCGGCATGGCGGCGCCCATCTGAGGCTGAGCCACGCGAGCGGTCACCGTCTGAACGGGCTCAAAGCCAGCCGTGCCGGAAAGCGCAACATCGTTGTTGGGGTTGTAGGCAAAGGGATCTGCCGCCGGCTGTGCCTGATCTGCCGGCTGTGCGGGGATCGGGCTAAACAGCTGATCCTCTGAATCCGGAGTGGCGAAACGACTGCCCGGGACGCTCGGCTGCGTCTTGGGGGCATCATCGCCCGCACCGGAGGTACGGAAGTGGTTACCCACTGGTGCTCCTTATCGTCGTGCGTTTAAACTACATGAGCGCTTTGTATTTTAGCAGGATTGCCTTTGCTGCACATAAGACGCACGGTTTTGCGACTCCCACCAGCCTCTGGGTGGGGCACGCTTTGAAAACGTCCTCGCGCATGAAACCCACTTATCTTGCTCCTACGGAGCTCCAGATAAGCGGGTTCCGCGCTGCGGATTGTTTTCAAAGCGTGCCCCACCCAGAGGCTTACGCCGACGCTACCGTTAGGAGCGTCAAGCTGAATTGCACTTTGTCGTACTGAGCCCTTATCCCAATAGAAACCCTGCTCGATACGGTCTCTTTAGAAGTTGCGGTGAAATAGGGACTGTTTTAGCAGTTAAAAGCCCTAATCAGTCCCTATTTCACCGCAACTTATGTTGGGGCTCATTGTTGCGCAACTTGGGTTTGGGTTTTCGCTTTACAGTTGAGTTGGATGGATGGTTCTAGGCTTGCTGGAGGTTGATATGGTTTGTCCTTATTGTGGTGCTGAGCTTGCTGATGAGGCTCGGTTTTGCGTGGGCTGCGGGGCTGCGCTTGCTGATGGGGCACAGACTATGCCCGTAGCCGAACCTGCGGTTGCGCCGGCACCCGTGGGTTCGCCCGCTCCCGGTAAGAAGCCTAAGAAAGGCGTCGTGATCGCCATCGTCTGCGCGGCGGTAATCGTTGTTGACGGGGGCGGTGGGCTGGCGTATCACCTGTATCAGCAGCATGTTCAGGAGCAGGAACAATATGAGTCGGCGCATTCCAAGCATGCGTTTGTGGTGAGTGTAAAGGCCGAGGGCTGGGACACCGATAACGGCGCTTCGCGTGTGCCGGTGCGCGTAAAGGGCAAGACGGTCGACGGAAAGAAGGTCGACAAGGTCGAATATGTCGCTTCCGACGGCTCGGGCATCAAGCTTATCCAGGGCAAGTACACGCTCAAGGCGGCAGGCTCCCCCATCGCCGCCGACGGCACCATCTACCAGGTGCCTTGCACAAAGGCCGAGCTCACGATCGACGACGCTTTTGCTAAGGGCGATAAGATCGGCTTGGCAGAACTCGCCGAGCAGGATTCGGTTTTGGACTTTACGCCCATCGATGCTGTCGACGTGACCGACGACGAGATCAACGATGCCGTGACGCTCGCCATGGCATACAAGAGCAAGGACGCGCCCGACGTCGATGCGCTGCAACACGCCGCAACGAACCGCCGCGACACCGCCGTCGCTGCCAAGAAAGCCGCCGAAGAGGAAGCGGCGCGCCAAGCCGAGGAACAGCGCAAAGCCGCCGCACGCCACATCGAGGCCCAAACCTTCAGTGTCGACCTGCCCGAGTACTGGGATGGTAGGGTGACAGCAGAAGTCGACGGAGATGTGATGGGGATGTACTCGACTGCCTTTCCAGATAAAGAGCTTGGATATCTTGCCATGAAAAATGAACCGTATGGAAACGCGGGAGATATCGAGTGCGGCCGTATTCGCGACATCAAGCTCGACGAAAACCACTATGTAAAACTAGTAATTTATCGTTGGGCCTTTGATGCGGGGCAAGACCATTTATCAAAAGCTGAATATCGTCTTAACTTGTGTTCAGATGATGCCGCACGCGAGATAGTCGACCTCCAATCGTTGGGGACAATCTCCTACGACTCCATTCTTGCTGATATGGTTGCGGCAAATGACGCTAATGTCGCAGCGGTATTCTGACCAGACGATATCTTTGCCAACGCCCTCGCCCCGACCGTGAAGCTCCTCTAACCGTTCCTCCCCCAAACACAAAGCCGGGGTGCCCCCACACGAAAGGCACCCCGGCTTATTTATTATCCAATGCGGGAACGGCTCTCAGGTCAAAGCCAAAGCAAAATGCCTTAGGCCAAGAACTCCTTGGTGGTCGCCACGATGTTGGCGGCATCCAGGCCGTACTTGTGCAGGAGCTCGGCACCCGGGCCGGACTCGCCGAAGGTGTCGTTGACGCCGATCTTCTTGAGCGGCGTCGGGCACTGCTCGCACAGGACATCGGCAACGGCGCTGCCCAGGCCACCGATCACGGAGTGCTCCTCGACGGTCACGACGTGACCGGTCTTGGTGGCGCTCTTGACGATCAGGTCGGCATCGATGGGCTTGATGGTGTGCATGTTGATGACCTCGGCATCGATGCCCTCGACAGCAAGCTGCTCAGCGGCCTCGAGCGCCTCGCCGACCATCAGGCCGCAGGCGATGATGGTCACGTCAGCACCCTCGCGCATCACGATGCCGCGGCCTAGCTCGAACTTGTAGGTCTCGGGGTCGTTGATAACCGGCGAGGCTAGACGGGCAAAGCGCATGTACACGGGGCCGTCGCACTCGTAGGCGGCGCGCGTCACGGCGCGGGCCTCGACGTCGTCGGCGGGAACAATCACGGTCATGCCGGGAATAACGCGCATGAGGGCGATATCCTCGCAGCACTGGTGCGTGGCGCCGTCCTCGCCCACCGAGATACCGGCGTGCGTGGCACCAATCTTAACGTTAAGGTGCGGATAGCCGATGGAGTTGCGGACCTGCTCAAAGGCGCGGCCGGCGGCGAACATGGCAAAACTGCTCGCAAAGGCAACGCGACCGGTGGTTGCGATACCGGCGGCAACACCCATCAGGTTGCTCTCGGCAATGCCCACATCGAAGAAGCGGTCGGGGCAGGCTGCCTTGAACTTGCCGGTCTGCGTGGCGGCGGCCAGGTCGGCGTCGAGGACCACAAAGTCATCGTGCTCGTTGGCGAGCTCGACGAGGGCCTCGCCGTAGCTTACGCGCGTGGCGATTTTCTTGACGTCTGCCATCCTAGAGCTCCTCTCCGGCGGCCGTGAGCTCTGCCATGGCCTGCTCAAACTGTTCATCGTTGGGGGCCTTGCCGTGCCAGCCCACCTGGTTCTCCATAAAGGAGACGCCCTTGCCCTTCATGGTCTCGGCGATAATGGCGGTCGGCTGACCCTTGGCGGCGCGGGCCTCGGCAAAGGCGGCGCGGATCTGATCGAAATCATTGCCGTCGGCGAGCTCCACCACATGGAACTTAAAGGCGCGGAACTTGTCGGCGAGCGGCATGGGGTCGTTGACCTCATCGACGGGACCGTCGATCTGCAGGCCGTTGTGGTCGACGATCACGCAGAGGTTATCGAGCTGCTGGTTGCCGGCAAACATGGCGGCCTCCCAGACCTGGCCCTCCTCGCTTTCGCCGTCGCCCAGCAGGGCGTAGGTGCGGTAAGTATCGCCCCAGTGCTTGGCGGCAACGGCCATGCCCACGGCGGCGGAGATACCCTGGCCCAGCGAGCCGGTGGACATGTCGACGCCCGGGGTGTCGTTCATGTTGGGGTGACCCTGCAGGTGGCTGCCGATGTGGCGCAGCGTCTCGAGGTCCTCCTTGGGGAAGAACCCGCGCTCGGCGAGCACGGCGTACAGACCAGGCGCGCAGTGGCCCTTGGAAAGCACGAAGCGATCGCGGTCGGCCTTGCGGGGGTCGGCCGGGTCGACGTTCATTTCCTCAAAGTACAGATAGGTCATGATGTCGGCAGCGCCGAGCGAACCGCCCGGATGGCCGGACTTGGCAGCGTGCACGCCGGTGACGATGCCCTTCCTTACCTCGTTGGCAACCTTTTTGAGCTCTTCGTCGCTCATTGTGCCTTCCTTTCATCCTCTTTAGACAAGATGCGCACGGCACAGAAGGTCGTCCCAACCCAGCCGCGATGCACGTACGTCATTCATTATGCTGGAAACTGGAAGCTTTACCAGAGTATTTATCATTATTTGAACAATTGAGCAGGCAGAACCGCTGATGAAACGGTTTATCAATGTGAACGTCTTTTGGATGGAACGCAGTCGGCCCTACGCGTTAATGTCCTTGAATCCCTCGCCGAAAGTTTCCGTAACGTCGGCCACGGTCACGATGGCGCGCGGGTCGCGCTCGCGCACGATCGTCTTGAGCGTATTGAGCTCGCGACGGCTCACAATGACCATGATCACCGGCTTCTCGGCGCCCGAGTACATACCGGTCGCCTTAAACTTGGTGCAGCCGCGGCCCAGGCCATACATGATGTCGGCCGCGATATCGGGAAACTTGTCCGAGATGATGAGCACCATACGGCGCCTGTTGCCGCCATCGACCACGGCATCGATCACGTAGCCGCTAATGACCATCGAAAGGCCCGCATACAGCGCGTTTTCGACCGAAAAGACTGGGGCCGACAGCGCGCACACGGCAACATCGATCGCCATGACGGTCGAGCCAACCGGCAGCGATGTGTTGCGCGAGATAATCTGTCCGATGGTGTCTGAGCCGCCAGTGTTGGCACCGGCGCGCAGCACCGTGCCGTAGCCGATGCCCGTGATAATGCCGCCCCACATAGCGGGCAGCATCAGATCGGCATGTGCCAGCGGCGCCACAAACGGAGCGAACAGGTCGGTGAAAAAGCCCAGCAGCACAAAACCCGTCGCCGTCTGCACCACGTAGAACATGCCACCCTCGCGCATAACGACCAGCAGCAGCAAGGCATTCATCACGATGGTTTGAATACCGACAGGCAGCGAGATGCCATGCGAGGCGCCAACCGCCTGGATAATCGTGGCGAGGCCCGTAACGCCGCCGGCAGCAAGACCGTTGGGGATCAAAAACAGGTCCGTCGCGATAGCGGCCAGAGCGCAGCCCAGCATAATCTTGGGCAGATCGTGAAAGAAGTTCAGCGAAAGAATGCGTTTGATGTCCAGACGATATGCCATGCTGCCTCCCTCAAAAAAGCGCACCCAAACGAGTGCGCTTTGAACTTCTTGCTGTATTCGATTCTACCGATTCACCGAGCAAATACCACCCCTGCGAAGTGTTTGCATCGACCCGGAGCCAACCATGTGCCTAGGCGTCCGAGCCTTCCGCATCGGCGTTGCCGGTTGCCCAGCGATGGTAGCCGATCACAAACGGATCCAGATCGCCATCGTCGAGAACGGCCTCGACGTTGCTGGTCTCCACACCCGAGCGCAGATCCTTGACCATCTGGTACGGGTAGAGCACGTAGCTGCGAATCTGGTTACCAAAACCGATCGTGGTCTTGGGTCCACGAATCTCGTCGAGCGCCTCGGCGCGCTTCTCGAGCTCAATCTCGTACAGACGGGCCTTGAGAATCTGCATGCACGCGGCCTTGTTTTGAATCTGGCTGCGCTCGTTTTGGCACGTAACCACGATACCGCTGGGAAAATGCGTCACGCGTACGGCGGAGTCGGTGGTGTTGACGCCCTGGCCGCCCGGGCCGCTCGCGTGATACACGTCCACTCGGATATCGTCGGGACTAATCTCGATATCGATATCGTCAGGCAGCACGGGGATGACCTCAACGCCGGCAAACGTGGTCTGGCGGCGCTTCTTGTCGTCGGTGGGGCTAATGCGCACCAGACGGTGCACACCGGCCTCGGCGCGCAGCATGCCAAACGCGTCCTTGCCCTCGACGGTAAAGGTCGCGCGGTCGATGCCGATGACCTCGGCCGCGGGGCAGTCGTTAATGGTGACCTTCCAGCCGCGACGCTGGCAGTACTTCATGTACATCTTAAAGAGCATGAAGGTCCAGTCCTGTGCCTCCAGGCCACCCTGTCCGGGCTTGATGGTCACGATCGCGTCGCCGTGATCGAACTCACCGGTAAACCAGCTCGAAAGCTCGAGCTCGTCGATAGCGCGGGCCAGGCGTTCTGCCGTAGCGGCAGCCTCCTCGCGCAATGCGGCGGCATCGGGGTCGTCGCCCATCTCCTCGGCAAGCTCCAGCGCCGCGCGGGCGTCAGATAGCTCGCCGCGCGCGGTATCCACGGCAGCGATATCTTCCTTGGCTCGAGCGATCTCCTCCATGGTGGCGCGAGCGGCGTCGGCGTCATCCCAAAAGCCGGGGGCCACGCTTTTGGCCTCGAGCTCGGTCACGCGCGTGCGCTTCTCGTCCAAATGAAGATACGACTCGACCTCGCCGAGCCGGTCCGCAAACGCGTCCAGCTCGGCGGGCGTTACCTCTAAAGCCTCGGCCATTAACGATTCCTGCCGTGGCAGTACTTGAACTTCTTGCCGCTGCCGCAGGGGCAAAGGTCATTGCGACCAACGTTGACGTACGGGTCGTCGCTCTCGTCCTTGCGGTAGGTGGTCACCTTGCCGCCGTTGTTGACAGCAGCCGGGCCTCCCTGGACGGCCGTACGAGCCTGAACCTGTGCCTGCTTGCGCAGCACCGAGCTGCCGTTGTCGCCATCGACGTCGGCGGGGCCGGAGAAGCGCGCACCTTCGAGCGCGGGGTCCTCCTTGTGCTCCACAGCCTGCGGGGCGGCCTTGATCTCGATGCGCAGGACGGTGCGCAGGTAATCCTCGTACATGGTGTCGACGAGCATCTGGAACGCGCCATAAGCCTCGGTCTTGTACTCGACCAGCGGGTCGCGCTGACCAAAGCCGCGCAGTCCGATGCCGGTCTTGAGGTAGTCCATCTCCTGCAGGTAGTTCATCCAGCGGGTATCGATGACACGCAGCATAACCTGGGTGTTGAGCTCGCGCATGAGGTCCTCGCCCAGACGCTCGGCCTTCATGTTGTAGCACTTCTCGACGTAGGCCAGGACATCGGCGGCAAGGGCCTCAAAGTCCTCGTCGGGGAACTTCGGCGTATCGATGTGGCCGGTCAGCTCCACGACCCACTTGCGCAGGCCCTCAAGATCGCGCTCGCCATCGTGGCTGTCCTTGGTGCAGAACTCCTGCACGCAGCGGTACACGGTGTCGTGCATGACCTCGGTGATGTGGTCGGTCAGGTCCTTGCCATCCAGAATCTTGTTACGCTCGGCGTAGATGACCTGGCGCTGCTTGTTCATGACGTCATCGTACTCAAGGACGCTCTTGCGCATGGAGAAGTTGATGCTCTCGACCTTATGCTGGGCGTTCTCGACGGCCTTGGAAATGATCTTGTGCTGGATGGGCATATCGTCGCCCATGTCGGCCGTGACCATCATCTTGGAGACGCGGTCCATCCTGTCGCCGCCGAACAGGCGCATGAGGTCGTCCTCGAGCGACAGGTAGAACTGGGTCTCGCCCGGGTCGCCCTGACGGCCGGAACGGCCGCGCAGCTGGTTGTCGATACGGCGGGACTCATGGCGCTCGGTGCCGATAACGGTCAGGCCGCCGGCGGCAAGCACGCGCTCGCGCTCGGCCTTGCAGGTCTCCTTGGCCTCGGCGTTAAACTGCTCGAGCTGCTCGGGCGTCACGTCCTCCATGGTCAGGCCCTCGTACTCCAGGCGCTCGCGCACCAGCTCGTCGGGGTTGCCGCCCAGCAAGATGTCGGTACCACGGCCGGCCATGTTGGTAGCGATGGTCACGGCGCCATAGCGACCAGCCTGGGCCACGATATGGGCCTCGCGCTCGTGGTGCTTGGCGTTCAGCGTCTCGTGCTTGATGCCGCGCTTGTCGAGCAGACGCGAGAGCTTCTCGGAGCTTTCAACCGAAACGGTGCCAACCAAGCAAGGCTGGCCGGCCGCATGGCGTTGCTGCACGTCATCGGCCACGGCTTGATATTTCGCCTCGATAGTGCGGTACACCAGGTCGTTTTCGTCTTTACGAATGACGGGCTTGTTCGGCGGAATGGCCACGACGGGCAGCTTGTAGATCTGACGGAACTCGGCGTCTTCGGTCATGGCGGTACCCGTCATGCCCGAGAGTTTATCGTAGAGACGGAAGTAGTTCTGCAATGTGATGGTCGCGAGGGTTTGGTTCTCTTCGCGAATGCGAACGTTTTCCTTCGCCTCCATCGCCTGATGCAGGCCTTCCGACCAGCGACGGCCTTCCATAATGCGGCCCGTGTTTTCGTCGACGATTTTCACCTCGCCGCCCACTACGACATAATCGATATCACGATGGAACATGAAGTGGGCCTTCAAGGCCTGTTGCAAGTGGTTCGCAAGCTGGCCCGAAGGGTCGTCGTAGATATCGTCGATGCCCAAGCGGGCCTCGATTTTCGCCAGGCCAGTCTCAGTCGCGAAGATGGTCTTTTTCGCCTCATCGAGCTCATAGTCTTCGTCGCGAACTAGACCGAACATCGCCTGGGAGAACTTCTTGTAGGTATCGGCGGCCTTCACGCCCGCGCCGGAAATGATGAGCGGGGTACGCGCCTCGTCGATAAGGATGGAGTCGACCTCGTCGACGATGGCGAAGTTGTGGCCGCGCTGCACACGGGCGCTCGCGCGGGTTACCATGTTGTCGCGCAGGTAGTCGAAACCGAATTCGGCATTGGTGCCATACGTCACGTCGGCTTTATATGCGGGAATACGTTGGGGCTGGCGCATGCCATTTTGCACCAAGCCCACTTCCATACCCAAGAAGTGATACAAACGGCCCATCCACTCGCTGTCTCGGCGAGCGAGGTAGTCATTCACGGTAACGATGTGCACGCCTTCGCCGGAAAGCGCATTCAAATAACCGGCGAGTGTAGAAACGAGCGTTTTGCCTTCGCCGGTTTTCATTTCGGCAATTTGGCCTTCATGAAGCGCCATGCCGCCAATGAGCTGCACGTCAAAATGACGCATGCCCATAACACGCTGGCCGGCCTCGCGCACCGTGGCGAATGCCTCGGGCAGAAGGCTGTCAAGGCTTTCGCCATTCGCCGCACGTTCCTTGTAGGCGGCGGTAAGAGCTACGAGCTCGGCGTCGGTGAGCGCCTGCATGGATGGCTCGAGCGAGCCGATTTTGTCAACGAGCGATTGATAGCGCTTGAGCTGTTTGCCCTCGCCAAACGTGAGGAGCTTCGAAAGAAATCCCATGGTCTTCCTCATCTCGCCCACGAACGCATGTGGGCGGCATCGATTTTCGAATGATATGCGCGAATATACACGCGGCTATATACGTTCGGCAACTTTACCACAGCGAACAGGGGCAAAAGCAAACGGGCATCAAGCAAACAAAGAACCGTCACCCAATAGTTTCATTCGGCCGACTTTTGCATCGGCTCTTTCCCATTGAGCAGCTCGCAGTACATTTCCCGCATGCGATCGCCCGGTCGATGCCCAGCTCCTCGGCAAGATGCTTCGCGCACAGCCGATAGGTTTCCATAGCCTGGACGCGCTGACCACTCGCCGCCTGCGCGCGCATAAGGGCAAACGCGGCATCTTCGCGGCCGGGACACGCATCCGCCGCGACCTCGGCAAACCACAACGCCGTATCCGCTTCGCCCGCATCTACCAGCCGCAACGCCGCACTGACGTACGCGTCGATTCGTCGTGCACGATACTTCAAGCGCATGGCGGCAATGAAAGCGTTCTCCGTTTCAGACGGAAGCAAATCGCACGAGAACGACTCTTCCATCTTCTCGAATACGGCAAGCCATGCGCGGGCGTTGGGCTCGTCGAACAGAAGCGTGCGGCAAAGCGCATCGAATTCGTCCACGTCGCTTTTCACATAACGCGTATCTATCATGACGCTTGCGCGATGGCGCACAAGGTAGGGGCAATCTTCGTCATGCTCGGCACCAAGAGCCCGACGAAGTCGGCACCATAGCGAATAGAAGTTGTTCGTAGCGCGCTCGGACGTCGCATCGGGCCACATAATGCGAAGCAATTCAGGCCGCGCGATTTCCTTCCCGCGAAACAACACGAGCACGGCCAACAGTGTTTTCGTACGCTGTTTCGCGAACAAATGGGGGTCGACCGCAACCCCGCCAATGGTCACTTCCATTCCTCCGAAGATATTCACGCGCATCTCGGGAATAACGGCAGGGCGAGGGC
>OLGH01003200.1_pt1 | contig 11565 bp, 9 predicted proteins | sample 1604851 | NCBI WGS metagenome assembly OLGH01 (sample SAMEA3888894, study PRJEB22519) | human gut metagenome | biome: human gut; feature: human-associated habitat; material: faeces | place: Denmark | collected 2010 | reverse complement strand
TCGGACACATGGCTCCTATGATGCCGGTTGTTACCGGGGCCATGGCAAAAGCACATGTGCAGGGAAATACATTTGTTCTGGATTATGAATGGAGGTAAAAATGAAAGGTTTGAAAAAATATATGGCAGGTATTCTTGTGGCAGGCATGGTTCTTGGAAGTGCAGCAGTTCCGGCACCGGTGTATGCGACAGAGGCAGAGGATGCACAGGAAGATAACGGGGATGATGTGGAAATTACACTGGACGACAAGCCATATCTGGCGCTCGGAGCGGATCTGACTGCAGACCAGCAGCATACCGTGTTATCTTATATGGGGATCGAAGCGGCGGATTTTGATAAATATGATGTGGTTTATGTGAGCAATGCAGAAGAACATCAGTATCTGGATTCTTATGTTCCGAAAAAACAGATCGGAACGAAAGCGCTTTCTTCCGTGCTGGTTTCCCTGGCAGATTCCGGTAACGGGCTGAAGGTATCCACATACAACATTAACTACTGTACGGCGGGCATGTACAAGAACGCACTTGCCACTGCAGGGGTGGAAGATGCCAATGTGATTGTTGCGGGACCGTTTCCGCTTTCCGGGACGGCAGCACTGGTCGGAACGTTTGAGGCATATGAAAAACTGACCGGAAAGGAACTGGATGAATCGGTTGTGGATGCTGCAATGGATGAACTTGTCACAACCGGAGATCTTGAGCAGAGCATTGACGGCGATTCCAATGATGTGGAGGCGATGATTGCAGATCTGAAAGGGCAGATTGCCAGTGGAAAGATCAAAACGCCGGAGGAGATGGAACAGGCGATTGAAAAACTTGCGGATAAATATGATCTGAAATTATCGGACGATGACAAGCAGAAACTTCTTGGTCTGATGAAAAAACTGCAGGGACTGGACCTGAACTGGGATTCCATTAAAAATCAGGCATCTGCATGGGCTTCCCAGCTGCAGAATCAGCTTGCGGACAAGAATATCGGACAGAAGATAGCAGCCTTTTTTGAAAAGCTGTTTGATATGATCCGGAGTCTGTTTCAAAAATAAAAACATAAAATTTGAGTAAAGTGATTGTAAAAACCATGAGAAGTGTTTTATAATAAATCGAAGCATGTAAAAAAAGAAGAACAAGAAAAGGAAACAGATATGAATGGCATAATGATTGTCCTGACACTTCTGAGTGGTGTTGCACTATTTCTTTATGGAATGTCTCTGATGGGAGACGGACTCAAACGTGTGGCAGGAAACCAACTGGAGCTTGTATTGTATAAGCTCACAAATACACCGATCAAAGGTGTACTTCTTGGAACGATAGTTACAGCGATTATTCAGTCATCTTCCGCAACGACCGTCATGGTTGTCGGATTCGTAAATTCGGGAATGATGAAAGTCGCACAGGCGATTGGAATTATCATGGGAGCAAATATCGGTACGAGTGTTACCGGATGGATTCTTTGTCTTTCCTATATTGATGGGTCCAGCGGTATCGCACAGTTGTTGTCCACGGCAACCATTTCTGCCGTTGTTGCGATTATCGGTATTATTTTTAAGATGTTTGTCAAAAAGGCAAACTACAAAAATGTGGGAGATATCATGCTTGGTTTTGCAATCCTCATGGTAGGAATGCAGACGATGAGCGGGGCAGTTTCCCCATTGAAAGATAACCCGCATTTCGTCAATCTTCTCACAAAGTTTGAAAATCCGTTTATGGGAATTATTGTGGGAATTGCGTTTACTGCAGTTTTACAGAGTGCTTCCGCATCCGTTGGTATTCTGCAGGCATTGTCCGTGACCGGAAGTATCAGTTTTGCGGCAGCACTTCCGATTACGATGGGAATTGGAGTAGGAGCGGCCTGCCCGGTACTGCTTTCTTCCATCGGTACAAATAAAAACGGAAAACGTACAGCCCTGATTTATCTGCTGAACGATCTGTTCGGTATGATTTTCTGGTCGATTGTCTTTTACAGTGTCAATGCTTTTGTACACTTTAAGTTTTTGAATATGACGATGAGCCCGATCAAGATCGCCATGATGAACTCTATTTTCCGTCTGGCAACAATCATGATTTTGCTTCCGTGCATTAATCTGATTGAGAAACTGGTATTCCGTCTGATCAAAGACGATCCGGAGGATCTGGAAGAGCAGGCAGATTTCGATCTCCTCGAAGAACGATTTCTGGCGTATCCGGCACTTGCCATCGGACAGAGCCATACGGCGGTCAACGGCATGGCAAAGAAGGCACGTAAGAATATCAACCGTGCACTTTCACTGTTGGGCGATTATTCCCAGGATAAGTACAATAAAGTACAGGAAAAAGAAAACCTGATTGACAAATACGAGGACAAGCTCGGCACATATCTTATGCAGCTGACCGGACAGGAGATGTCTACCGTCCAGATGCAGCAGGTGTCCAAATTCCTGCACACGATCAGTGATTTTGAGCGTCTGGGAGATCATGCGGTCAATATTTCTAATGTTGCAAATGAAATTTCGGAAAAGAAGATTACATTTTCCGAGTCGGCACAGAAGGAACTTTCCGTGCTGGAGGCAGCAGTCAGGGAGATTGTCGATCTGACAGTTGATGCTTTCTGCGAGGATGATCTGGAGATGGCTGCAAAAATCGAGCCTTTGCGGGAACTGATCGGAATTTTGTGCAATGATCTCAAAAACCGGCATGTAACCAGACTGCGGGAAGGAAAATGTGAATTCCGGCAGGGATTTGCGTTTAATGATCTGTTGACGAATCTGGAAAGAATCGCAGCGCACTGTTCCAATGTTGCGGTAGCAATGATTGAGACGGAGACTTCGGAATTTGATACCCATGAGTATTTAAAGAGCGTCCGTCACATGAAAGACGATGCTTATCTGGAGTGCTTTGATTCGTATGCACGCAAATACAGTATTCCACCGACAAAAAAAGAAAAGAAAAATAAGTAGTTTTTCATCCCCCGGAAATTTCCGGGGGATTTTGTGTACCATTTATCGGACACTGAATATGAGATACTGTCTTCAACCAAAACCTAAAATGAAAAATTAAACCTGTACTTTGACAACTGAAAATGGCTATAAAAGGTCTAGTTTACTTTTTCTACAGCCCTTTCCAAGGCATGATATATTGGTTATATCGATTACTATCTGCTGGGAAAGGAGCAGATATGAATTATTACAATGCTAGCGGACAAATGGACCTGTCAGATCGAATAGCAATAGAAATTGGGATATGCATCGGGGAGTCATTCAAAAAAATAGCAAAAAGACTTCGCAGACATCCATCTACTATTGCACATGAAGTTAAAGAAAACAGAACCTTCATTAAAGGTAATTACCCGAATGGAAAAGATTGCCGCATGGCAAGACAATGCACAGTAAGGAATTTGTGCGGCTGTGATGAAGAAGCCTGTAATACAAAGTGTAGACTTTGCAGAGGAGTGGATTGTACCAAGGTATGCGATAGATATGTATCAGTTGCTTGCCATAAGTTTGATTCGCCTCCGTATGTTTGTAATAACTGTAAGGATAAAAAGCTTTGCAACAAAGATAAGTATATTTACAGTGCGAAATTCGCTGATGCAGCTGTAACTCGTCGTAGATCGGAGAGTCGACAAGGAGTTAGACTTTCTGATGAAAAGAAGGAAGAATTGGATGAACTTGTGACTCGACTTGTTAAGAAAGGCCAGCCTTTAACACACATATATGCAGAACATGAAAATGAAATGCCAGTGTGTTTGAGAACACTTTATAACTATATCGATGAAGGTGCCTTATCTATTAAAAACATAGATTTAAGAAGAAAGACAGGCTACAAACCACGAAAGAAAAAGTACAACGATATCAATGGATTTCACTCAATGGAGTATAGACAGTGTAGGACATATGAGGATTTTGAGTATGCGATGAAATTCAAATATTCAGAAGATGAAGTAACAGAAATGGATACTGTAAAAGGCGTTAGAGAATCTGGAAAGCGTTTGCTTACAATGATCTTTAGAAAGAACAACGTAATGCTACTATTCCTGATGCCAGATGGAAAAGCAGAATCCGTAAAAAGGGTTCTGGACTATCTCGAGACAGGATTGGGAATAGATGTTTTTAGACGGTTGTTTCCGGTTATATTGACTGACAACGGCAGCGAATTCAAGAAGGTAGATGAGTTAGAACTTACGCTGGATGAGGATGGCTTACTAGTTTATAGAACAAGCCTTTATTACTGTGATCCAATGGCTTCATGGCAAAAAGGGTGTATTGAGAAGAATCATGAATTTATTCGTTATGCCGTGCCAAAAGGAAAAAGCTTAAACCCATACACGCAAGAAGATATGACTTTATTAATGAATCATATCAATAGTGTAAAACGTCCTGGACTTGGAAATAAAAGTCCATACGAGCTCGTAGAAGAGGATGATGAAGATTTCAAAGCATTAATGTCATTATTAAAAATGCACCTCATCCCGCCAGATGAAGTGCATTTAATGCCAGATTTATTCGTTAAAAAGTAATTAGACCGAAGCTGCAGATAGTAATCGATTTGTCAATAGGTATTAAATAGACGGGTCGCATTTACTTTTGCATAACAAGTAGCCAGCCGTCTGTTAATCATGCAAACAAATATATACCTGCTATCTGGAATGCCTTAATTATAGCATGATATTTGAATTTGAACATCCATTATTAGGGCTTTATTTGACCTCAGAACAGAATTTTGATTATTAGACGTATTTTCAGTTGGGTTTTAGTTTTTCATTCAAGGTCTTCAACCAAAAAGAACGGGAAATAAAAGAAAGGAAGAAGACAAAATATGAAGGGATATGTGGTAGAAAACGGATATATGGGATATCTGGACGGAAAGTATGTTTTATTTGCAGATGAGAGCGATTATGAAGAGGTGTATGAGGAACAGTAAACGTTACGGTTCATGCAGTGCCGGAACACCACCGGGAAACCATGAAACTTCATTGAATTTCTGGTCTGCTTGTGGCATAATATAGATGTTAAGTTTCTGTACAGGAGGTGTCTGATATGAGAAACGAGATACAGGTTGCCGGACAGCAGACCGGTATAAAATTACGCCCGTATGAACATCATGCAAAATATTACGAAACGGATCAGATGGGCATCATTCATCACAGCAATTATGTGAAATGGATGGAAGAAGCGAGAATGGATCTGATGGATCAGATGGGGCTGAGCTATAAACAGATGGAAGAAATGGAAATTATCAGTCCGGTTTTATCCATTGCGGTAGAGTATCACAGTATGGTACATTTTGATGATACCGTTGTGATTCAGACGAAACTGGTGAAATATAACGGAATTAAGATGGAAGTCGAGTATGTGATGACGGACAAGGAAACCGGAGAACTGCGGACGACGGCGAGAAGCAGCCACTGCTTTTTGAACCGTTCCGGAAAACCGATTTCCCTGAAACGTTCTTATCCGGAACTTGATACGAAATTTTTTGAGATGAAGGAGGACATGCAATGATACCGGAAAGACTTGCTGCGCTCAGACAGGAGATGGAAAAAAGGGACATTGCAGTTTATATTGTGCCAACCGCTGATTTTCATGAATCGGAGTATGTTGGAGAATATTTTAAAGCAAGAAGATTTATTACCGGATTTACCGGTTCGGCCGGAACAGCAGTGATTACACGGACTAAGGCCGGACTGTGGACAGACGGAAGATATTTTGTGCAGGCGGCAAAACAGTTAGAAGGAACAACTGTGACACTGTACCGTATGGGAGAGGAACATGTTCCTACGGTTGATGAATATGTGGAACAGACGCTGAAAGAGGGCGGGACCATCGGATTTGACGGAAGGGTTGTCAATGGAAGATGGGGCGCAAAACTGCAGCAGATCGCAGAAAAGAAACACGGAAAACTTTATGTACAGGAGGATCTGATCGGACAGATCTGGAAAGATCGTCCGCCGATGTCCAAAGAACCTGTGTGGATTCTGGATGAAGCATACAGTGGAAGAAGTACAAAAGATAAGCTTGCCGCAGTCCGTGAAAAAATGAAGGAAAAAGGTGCAGAGGTGCATTTGCTGGCTTCTTTGTATGATATTGCGTGGCTTTTGAATGTACGTGGAAATGACATCAGTTATGTACCGGTTGTTCTTTCCTACCTGGCATTGACACAGGAACAGTGCATCTGGTTCCTGCAGGAAGAAGTTGTCGATGATACCCTGCGGGAATATCTGCAGAAGAATGGAATTACCACGCGTCCGTATGAGGCATTTTATGAGTATGTAAAAACACTGGAGAATCAGACGATTCTGCTTAATCGCGCTGTGGTTAATACAAAAATCTGTAATAATCTGCCGGAGTCTGCACAGATGATAGATGCAGAAGATCCGACGCTGGAGATGAAAGCTGTCAAAAATGAGACAGAGATTTCCAATACGAGAAAAGCCCATGTAAAAGATGCAGTGGCAATGTGCAGATTCATGTACTGGCTGAAGAAAAATGTGGGGAAAATTCCAATGACGGAAATTTCCGCATCGGATTATCTGGAGAGTCTCCGCAGAGAACAGGAAGGCCTGCTGGATTTGAGCTTTGATACGATCTGCGGGTATGCGGATCATGGAGCAATCGTACATTATGCAGCAACACCGGAAAGTGATGTTCCACTGAAACCGGAGGGACTTCTTCTGGTGGATTCCGGAGGACATTATCTGGAAGGTACGACAGATATTACGAGAACATTTGCACTCGGACCGGTGACAGAAGAGATGAAAGCGGATTTTACCCGTGTATGCAGATCCAATATGAATCTGGCAAATGCCCGTTTCCTGTATGGATGCAGCGGGATGAACCTTGATATTATCGCGCGTGAACCGTTCTGGGAAGCCGGACTTGACTTTAAACACGGGACCGGACACGGTGTGGGATATGTGCTCAATGTGCATGAAGGACCGAATGCATTCCGCTATAAAGGAACTGAGGATCGTCCGGGGGGAGCTGTTTTTGAAGAAGGAATGGTAACTACGGATGAACCGGGAATTTATATCGAAGGAAAATACGGAATACGTCTGGAAAACGAATTAGTATGCCAAAAAGGCGAAAAAAATGAATATGGTCAGTTTATGTATTTTGAAAATCTGACCTATGTTCCGTTTGATCTGGATGCTATCGATCCGAAACAGATGACGGAGGTTGAAAAGAAACGTCTGAATGATTACCATGCCAATGTATACAAAGTTGTTTCCCCGTATCTGCAGGGAGAGGAGCTGGCATGGCTGAAGGAGGCAACACGGGCAATATAAACCGTGGCCGGGAAGGAAATAGAAGTAATGAGTGAAAAGCTGGTGCTGATTGATGGACACAGCATATTAAACCGTGCATTTTTTGGACTGCCGGATCTGACAAATTCCGAAGGTCTGCATACCAATGCCGTGTACGGATTCTTGAATATTCTTTTTAAAATATTAGAGGAGGAACAGCCGGATTATCTGACGGTTGCATTTGATGTTCATGCACCAACTTTTCGTCATAAAATGTATGAGGCATATAAGGGAACACGAAAACCGATGGATGATGCCCTGCGGCAGCAGGTTCCGCTGATGAAAGAAATGCTTGCGGCGATGGGGGTCTGTACCATTGAGATGGAAGGATACGAAGCCGATGATCTTCTCGGTACACTTGCCGGAATGGGAGAGCGTGCCGGGATGGAAGTTTCTGTCGTATCCGGGGACCGCGATCTGCTGCAGCTTGCTACGGATCATGTCAGGATTCGTATTCCAAAGACGAAGCGTACCGGAACAGAGATTGAAGATTATCTGGCGGCAGATGTCAAAGAACGGTATCAGGTGACACCGAAGGAATTTATCGACGTAAAAGCCCTGATGGGGGATACGGCAGACAATATTCCGGGTGTGCCGGGAATTGGAGAAAAAACAGCGACTGCGCTGATCGGACAGTATGGATGCATTGAGGAAGTTCATGCACATGCGGATGTGGTAAAGCCACCGCGTGCATCCAAAAATATTGTAGAATACTGGGATCAGGCAGTGATGAGCAAAGAACTTGCAACCATCATCACAGATGTTCCGGTGGATTATGATTTTGCCAATGCAAAGATAGACGGAAAGGCTTCTCTGTATACAGAGGAAGCCTATTTGCTGTGTAAGAGACTCGAATTTAAAAATCTTTTGAACCGGTTTACCGTGGACGCACCAAAAAACCATGCGGAAGAAAGTTTTCAGATCGTAAAGGATCAGAAGACGGCAGACCGGATCTGGAAAAAAGCCGAGGGAAAAGCGGCAGGCTTTTATGTGGTGGAGCAGGGAGTACAAAACCAGCAGCTTTCCCTGTTTGATACCGCAGAGGAACAGAAATTTGCCGGGCTTGCCATTTCGTTTTCGGAAGAAGACAATTATCTTATGGTGGCTTCACAGGAACTTCCGGCAGAAAAATTAAAACAGGATCTGCTGGAACGACAGGAACTGTATGCGGCAGATTTAAAGCCGGCGCTGGCTGCTTTTGATCTGCACGATGTACCGGAAGAAATGAGAACCCGTTTTTTTGACCGTACGATTGCAGCATACCTGCTCAATCCACTCAAGGGAGCGTATCCATACGAGGATATTGCAAAAGACTATCTGGGACTGATGATTCCGTCGAGAACAGATCTGCTTGGCAAACAGATGCCGGGGGATGTCATCACGGAAAAGGAAGCGGATGTGCTCCGGTATGCCTGCTGGGAATCTTATATTACATGGAAATCAGCCGCAGTTCTTAAGGAAGGACTTAAGGAACATGGGATGGAGCAGCTGATGCGCGAAATCGAGATGCCTCTGGTGTTTGTCTTATCGGATATGGAACAGGATGGAATCTGTATCGATGCCAATGCATTAAAAGAGTATGGTCAGAAACTGTCGGTTTCCATCGGGGAACTGGAACAGAAAATTTATGAGGAAGCGGGGGAGACGTTTAACATAAATTCTCCGAAACAGCTCGGCGTGATTCTTTTCGAAAAGATGCAGCTTCCGAATGGAAAAAAGACAAAGACCGGTTTTTCGACTTCTGCAGAAGTCTTGGAAAAACTTGCCGGAGATTATCCGATTGTTGCAGATATTCTGGAATACCGGAAACTTTCCAAACTCAAATCTACCTATGCAGATGGTCTGTCAAACTTTATTGATGCAACCGGAAAAATCCATACAACGTTCCATCAGACGATCACGGCAACCGGGCGATTGAGCAGTACAGATCCGAATCTGCAGAATATCCCGATCCGGATTGAACTTGGAAAGATGATAAGAAAAGTATTTCATCCAATGCCGGGAGATTTGTTTGTCGATTCCGATTATTCACAGATTGAATTGCGGCTTTTGGCACATATGTCCGGTGATGAGCAGCTGATTGAGGCGTTCCGCGAAAATCAGGACATTCATCGAAGTACGGCATCCAAAGTATTTCATGTACCGTTTGATGAAGTGACAGACTTACAGAGAAGAAATGCCAAGGCTGTAAACTTTGGAATTGTATACGGCATCAGTGCCTATGGACTGAGTCAGGATTTAAATATAGGAACCAAAGAAGCGCAGGGATTTATCGACAGCTATTTTGAAACATATCCGAAGATCAAAGAATTTCTGGACAACACCGTAGCACAGGCAAAGGAAAAGGGATATACAAGAACTTTGTTTGGACGCATCCGTCCGATTCCGGAGCTGTCATCGGGTAATTTTATGACAAGACAGTTTGGCGAGCGTGTCGCCATGAATGCCCCGATTCAGGGAACGGCGGCGGATATTATCAAAATTGCCATGATCCGGGTACATGACCGTCTGATCCGGGAACATTTCCGTTCGCGTCTGATTTTGCAGGTACATGATGAACTGTTGATTGAGACTGCGGAGGAAGAAAAGGAAAAGGTCATTGCACTTTTGGAAGAAGAAATGCAAAAAGCAGCCGATCTGAAAGTGGAACTTGCCGTCGGTACGGCATGCGGACAGGACTGGTATGAGGCTCATTAAGAAAAATATACGAAAAGGAACAAACCCGGGAGGTGATGGAATGCGGTTTATTGGAATTACAGGAGGGGTGGGAGCAGGAAAATCTGCCATACTTGCACATCTTGCGTCAAAGCCGGGTATCAGGGTTATGCTGGCAGATGAGATTGCACATGATCTGATGCAGCCGGGGACGGAATGTTTTCAAAAGTTAAAAGAAAAATTTGCCGGGGAAGACATTTATCAGCCGGACGGATCGTTGGACCGTGCGCAGCTTGCAACTGTCATCTTTTCCGATGACCGGAAAAGAGAAGAACTGAATGCCATTGTACATCCGGCGGTCCGGGAATATGTTCTGCAACAGAAAGAGGCAGAGGAACGGGCTGGAAAACTTTTTCTGCTGGTTTTGGAAGCTGCACTTCTGATCGAGGAACATTATGATGAAATCTGTGATGAATTATGGTATATTTATGCAGATGAAGAGACCCGCATGGAGCGATTGAAGCAAAACAGAGGATATTCGGAAGAAAAATGCCGCAGTATTTTCAGAAATCAGCTCAGTGAGGAAGAATTCAGTGATCACTGTGATTTTGAGATTGACAACAGTGATGATTTTGAAAAAACAAAAGAACAGATTCAACAAAAGATGCAAAGGATGCAGATCGATGAGGTTATGTAGTATTGCAAGCGGAAGCAGCGGAAATTGTATATATGTGGGAAGTGATAAGACGCATCTTCTGGTAGATGCGGGAATCAGCGGAAAGAAAGTGGAGTTCGGACTGAATTCTCTGGATCTTACCACAGGTGATCTGGATGGTATTCTGGTCACGCATGAACATTCGGATCATATTAAGGGTCTGGGTGTAGTGGCAAGAAAATGCGGAGTGCCGATTTATGCTACACAGGGAACGATCCGTGCTATGGAAAATTCCGGGAGTCTTGGGAAAATGCCGGAAGGCATTTTTCATGAAGTGACACCGGATCAGGACTGCCCGATCGGAGATCTTACGATTCATCCTTTTCGAATCTCTCACGATGCTGCCGAACCGGTTGCTTATCGAATCGGACAGGGCGACAGAGAAGTGGGAATTGCCACGGATATGGGCGTTTATGATGAGTATATCGTGAAAAATCTGGAAGGATTGGATGCATTACTTCTGGAAGCAAATCACGATGTAAATATGCTTCAGGTAGGTAAATATCCTTACTATCTGAAACGCAGAATATTAGGTGATAAAGGTCATTTGTCCAATGAAACGGCAGGACAGTTGCTTTGTCGGCTACTTCATGATAATATGAAACAGATCCTGCTGGGACATCTGAGCAGAGAAAACAACTACGAGGCGCTGGCTTATGAAACTGTCTGTGCAGAGGTGACAATGGGTGATAATCCATACAAAGCAAAGGATTTCCGAATTGATGTCGCTCACAGAGATACAGCATCAGAAGTAGTAGAAGTGTAAAGGAGAAGAAAGATGAAAAAAAGGCAACACCAACTCCGAAACCAAAGGTGACATTAAAAAAATCTGAAAAAAGCAAAAACTGAAATCATAACCAGTAAAATTACATAAAAAAAACTCCGAAGCAAAATTCGGAGTTTTTTATGTCTGTGGA
>OLGH01003195.1_pt1 | contig 11583 bp, 14 predicted proteins | sample 1604851 | NCBI WGS metagenome assembly OLGH01 (sample SAMEA3888894, study PRJEB22519) | human gut metagenome | biome: human gut; feature: human-associated habitat; material: faeces | place: Denmark | collected 2010 | reverse complement strand
ATTTTCAATATTTGCAGATACATTACCACCCAAAGGCGAACAGATATACACCCTGTGCATTATTCATCGTCCTCATCTTTCTTTTTGAATTTGATGATAAGAAATGCAATTAAACCTCCGACAGCAACAGAACCTAAGCCAATATAAAAGCCGAGATTTGAGTTATCACCAGTCTGCGGTTTTTCGGGTTCAGGCTGCGGATGAATTGTTACAGTCTGATTCTCATCTTCAATGTCAGCGTGTACTGCAATTTCTGTTCCCTCACGGTAGAGAGTTTCAAACACAACAATTTCTGTTTCTTTGGTAATTACAGAACCGTCAAAGGTAAAGGATACTGTTACTTCGCCGTCTGCTGTTTCGGGTGTGAATGTTACTTCGGAACAAACTTCTTTGCCGTCAACAAGGAATTGCTTACCCGTGGATTTATCCATAAGGACGCCTTTGATTGTGTATTCTTTTCCTGCTGTGAGATGTTTGTAGGAAACAACATCATCAATGGTAATATCACCGTTAGCTGTGAATTTCTTTTTACCGTCAATAGTTGCAGTTGTTCCGAGTTCAGGTATTTTATCGTTCTCGACTGTGATTTCGATAATTTCCTTGTTCTCAGAAATTGTTACGGTATAGTTTTCTTCATTAGGCAGATAACCCTCGGCAGGCTTTAACTCACGGATAATGTATTCTCCGTATGGAACATTTTCAAAAGTGAAGATTCCTTCCTCATTTGATTCGGATGTCAGAATTGCAGTTTCTTCTGTAAATTCGGTTTCAGTAATACTGAACAATCCGAATAATGCGCCTGTGATATTTTCGCCTGTTTCACGGTCAATTTTCAAGCCTTGGATTGTGCCATAGATGATTTCATTTTCAATCGGTTCACCGTCATTTACAGAAATATGAACAGTTGCTGTATCCTGTCCTGCGTATTCAAACACAACAGGGTATTTTTTCTCAGATAGGATATAGTGGTTATCTGTGCTAATTTCCTTGACATAGTAACTTCCAATTGGAAGGTCGGTTGTAAAAGTCGCCTTGCCTTTTTCATCACAAGTGATTATTTCAATAAGTCCGTCATTTGGAATGACTGTGCCGTTTGAAGCCTTTAAATCTTCGTCAGCGTAAAGTCCGAATGAAACATTGAAGATTTCATTATTATTACCAATGTTGAATTTTTCGTCCTGTTCAAGAATTTTTGTAAGGTCAATTACAACTTTCTGCCTGTCGTTTGTAAATGATGTTAAGGTGTTAGTTACCTTTTCATTCTGTCCTGAGTAGGTGAGTTCGATATAATTTACAGTCTTGTTCAGAACAAATCCGTAAGGAGCTGTTTTTTCTACAACTCGGTATTTACCGAGGTAAAACTCATTGCTTGTGGCTTTTCCATTCGTCCCTGTGATGACGGTATCTACAAGCGTATCTTCCTTTACTCTGACCGTTCCGTCAGGAGTTGTAATATCTTCATCTGCATAGATTTCAAACACAGCACCCGACAAACCGTTTAAAGAATATTCAGGCTGATAGACTATTTCTTTTTCTCCCGAAGAAGTTACATTTGAGAAAATTTCGCCTGTTTTTTCTACGGTAATTGTACCTTTCTGCGGAGTGTTTTTCTTCTCGGTTTTTACGATTGTGACACCGTTTTCTTCTGTTGTGTTTTCTGCTGTAATATCAAAGTAAATCGGTGTTGAATCAAGCACATATCCGTAAGGAGCCTGCACTTCAACGACTGAATAGCCTTTGCCGTAGGGCAGAGTTTCAGGTGTGATAAGGTAACCATCAGAATTTGTATAGAAGGTGTCAATAGTCGTTACTTCGGGATAGGTGTAGGTCATAGTCACGAGCTTGTCGTTAGGATCATAAATCTGAAAGCCTGCGCCTACATACGGAATCTGTTTGCCTGTTTCGCTGTCAACCTTTACTATCTTTACATAGCTTTCAAGGCTTGCGTTATTGATGAGGTATTTGTAAGTCTTATTATTTTCAGAAACGAAAACATCAAAATCAGCAATGAATTCTGTTCCATTCCAGCCTTTGGTCTGATGAACAGTGTATGTGCCGTAAGGCAAATCCTTTGTTTCCGCAAAGCCGTACTCGTCACATATAAGATTATCTCTTTCGGATTCTTTTGCTTTTGCATAGCTTCCTGCCGATTTCAGATACACCTGAAATTCTGCACCTTTTTCGGGAGTTTCAATTTTTGTACTGCCGTCATCGGTGTGCTTGATAATTGCAATTTTTCCTTTCAGTATATCTTCGGTAACACCCATTGAAACGCTGTTGTTTTCAAGCGTATATTTTTTCGCCTCTGCACCGATATGGTATTCGGTTTCGTCAAGCAGATAACCCTCGCTCGGGTCAATTTCTTTTAAAGTCCAGTTGTCACCGCAAATATAATAAGATGTGGTAAAACTGCCGTTTTTATCGGTGGTGTACTTGTCAACCAGTTTGCCGTTATTGTAGATTCCGTAAACTGCTCCTGCAAGTGTTGCATCACCCTGTGCAGACTTTGTTTCAGCGTCTGTTTTTTTAACAGTAAGATTCCACTTTTTAAGAACATTACTGAAAGATACAGTTGCCGTTTTCCCACTTTCAACATTTACGGTCTTTGATTTTTGTTCGGCATACTCTGTCGGAGTATGCTCAGTAACCGTGTATTTTCCGGTGACAAGGTCGGTTAATTCAAATTCGCCCTTTGAATTGGTTTTTGCAGTTTTGCTGTAACCATCGCCTTTGACAGTAAACTCAATATTTGCAACATTGCCGTCCTCTGCGGTTTTGACAAGCTTGAGGTTTCCCGAGCTTGTCTTGACCTTGAAATATGCCCTTATCGGGTCAGCGTCGTTTTCAACACCTGTGATTACATCCTGAATGCTTGCGTCACCATATGGAACAAGAGTTGTATTTCCTACGCTTGGCATTGACTTTGCAGAGTTGAATGTTACTGCATCGTTGACTGGCGAAGTTGAAGTCAAGGTCAGCTTGTTGCCTGATACAGATGCGCTCACACCGCCTGTTGTCTTGAAGCTGAAACTGGAAAGAATATTGTTGCTGTCGGTAAGAGTTAATGTGTACTTTCCGTCTAAATATTTCATCTCATAGGTTTCAGCCTTTGAAGCGATTGCACTTGCAAAACTTGGAACGGTTGAGTAATTGGCAAGGATTTTTGAGATTGCATTGTAAACCGACTTAACTCCGGGATTTGCACCGCCTGCACAGATACCGTCAATGAACTTTGTATTCGTACACTTGTAACCGTCAGCGGTATTTCTGCATCCTGAAACAAATTCCCATACAATCAGCTGAGTAGCTACCCATTTCTGATCCTCTGTTCCGCTTAAGCATTTCCCTGAACCGGGTTTGCCGTAAAGCAGAGCAAGGTTGATTGCTTTCTGCTTCGCAGCGCCTAAATTCTTCCAAACGTTTGAGGCACATTCTGTCAGCGTATTGCCTGAGTAGAGCGTGTGACCGGGTTCAATGCAATAGGCTTCTTTTCCGTCTGCAAAAATCTTGCACAACTCTTCTCCGGGAGTTCCGACCGTGTAGCCGTCGCTGACTGTTGTCTGCTGAAATTTGATTATATTGCCTGTGCTGTCATAACAATAATCGAAAGTGATTGTAACCTTATCACCGCTTGCCGCACTTACGGGGAGTGCAAACATTGTTCCGAATATTACTGACACCGCAAGTAAAAGTGCTGTTATTCTTGTGAAATTCCTTTTAGCTAAAATGTTTTTCATTCTGAAAATTCCTTTCTTGGTAAAAAATAAGGCAAAGTCGGTTGACTCTGCCTGCTGATAAAATATTCTGTTTTTGCTTACTCAAATCATAATTTCATCGCCTGCCCTTCATTGAAATCTTCATCTATATCATCAGACTGCTCACTGCCGTCTGTGATATTTACATACTCGCCGATAATGTTCAGTGCCTCATAATAACTGTCCGAACTTGTAACACGACTGCACATTTCCTTTGCCTCGTCGGCCATACCGTTCTGCTTAAGGGTGTGGCTTGCAATGCCCATAAGATTGAATATGTTGGAATCACAGCCTATTAATGCACAGTCAGGTTTGACCTTTTCTGCTTTGTTCTGCTCAGGTTTAAAACCGCCGAGCCTGTTATCCACATAGTCGGACAGCCACATTCCTGCAAAGGCTGTGTATGACTGCAACCGCCACATTGCAAGCTTGCCGATGTCAAGGTGGACATCTTCAAAAGGATAAATAATACAGGTAACGCCGTGACTCTTGAACACAGAAACATTCTCGAACTTTGTATTGTCAAGAAGTATTCCCTTGTCCGTGAGCATTTTATTGATGCCGTCCACTCATTCCTGTGTTTCACCTCCGCATCCCTGCAGGATGAGTCCTTCCTTGCCGTTCATACGGCGGAGGTCTGTTAGAGTTATTTGGTTTATTTTCATTGAGATCATTCCTCGTATAATAAAGTAGTAGTTATTAGAGTCCCTCTCCAAGGACAATATGCTATACTGTAATGGATGCTGTGGATCGGTAATCACTCCTACCGCTTGACGGTTTCAGAAAGGCTCCGACCACAGACCTTTACGAGTTTGTTAATTAGTTAGATACCGCCCGACGGTTTATTTAGAACGAGGTTACAAGACGTGAAGCGCCCTGTGGGTTCATACAGTGTCAAAATAAACTTTACGGAGGCATCATTATGATTTATGTCGGAATTGATGTTGAAAAAGACAAGCACGATTGTTTCATCGTTAATTTAGATGGTGAAGTTTTACACGATGTTTTCACCATACAAAATAATATGGCAGGTTTTAAAGATTTGCTTTTCAAAATTAAATCTGCCGAACCAAATCCAGACAAAGTAAAAGTAGGACTTGAAGCCACGGGACACTACAGTTGCAATATCTTAGGATTTTTGAAACGTATGGGTCTAACAACCATAGAAATCAATCCACTGTACACCAGTCTGAGCCGGAAGAGCATCAGTCTGCGTAAAACTAAAACAGATAAGGTTGATGCTCGTACAATTGCAAATATGATAATGTCTGACGTGAGCTTAAAGCCCTACTCAGACAAATTATATCATAATGAAGACCTAAAGTCACTAACAAGATACAGATTTGATAAAGTTGCACAAAGAGCCAAACTCAAACAATCTGTGTCAAGGCTTATTAACATACTTTTTCCCGAGCTTGAAACACTCGTTTCAACTTTGCACGGCAAAGCTGTTTACACACTTTTGTCAGAATTTCCAAGTGCTCAACATATTGCATCTGCTAATTTAAAGCATCTTACACATTTGTTGGACAAAGCTTCCAAAGGTCGTTTCAAGAGAGCTACTGCAGACCAAATCAGAGAAACTGCAAGACAGTCAATCGGTTCCTATCTTCCTGCAAAATCTCTTGAATTGAAGCATACCATTAAACTCATCAATGAATTAAGCGACGAAATCGCAGAAATCGAAGCAGAAATCAAGAAAATCATGGATATCATTGATTCTCCCATTTTATCTATACCGGGAATCGGGATTAACCTTGGTGCAATTATTATTGCTGAAATCGGTGACTTTTCTCGATTTGACAACCCTGACAAAATACTTGCTTTTGCAGGTTGTTCACCATCTACGTACCAATCAGGACAACTTTATTCTTCTCATGCCAAAATGGAGAAAAGAGGTTCAAAATATCTGAGATGGGCATTGATGAATGCGGCAGCTTATGTGTGCAAATGGGAACCGACATTTGCCAACTATCTTTCAAAAAAGAGATCCGAAGGAAAACACTACTATGTTGCACTTTCTCATGCTGCTAAAAAATTAGTGCGTCTTGTTTTCCATCTTGAGACAACCGGAGAAAAGTACAAATTTCAAAAATTGTCATCCTGAGCCTGAACTGAAACTTTATACTCCGCAGTCGGCGTAGCGAATCCTTTACAAACCGAAGAATTTTAATGCTAAAATTTTTCAGTGAAGGCACTACGTCTTTTTGTCTTGTCATCCATCGCCTTCACTGTTCTTTGTGGTGCATTAAAATTCTGTTTGTCAAAAACGACGGTGTTTTTTATCTTTTCTCTGTTTTTACCCTTGACTTTTAATAGTTAGTCTTTCAAAAAAATAACAGCACCCGATTAAGAGTGCTGTCTATACTTTATTTATCAGTAAACTACATATATTTTGTTGTTTTCTGCAATTACATTGAATGATAAGTCTCTCGGAGCTATGCCACTGCTTTGGTAGTAGTAAGCTACATACTCAACATCAGCGTAACAATCTGCCATCAGTTCCGAAGTGCTGTCATAATATGATGCGTTTGTGGGTGAGAACCAGCTTGCGTTACCTGTGTTCAGTGAGGAATCGTATTTCATTCCGAGCTGCTGACCGTAAGCTATGCAGGCACTCACCGCATACTGAACATCAACCGTTTTTGCTTTGGTAGGCGGTTGCGTCGGTTTTTGTGTTGGTTTTTGAGTCGGCTTTTCCGTAGGTTTATGCGTTGGGGGTTGCGTCGGTTTTACAGCAGGCTTTTGAATAGGAGTTTCAGTTTTCTTTTTAGTAGTTGATTCTGATTCAGACCGATTACTATTCACTGTATTATTGCTGTTGTTCTGAACTTCTGTTTGTGTTTTTTGAATCGGATCCGTTGCCGAAACAACCGCCGAATTTTGTCCACTGTCGGCTTTTTCTTCGGTTTTGATATCCTTTTCCGAAGACTCTGTTTCTTTTGAAACTGTGGCTTTTTCGGTGTTGGTTGTTGTTTCGGTTGTTGCCATTTCAGAACTTTCCTCAGATGCAGAAACACCCACGGAAGTTGAAACCGTGGGTGATAAAGAACTGTTATTTATTTTTTCTTCTGATTTACAAACTGTGAATGTTCCTGTTGCTAAAATCAATGTCAGCATTATTGCGATTTTTTTCATACTATCGCCGTCCTTTCAGCAACAAGTATATCCAAAGATTTTGAAATGTCCAGAGATTTTTTTATTTGCTGTTACATACTCTGCGTAAAGCTTTCCGATTCATCTTCCGACATATTCTCGGATTCATCTTCGCTCTGCTGTTCATCAAGTGCCTGATGATACGCTTCCATAACCTTGCTGTTGAGTAAATCTCTGACTTCTTTGGAAATCGGGTGAGCAATCTCGCTGAACTTCGTTTCGCCGTTTTCGTCAACATAGTTACTTGCAGGCATTGCAACAAACAGTCCTTTTCTTGAATTCATCACTCTGATTCCGTGAATAGCCACAGCACCGCCGACAGTAACGCTTGCAAACGCCTTAGTGTTGCAATCATCTACATCAACGAGCTTATCAATCCTTACCTTGATATACGGCAGTTTTCTTTTCTGATTGTTGTTTTTGTTTCCTTTAAAAGTTGTATTCTGTGTCATTATAAATTTACCTCCGATTTAGTGTTTCTGCTTTTCTGCCCACAGCATAGAAAGATGCAAAAGTGCGTTTCTCTGTTCTTCCTCTGACAGGCTGTCGAGGAAATCTTCAAGGGTGAAATTTTCCTCGAATTCTTCTGCAAATTCATTGCAGTTGTCGCAAATTTTTTCTCGCCTGACAAGTACCGAGCCGTCATTCTGCTGGGTGAACGATAAAACATCGTTGTATCTGAATCCGATTCGCTGACGGATTTCATAGGGAATTGTAATTCTTCCTTTTTTACCGAGGACTCTGTATATTTTTAGCATTATTCGCACTCGCTTTCCGCTTTGCATTCATCACAAATGCAGTCGCAACCATTACAATCATTATAGCACCTCTCAATCAGAATTGCTCCGTCCATAGCTGAAATCTGCACAGCACAGTCGGATGTGATTCCTGATACAATAACTGCGTCAAGCGGTATGCTTACATAAATTCTATTTTCCATTGTTAATAATACACTCCTTCAAAATTTGTTCTAAATCAATTTGTTGTTCGGTTGTTAAGTCAAGCAAACTCAACTGCAACGGTTTATTTCTCTGCCTTTCATACATATCGTAGTTGCTGATTAGCAGTTCGGGAAATTGCTCGCCTGCGTTGATTCGCTGTTTCATATTGTGTAACCTTGTAAAATCAAAGAATGAGTAACCGTCATATAAATTACGGATTTCCTCACAATCGTTATATGATACAAGCCATTTACCCTTTGAATTTGCAAGTGTGTTTTTCAGCCTCAGATGGTCATCCCAAGTGAAACCACATTGATAAACATACTCGCTTGAATAGTAAGGCGGATCACAGTAGAAAAAGGCATTATCTCGGTCATAATGCTTGATTAACACCTCGAAATCCTGATTTTCAATCACCGCATTTTCAAGCCTTTTACCAACTTGCTCTATAAGTTGAAACAGGCTTACTACTGAAAAGGGCTGACAGGCAAATGATTTTCTACCGCTTGAATAGCTGTATCGCAGAAGTTTAAGAAACATTACTGCTCTGCGCAAGTCATAGTCCATTTTCATCTTAACATATAGCTTTATGACTTCTTCTGCTTTTAATTCAGGCAGGATAATTTTCGTCAACTGCAACTCCTCATCAAGGTATTTATCGTCAAACTTCTCTTGCTTGAAAAAATTCCTGATTGCATTGAAATCATCCCTTGAATTAAGCGGATAGAATCCCAACTCTTTTATGAAAGCCAAAGGTCTGTCACGCATACAGCAAAAGAGGTTAACAAGATTGTGGTTGTAATCGTTGTAAACCTCAAACTTATCAGGCTTTTTCTTGCCTAAAAGTACGGCTCCCGAACCTCCGAATGGTTCAATATATCTTTCGTAATTCAGAGGAAACAGGGCGTACAAAATATAAAGGATGGAAGTTTTATTTCCCATCCAACTCACAGGGGTTTTGATATTCTCACTTCCTTACGGCGAGCCGCCGTTGGCAATTCCCCACCGCATAACATTACGATAGAGGAAACATTGTCAGCGGTGGGGAGTTATAATTCTCATCTCGCCAAAAATTTCTAAATACCAATCGCCCTGAAACGACAAAAAGCCGTTGATTAAGTTTTTAACTCAACCAACGGCTGTATATCTATTTTTGAAATCTATATCAATCGTTGTCAGAAACGATTGATATCAGTTGTTGTTATTTAATTTTTATCGTTTACTTTCTTGATAATCTTACCGATTTCAGAGATTACATTAACTGTCACAGCATTTCCAGCCATCTTGTAGAGTCTGCTGTCGGATAGTCCTGTCGCATTTGCCTTGTCGAACTGCCCGTCCGTAAAGCCTTGTAATTTCCAGCACTCCCTCGGTGTCAGCTTTCGTATTCTGCCGATGTGAACTTCGCCGTTTGGTTCAACAAAAGCAACTGCGAATTTTTCATCGTCATCGAGAACATCTGAATTCTCTACAAAAAGCCCAGAATGTTCAGCCTTTCGGTTACTGATTCCTGAATCCTGCCTTGCGGTTATGCACCTTGCAATTTCTGTCAGCTTCGGATCGGGGTTCAGGTCTATGAAATAATACGCCTGCGTTGCAGAAGTAGTAAGCGTGTGTGCTACCTGACTTCCTACTCGACCTCGTCTTGAGTTCTGTCCAGAAAAAGCAGTATCAATGCTGTCACCGGGATATGCGATCTGATAACCGTCTTTGGTCTTAGATTTTATCGGCAATTCAAAGTTTTCAGTATCTTCAATAAGATAAAGTCCCGAATGACCGCCGAAACCGCCCGAACCGCTTGTAAGAGTACAGCTTAGCCCTTTTGACGAGTAGATTCGCTCACCCTGCGTTGGCTTTTCTTTGTATAAGAGCTTTTCCGCTTGCTTGCGTGAAAGATAATACTTCTCCGGCACATTGTCCTCTAAGATATCCGATAATGAACACTCGATTTCTTGATTGGGGAACTCCGAAATTTTTGCTGTTAAGTACCTGCCAGCATACATCATACCCCAACTCAGCCAACGTACGGAGGATTGTTTCAAATGTTTTGCCTGAGTCATGGTTAAGCAGACCGGGAACATTTTCGAGGAAGAGATACTTAGGTTTTTTAACGGCAACAATTCTTGCAATTTCAAAAAACAGCGTTCCTCTTGTATCGTCAAAACCCTTTCTTGCTCCTGCGATTGAGAAGGACTGACAGGGAAATCCGCCGGTAATAAGGTCGAAATCGGGTAACTGTTCGGGTACAATTTTTCTTGCGTCATCAAAGTAAAGTTCACCTCCTGTATCGTACATTGCTTCATATACCTGCTTTGCATACTTGTCGATTTCGCAGTATCCGACGCACTCAAAACCGCCAATGGCTTCAAGTCCGGAACGGAAACCGCCGATGCCTGCAAACATATCCAAAAATTTAATTGACATAAATCTTCATTCCAAACGAAGATTTATATTCTTAAAATCACCTCACATTCCCATAGTAATTCCACTATTCTCATCAGGAACTTCATCATCAACTTGTGATTCAGATTGGTTTTCCGTTTCGATTTCTTCCTGTGTGAGCTTTCTGAATGAGTCCTCGCTGGGAACCACTCCAAGTGAACGACCGTTGTCCCACTCAGGGAATATCGTTCCCATTGAATCAACAAATTTTACTGTTCCTCTTGTTCCTGCCGGAACAGGTGCGTAAGGATCCTTCATACTGATAAGCTCAATTCTTGTACCCGGCGGATACAATTTCTTTGTGCTTTCAGCTATTCTGCGCTGTCTTTCATATTCGTTCAAGTTATACATCTCCTATTTTTTTAGTTTTGATTCAAGCAATATCCATTAGTAGGACTCCTGATTTTTATAGTCATAAAATCAACCTCCTTCTTTTTTTCTGTTTGTATTGACATTTTTGTTGTCAGAGAAATGTGAGATTTCATTTTCGTCACACTCATCATTACGCCTGTCAAAATTAGGTTTCTGACGCATCTCTCTTTCAAACTTTCTGAGTTCGGGTGTGTCGGTAAAATACATTTAAAATCATTCCTTTCAAATTTTTTGCAAATAAAAAAGGCAACCGTTCTAATCAAAAAAATTAAAACGATTGCCAATAAAAAAAAGAGCCAACTTTATATTTCTATAAAATTGACTCTGTCATAAATTATTAAGTTTTATCAATCAGTAGCAGATAGATTTGCATTTTCATACCGTTTGCGATATTTATTCTTTTTACTGCAATAATATTTTTCAACCTCATAATAAGGAATCCAAATACCGCACTCTTCAATTTTTTCATAAACAGCAGAAACTATTTCTTCATTTCTTCTTGAATCAGGTGCTTGTCCAATTTTATCGTAAACATTCCTGTATTCATCATAAAGCCAATTACTAATTTTTTCTTTCTGTGAGTTCTTCAGATGTCTGAATTGCTTATCGGTTCTGATAAGCATACCATCAAATTTTATATGATTTTTTCTCGACATTGATTACCTCAAAATATAGAATTCTTATTTTCGATTAAACCTTGTAATTTCTCGACAGCTTCATCTTTACTTTCAGATTCCTTTACAATCCTTAATACTTCATCCATCAAATTCTGAAACTCATTATCAGTCATATATGCCATTCTAATCACTCCTAATTTATTATTATATGGAAAAAGGTCCGTAGATTGCTCTACGAACCTTCGTGGCTCCCCCAACTGGGCTCGAACCAGTGACATCATGATTAACAGTCATGCGCTC
>OLGH01003188.1_pt1 | contig 11598 bp, 9 predicted proteins | sample 1604851 | NCBI WGS metagenome assembly OLGH01 (sample SAMEA3888894, study PRJEB22519) | human gut metagenome | biome: human gut; feature: human-associated habitat; material: faeces | place: Denmark | collected 2010 | reverse complement strand
GAAACTGACGTTTGAAGAAAAGAAGCTGCTCTACACCTATGGCTGCGCCGATCTGGAGCTGACCCGCAAGCGGCTGTACGGAGTTGCCGGGCTGACGGTTGACCCAGACCAGAACAAACTGGTGCTTGACTTCTGCCGGAAGCTGGAGGATGAAACGCTGGCAGACTGGTACGACCAGATGTTCTACTTCGTCCGTTCCGAGATGGAGCATTACACCATGATGCAGAAAATGTCACGGGACATCGAGGGGGACGAGGACTGGGGCCCGACCATCTTTGACGAATCCGAGGAGGAGGAACTGATTGACGATGTTTAAGCTGGAAACCATGATCTACGCCAGCGAGGACGGAACAAACAGCGTGTTTACGCTGAATCCCGCCTTGCAAAAGCAGCTGGATACCCTTGCATCGCAGCACCCGGAGGTGTGCCAGAGGAAAGCAAGGGGCGAAGCCGGTGGGGTGACGTATCAGGTCAGGGGTGCAGCACTGGCTATCCAGCCGGTGCGGGTCTCCTGAAAACGATAACCGATCTGCTATGGTAGAATAAAGAACAACGGGCAAAGCGTCAGGAGGGATGCTTTGCCCGTTTTACATAGAACGATGAAATTTACTTTTAGCAGAGGGGGCGATTTATTGGGGAATTTATATGGCTATATCCGGGTCAGCACCCGTGACCAGAACGAGGACCGGCAGTTGATTGCACTGCGTGAACTGAAGATCCCGGAGAAAAACATTTTTATGGATAAGCAGTCCGGCAAGGACTTCAACCGTCCGCAGTACAAGCGGCTGGTGCGGAAATTGAAAAAAGACGACCTGCTCTACATCAAGAGCATCGACCGTCTTGGACGCAACTATGCTGAAATTTTAGAGCAGTGGCGGCTGCTCACCCAGACAAAGGGTGCTGACATCGTGGTGCTGGATATGCCGCTGCTGGATACCCGGCGTGGCAAAGACTTGATGGGCACTTTCCTGAGTGACATCGTGCTGCAGGTGCTCTCCTTTGTGGCTGAGAACGAGCGCACCAACATCCGGCAGCGGCAGGCGGAGGGCATTGCAGCGGCGAAAAGCAAGGGAGTCCGCTTTGGACGTCCGCCCAGCCCCCTGCCGGAAAACTTCCACAGCGTCTACCAGAAATGGCGCTCCGGTAAAATGACAGGTACAGAAGCCGCTCAACAATGCGGAATGCCACTGTCGACATTTCGGTACCGTGCCAAAATCTACGAAAAAGCCACTTTTTTGTAAACGCTTCTTTTTACAAGAAAGTGTACCTTCTTGCAAAATGCCCTCAGATTTGCTTTTGTACCAATTATAGCATATTTCCCGGTTAAATCCACAGATTTTCAGCTATTCGTTTCATCTCTTGAGCCGCTTGTCAAAAGGTACACTTTTTGGCAAGCCCTTCAAAGAGGTGGAACGAATGGCAGAAAAACAGGTCAAATCCCGGCAGCGGGTGGCAGATCACGGTGAGGTCTTTACAGCAGAACGAGAAGTGCGCGCGATGTGCGACCTTGTAAAGAGCGAGACGGAGCGCATCGAGAGCCGTTTTCTGGAACCCGCCTGCGGCAACGGTAACTTTCTGGCCGAAGTGCTGCGCCGCAAGCTGGCGGTGGTGAAAAACCGCTACGGCAAAAACCCAAGCGATTACGAACGTTACTCTGTGCTGGCGGTGACCAGCATTTACGGCGTGGATATTCTGGCAGACAACGCACAGGAATGCCGGGAACGGCTTTTTGCGCTTTGGGATGAGGAATATACCGCCGCTGTAAAATCGGCAGCCAACCAGCAGTGCCGGGAAGCGGTGCGGTATATCCTGCAAAAAAACATCCTGTGCGGTGATGCTCTGACCATGGAGCAGTCCGATGGCAGCCCCATCGTGTTTGCGGAGTGGAGTTTTCCCACCGGCAACTTTATCAAGCGGCGGGACTATCGGCTGGATGTCCTGCTGAAAGAAAACACTGACAACGATGCCTATTCCGACCAGCTTTCCCTGTTTGCCGATGAACCGGACGGCACGGAAAACTGGATGATAGACCCTGTTACCCACGAAACCATCCCTCGCCCTCTCCGTGAATACCAACCGGTGGATTACAGGAGGGTGCAGGAAAATGGCTGACGTTTATCAGAATTTTTATAACCCCGATGTGCTGTCCTGCCTTGCCAACCTGTCCAACGACGAGGTATTCACTCCGCCGGAGGTGGCAAATCGGATGCTGGACCTGCTGCCGCAGGAGCTGTTCCGCAGCCCGGACACCACATTCCTTGACCCTGCCTGCAAATCTGGCGTGTTTCTGCGGGAAATTGCAAAGCGGCTGCTGGTGGGGCTGGAAAATGAAATTCCCGATTTGCAGCAGCGGGTGGATCATATCTTCCACAAGCAGCTCTACGGCATTGCCATCACGGAGCTGACCAGTCTGCTTTCCCGCCGCAGCGTCTATTGCTCGAAATATCCCAACAGCAAATATTCTGTTTCCTACTTTGAAAATCCAAGTGGTAATATCGCGTACAAACGCATACAGCACCGCTGGAAAGATGGAAAGTGCGCCTTTTGTGGCGCATCTAAAACAGAATATGAACGCGGAGAGGAATTGGAAACTCATGCCTATGAGTTTATCCACACCATCCGCCCTGAGGATATTTTTAAGATGAAATTTGATGTGATTATTGGAAACCCGCCCTATCAGCTAAGCGATGGCGGTGCACAGGCTAGTGCAACGCCAATTTATAATAGATTTGTAGAACAGGCAAAAAAATTGAATCCGAGATACTTAACAATGATTATTCCGGCACGCTGGTTTGGCGGCGGAAAAGGGCTAGATGAATTTCGGAAGGCTATGATAGAAGACAGAAGAATAAGAGTTCTTCATGATTTTTTGAATGCGTCAGACTGCTTCGGCACCGGTGTTGAAATTAAAGGCGGCGTTTGCTATTTCTTGTGGGATAGAGAGAATCTCGGAACCTGCAAAGTTGTCACTCACGATAAAGACAAATATGTAGAGCAGGATGAAAGATTCCTTAAAGAGGATGGAAGCGATGTTTTCATTCGTTATGCAGAAGGGGTATCTGTGTACCATAAGGTCAAAAGAATGCACGAAAAAACATTCGATAACTTTGTGAGTTCACAAAAACCTTTTGGAATGAGAACTTATGTCCATGGCGAAAGAAATAGCTTTCCCGGCGCAATCAAATTGTATGAAAAAGGCGGCATTGGATATATTTCATCCAACCAAATAGAACGAAACAAGCAATGGGTGGACACTTATAAAGTTTATATTTCTGCCGCATACAATGCTGGTGACAATTATCCGCATCAAATCATTGGCAAGCCTATTAAAGGCGAAAAAAGCAGCTGCTGCACAGAAACTTATCTTTACATTGGCCCCTTTGTATCAAGTGAAGAAACAGACAATGTGATTTCCTATATTCAGACTAAATTCTTTAGATTTTTGGTAATGTTAAAAAAGTCCTCTCAACACGCAGCGGCATCTGTATATTCTTTTGTTCCTGTTCAGGATTTCTCCAAACCGTGGACGGATGCCGAACTGTACGCTAAATACAACCTGACCGAAGAAGAAATCGCCTTTATCGAATCCATGATAAAGCCTATGGAGAGTTGAATGAAGAACAGATATGATTATATTTGTGAGGAGGTACAACAAGCTAAAGATAGCCGTTGCTCTAATCCATCAGGTGAACTGCTGTTTTATTATCGGGGCCATTCCGATATTGACTGGGATTTAGTGCCAACAATTATTCGTTCAAGAAGAAAGGTGACAGAGCACTCTGAAATTTGTAGAGCAATGAACGATGGAAATTGGTCATTGGCCGATAGTGCATTTGTTAACATTGCCCGAATGCAGCATTATGGATATGCAACCAGATTTTTAGATTATACAACCAGTTTGGATGTTGCACTCTACTTTGCATGTAATGATTCAAACTATTATCATAGGGATGGATGCATTTCTATTTGCCCTTATACAAATGATCGTCACATTGAAACACCTGATACATTGGCTATCTCAGAACTGGCTCTTTTAACTTCTGACATTTCACTTATGGATTTTGCAAAATCGGTTATTGAAAAACATGAAAGAGCGATAAAAAAAGAGAACAAATTATATAAAACTCCTTCATTTCTTTTTGACGAGTCAACTGATATGGCGTGGGCTGCAACTGTGTGGCTCAATTCTGGCTTTATGATTACCCCGACAGAAGATGAATTGAATTATTTGGCGAAAAGCAACCCTAGAATTTTACGGCAAAAGGGAGCATTTTTCATTTTTGGTAATGAAACCACGCCTTCCAAAGTGCCAACTCGTTCATCTTTGCTCGATACCGTAATGATTCATCCCATAATAAAAGAAAAGTCAAATTTAATTCGTCCAGATATACTCGGAAACGGTGCGATAAATATAACTATTCGGAGTCGCTGGAAACCAGAAATCATGAAAATGCTAGAGAAAAAAGGAATCACACATGAATACCTTTTTCCCGACGAACAATGAGAGGGTGACGATTGATGCCTACAATGGACTTTTTCCCGCAGCGTCCACCGGTAAGTCCTAAAATTTACGCTTACGAGCTGATTGGGGTGGCGTCCCACAGGGGCTACATCAAGGTCGGCTACACCGAGCGGGATGTGGATACCCGCATCCGGGAGCAGACCCACACCGTGGCTGTGCCCTACCGGGTGCTGGAAACATGGCCTGCCATGCGCAGCGATGGCAGTTGCTTTACGGATAAAGACCTCCACGCCGTGCTGCGCCGCAAAGGGTTTCGGCAATTGAATGAGGGCGAGGACCGGAATGAATGGTTCCGCTGTACCGTCAACGATGTAAAAGCTGCCGTTTATGCGGTACGCAACCGCACCGAAAACGTGGAAAACCGCACCAACGATTTTTCCATGCGCCCGGAGCAGAAAGAGGCAGTGGATAAGACCGAAGCCTATTTCCGCTCGGCAGCCGCCGAGGGCTACCCGAAGTTTTTGTGGAACTGCAAAATGCGGTTCGGCAAGACCTTTGCCGCCTATCAACTGGCAAAGCGGATGGGCTTCAAGCGGGTGCTGGTGCTTACCTTCAAGCCCGCCGTGGTCAGTGCGTGGCAGGAGGACCTGAACACCCACAAGGATTTTGAGGGCTGGCAGTTTATCTCCCGCACTACGGAATTGACCTACGAGACCGCCGACCAGAGTCGCCCCATCGTCTGTTTTGGCTCGTTCCAAGACTATCTCGGCGTGGATAAGACCACCGGCACCATCAAGGGCCGCAACGAGTGGGTACATACCATCAACTGGGATCTGGTCATTTTCGATGAGTACCACTTTGGCGCATGGAAAGAGAATGCCAAGAAGCTGTTTGAGCAGGACGATGAGGACGACTACGATTCCGAAAATATGGAGCAGTACAGCCGCGCCGACGCCTACGATGAAACATGGCTGCCCATCACCACCGACCACTACCTGTATTTGTCCGGCACACCCTTCCGTGCCCTCAACTCCGGCGAGTTCATCGAGGAGCAGATCTACAACTGGACCTATTCCGATGAACAACGTGCCAAAGAAAACTGGCATGGAGAGCACAACCCCTACGCTGCTCTGCCCCGGATGGTCATGATGACCTACAAGATTCCGGAAAGCATCCAGCAGATTGCCAAGCAGGGTGAATACGATGAATTTGACCTGAACGTGTTCTTTTCTGCCAAGGGCAAAGGCCGGGACTGCCGTTTTGTCTACGAGGATTATGTGCAGAAGTGGCTGGACCTGATTCGGGGTTCCTATCTGGAAACTACCGTGGACGAGCTAAAGCTAGGCGCAAAAAAGCCCGCCCTGCCCTTTGCGGATTCCCGTCTGCTGAATGTGCTTCAACATACCCTGTGGTTCTTGCCCAATGTGGCATCCTGCTACGCTATGGCAAACCTGCTGGCAGACAGGAAAAACACCTTCTACCACGACTACCGGATCAACGTCTGCGCCGGTACGGAAGCAGGCATTGGTGCTGCCGCACTGGAGCCGGTGCAGCGTTCTATGGGCGACCCGCTGGAGACCAAAACCATTACCCTTTCCTGCGGCAAGCTGACCACCGGCGTGACGGTGAAGCCGTGGACAGGCATCTTTATGCTGCGGAACCTCTCCAGCCCGGAAACCTATTTTCAGGCAGCATTCCGTGTGCAAAGCCCTTGGGAAGTGACCACGGACAAGGGGCAGAAAGAGATCATTAAAAAAGAGTGCTATGTGTTCGACTTTGCGCTCAACCGTGCTCTGCGGCAGATCTCCGATTATAGCTGCCGTCTGAACATCCACGAGGGCAACCCGGAAAAGAAGGTAGCGGAATTTATCAATTTCCTGCCGGTCATTGCCTATGATGGCAGCTCCATGCGGCAGATCAACGCCGGGGATATTCTCGACATTGCCATGGCTGGCACCTCTGCCACCCTGCTGGCAAAGCGCTGGGAAAGCGTACTTCTGGTGAACGTGGACAATGAGACCCTCTCCCGCCTCATTGCCAACAAGGATGCCATGGATGCTCTGATGAAGATCGAGGGCTTCCGCAGCCTGAACTCGGACATCGAAACCATCATCGCCAAGTCTGAAAAGGTGAAAAAGGCGAAGAAGGAAGGCACCAAAGACCTTACCCCGAAGCAGAAGAAGGAACTTTCGGACGAGGAAAAAGAGTACAAGTCCAAGCGTAAGCAGATTCAGGAAAAGCTCATCAAGTTTGCCACTCGCATTCCGGTGTTCATGTATCTGACGGACTACCGGGAGCGCTGCCTAAAAGACGTGATCACCCAGTTGGAGCCGGGCTTGTTCAAGAAGGTCACCGGTCTGTCGGTGAAGGACTTTGAGTTGCTGGTATCACTGGGTGTATTCAACGATTCCCTGATGAACGATGCTGTGTACAAATTCAAGCGGTACGAAGATGCCAGTCTGAGCTACACCGGCATTAATCGTCACGAGGGCGAGGATCGTGGCGGCTGGGATACGGTGCTCTCGGATGCCGACTACAACAAGATGTTTACCTTGCAGCAGGCATCTATGGAAGCCCCTGCGCCCGCCCCGGACGATCTGCCTGCAAAGCCCTATTTCACCCCGGACGAGGACGAGCCGAAACCGGCTCCTGAAAAGAAGCCTGCACCGCAGCCCACGAAACCTATCATCAGCTATGGCGGTTTTACGCCCAAAACTAACACGGCGCAAAGCACACAGGCTTCCGGCAGCAAAATCCACAAGCCGAGCAACAGCTATACGCCCCGCCCGGCTTCCAGTATCCCCGGCAGCTTTACACCCCGCCCGGCTGGGTCGAGCGTTGGCATTGGAGTAGCAAAGCCGAGCTTTGGATTGAACAGCCAACCAGCCGCTCAGCCAAAACCGCCTGTCAAGGTGGATGTTTCCAAAATCAAGGTTGGTGTCAAGGTCAAGCATAAGGCGTTTGGCGTTGGCACGGTAGCAGCCATCCAGCCCGATATGGTCACGGTACGCTTTGGCAACGTGGAAAAGAAATTCCTGCTGCCTGCCGCAATTGTGCAGGGGTATCTGACGGTGGTAGAGAATTAAATACTTATAGAAAAGCCTCGGTTTGCGAAATTGCAATCCGAGGCTTTTGCTAATACAAACGGTTCAAACCTCTTGGTGTGAGGATTGTGTACGAAGATATCGCTTTATATTAGATGTGTTGTCGATTCCAAGAATAAGGCAGATGTGGTACTCCAGTAACAGCCGCAAAATATAAATTGCATCTAGTAGAGCGTTTCCTTTAAGGGCCTTTGATTCTTTTTGCTCTCCATAGTGCGTATAGTAATGTCTCGTATCTGCTATTTTTTGTGCATAATTTTCTTCGAGGTAGTACTCACGGAAAAGACCGTTGTTTCCCCTGATAAACAGGTCGTTTAATCTTGATACTAAAATAATATAGTTGCAATTTTCATCCATTTGGGTTTGGCACAACAGCAGCTTTTTATAGGTTTCAAAATTTTGTGAAGACCCGAAGCGTTCATTAACAGACTTTATATATTCCTTTTTCTTGTTATCATAAAAGAACCGAGAATGAAAAGTTTCTAATGCTTGTACAATGTTGAGAAATACCATTTCATAAGGCATTTCAGGATATTTAATCAGAGAAAGGTACAGATTAAATATTGGTCTCAACTTTTCTAATTTTAAGTTTAGGCTTTCATCCTCCGACAATTGCTTTAATTGAAAATTATAGTCCCAATATCCCGAAGAATACACATTAAGTTTCGCTTCCGATGTAATCAGGGAGTGCTTGTATGGTTCCGTGTACTCTACACCATTTAGATATTGCGTATAGCAGTCATCAAAATCCACTAAAACCTCATTGTCAACATTTACATTACCTTTGATTGCAAAAGATATAAGAGAAGTAATGATATTTCTTATTTTAATGAATTCGCCGACAGGCATTTTATTAGAGCTTTCCATCGTTATGGAAAGTTTTTGTATAATTTTTGTTTCTTCCTGCTGAAATGGGTACAAGACATAGTTGTTCAGCCAAGGTGAAAATGTTATTTTCATTCCAAACCATTCATAAACTTTTTTGGGAATGTCATCAACTACCTTTATTCCACCAGATACCCGCTCGAACATAGAAAAGCCACTCCACTGGTAAGCGTTTCCCAAAACAGAAATCATTTTGTTATATGTTGCCAATCGCTTTTCTTTATTCGACCAAATAAAGTAATCAGACATAAAGTTTAGTGTTAAAACTTTGAAGTTTTCTGTGTGATTCTTGATACACCTATTATTGAACAAGGTTACAATAACACCGGAACTCAATTTTCCAGTGATTGAATCTATGATTCCATAGTGTTTGCTAAATAATTCTTCATCTGTCAACTCTTTTGTCAAATGAAGAACAATTCCACCTTTTTTTCTATTAAAAATCAGTTCTCCGCTGAATATGTCACCATCTAAATCAAACTCGCCAACGTGATGTGCGTCATAGTCAATATCTTCGTACACAACTAATCTCCTATCAATTAAACTATACTACAACATTCCAATATATTATAACATAGCTTGATTCTTTTGAAAATCAAAATTTCAATTCATGTTAGTTAATCCTTACTATAAGTACCTTAGACTTGTTTGTATAGAGGAGCGTGATGCTATGACCCAACCGAAAACCGACCTATCCTATCTCCGCAGCGAAAAAGCCAAAGCAGAACAAAAGCTGCGCTCTTGCCAGCACCGGGAGAAGATCCTTGAACGTAGGATGTCGGAGCTGAACCGGAGAGAGCGGGTGCATCGTCTTTGCACCCGTGCCGGAATGCTGGAAAGCTTTCTGGTCTGTCCGGGAGAACTGACCGACGATCAGGTGATGGAACTGCTGAAAATCTCGTTCCGTCAACCGGAAGTCGTGCTGGCTCTTGCAAAGATGGTGCATGACGTTCACGAACGCAGCAACGTCCAAAACCCTTTAGAATAAAGGGCGCAATTATACACCGTTCCGGTGAAATTGCGGTCTTGCAGACGGCTCGATGAAATCGAAGCTGGCGTTTGTGCGCCAGCCCGATTCCATCCCAAGGAAAACTGCATTTTCCTTGCGCTGCTCCGCAGCTATCCTTTTGCCCGCTACCATAAAACATGCATGAAAAAGCCGATTGGAAACAGAAACATTTCCAATCGGCTTATCTTTTTGTTAGGCAGATTTCTTTTCAGCTAATGCCCGGACTTCCTCAATTGAAAGGTCGGTGTACTTTGCCACCTTTTCACAAGGCACACCATCTGCCAACATTGCCAATGCGTGTTTGACCGATGTTTCATGCTCGGTTTCATCCCGCATCTTTTCCATAGCTCTGCACATAGCTGCCACTCCCTTCGTGTCTTCTTTGAAATAACGAACCCTCTGTGCCAAAATGGAATAATTCATATCCTTCGAGTTGGTACAGAAAAAGTCGTGCATCAGTTTTCCTAATGCGGTTTCGTCCTTGATTTGTGAGTTCACATAAACGATGTGCGCCTGATCGTTGAAAGCCGTTCCAGTTTCCCGAACTGTACGGTCAATATGATAAATTGGAAGGCCTGCCTTTAATACGTCATTTTCCGTAATAAAGATAACGTATGTTTCGTTCAGCGCATCGTAATCATCGCCCGCATCAGTCAGGTTTGCATCCAACAGACTACTGTTATACCGTGCACGTTTTTCACTCGCACCACGGTCACTGCGCTGCACCTCAATATTATATGCACGGTTTTCCCGATCCACTGCCAAAATATCCAATCGGACTGAACGGCCTTGCAGATTTTTGATGCTGTACTGTCCGTGAACCTCTTTGACGGTCAAATCATCCCGCTTCAAGATGATTTGCAAAAGAAACTCAGCACAGGCACGTTCTTCAAACACCGCAGCCATGAAATCATCATCAATCAGACGTAAGCCACGCAACCGCTGCAAATCTTCTTCGTGTTTCCGTTCAAAATCCAATTCTTGTTGTGATTTTCTTTCCGACATCGGTTCACCAACTTTCTGCTTGCTTATTCAAGCTAATAATACCATAAGTTCGTGATTTTTACAAGTGAACGATTCAAATGTTATCGAGGGGGTGATGCCTATTCCGTGTCCGCATTTCCAAATCACCATCGTCAAGCGCAGCCAAGGACAGTCCGCTGTTGCCGGGGCCGCTTATCAGAGCGGTGAATGGCTGTTCAGCGAGTACGACCAGAAAACAAAATTCTACAACAAGAAGAAAGAGCTTGTCCACGCTGAGATCATGCTGCCATCCTATGCGCCGCCCGGATATGCAGACCGGGCGACCCTCTGGAACGCCGTGGAAGCCGTGGAGAACCAGTGGAACTCCCAGCTTGCCCGGCGCATCGTGTTGGCGTTCCCGGTAGAGGTGCCGAAAGAACAGTACCTTCCGATGCTCAAAGAATTTTGCAACGAGCAGTTTGTTTCCAAGGGCATGATTGCTGACTTTGCCATCCACGACAAGGGAGATGGCAACCCCCACGCCCACATTCTGCTGACGCTCCGGGCAATGGACGAACACGGCAAATGGCTCCCGAAATCCCGAAAGGTATACGACCTTAATGAAAACGGCGAGCGCATTCAGCTTCCTTCCGGCAACTGGAAGTGCCACAAGGAAAACACAGTGGACTGGAACGACCAGAAGTACGCCGAGGTCTGGCGGCACAGCTGGGAGACCATCACCAACCGCTATCTGGAAGCGGCTGGAAGGCCGGAACGTGTTGACCTGCGCTCCTTTGAACGGCAGGGCATCCAACAGATACCGACCGTCCATCTCGGCCCCGCTGCACATCAGATGGAAAAACGTGGGATAGAAACTTTTCTCGGAAATCTCAACCGGGATATTCGAACCGCCAACAGCCTGATGCAGTCCATCCGCAGCGCCATCCGTGGGCTGCAACGCTGGATTGCAGACCTGAACGAAAAGAAGCAGCTTCTTCTGGACGCTCTGGAAAAGGCGAAAGAACCCACGCTGTCCGACCTGCTGGTGGACTACTTCAATCTCCGCAATGAGCAGCGCAGCGATTGGTCTGGCAAGGCAAAACTGAAATGCACTGTTCGGGACTTTGAGGAAGTCAAACGGGCGGTGGACTATCTGAAAGCCCATTCTCTGAACA
>OLGH01003186.1_pt1 | contig 11602 bp, 10 predicted proteins | sample 1604851 | NCBI WGS metagenome assembly OLGH01 (sample SAMEA3888894, study PRJEB22519) | human gut metagenome | biome: human gut; feature: human-associated habitat; material: faeces | place: Denmark | collected 2010 | reverse complement strand
AAACTGGTTGAGGAACTCGGCGGAGAAGTTGTAAAGGTTGTTTTCCTTATGGAGCTGGCCGGATTAAAAGGCCGTGAGAGATTAAAAGGATATGAGGTAGAGTCTGTACTCTGCTATGATGGGAAATAAAAACAGTAGACAATAGATGGTTGCAGGGGCAGATTCAGAATCTGCTTTCTGCGGATTTCCGGAAAGAGGGGACTGGCTATGAGCGACGAAAAGAACAAAGTAGATACAACGACAGAAATAAAAAATTCAGAGATGAAAAAAGCGGAGATCAAAAAAGCCGATGCGAATGTAAAAACCATGGAGGATTTTACAAGTCCGGAGATCTTGTATGATGAACTGATTGCGAGCGTGAAGAAATATCATCCATCCACGGATATCAGCATGATTGAAAAAGCTTACAAGATTGCTTATGAGGCACATGAGGGTCAGAAGAGAAAATCCGGAGAACCATATATCATTCATCCGCTTTGCGTTGCGATCATTCTGGCAGATCTGGAGCTGGACAAAGAGACGATCGTTGCAGGACTGCTTCACGATGTGGTTGAGGACACGGTCATGACGACGGAGGAGATCACCAAAGAGTTCGGAGCAGAGGTCGCACTTCTGGTGGATGGCGTTACAAAACTGGGACAGCTGCAGATAAGGTGGAAGTACAGGCGGAGAATCTGCGTAAGATGTTCCTTGCCATGGCAAAGGATATCCGTGTGATCCTGATCAAGCTTGCAGACCGGCTTCACAATATGCGTACGCTGAAATATATGAAGCCGGAAAAACAGAAAGAAAAAGCGAGAGAGACGATGGATATTTATGCTCCGCTTGCTCAGAGACTTGGTATTTCCAAGATCAAGGTAGAGCTGGATGACCTTTCGCTGAAATATCTGGAGCCGGAAGTTTATTATGACCTGGTAGAAAAGATCGCTCTGCGTAAAACAGAACGCCAGAAATTTGTGGACGGTATTGTCGCAGAAGTGCGTGCCCATATCGAAAAAGCGGGTATCAAAGCACAGATCGACGGCCGTGTCAAACATTTCTTCAGCATTTACAAAAAGATGGTAAACCAGGACAAAACGCTCGATCAGATCTATGATCTTTTTGCAGTGCGTATCATCGTAGATACGGTCAAAGACTGTTATGCGGCACTCGGTGTCATCCATGAGATGTATAAACCGATCCCTGGCCGGTTCAAAGATTACATTGCCATGCCAAAACCGAATATGTATCAGTCACTTCACACAACATTGATCGGACCAGAAGGACATCCATTTGAGATTCAGATCCGTACATTTGAGATGCATCGTGTTGCTGAATATGGTATCGCAGCCCATTGGAAATATAAAGAAAATAATAATACCAAGGGACTTAACAAAGAGGAAGAGAAGTTAAGCTGGTTAAGAGAAGTGCTGGAATGGCAGCGTGATATGGATGATAATAAAGAGTTTTTAAGTTTGCTGAAGACGAACTTGGATCTCTTTGCAGAACAGGTATATTGTTTTACACCGAATGGAGATGTCAAAAACCTTGCGAATGGTTCGACACCGATCGATTTTGCATATTCAATCCATAGTGCAGTCGGTAATAAGATGGTTGGAGCCAGGGTCAATGGAAGACAGGTACCATTTGATTATCATTTGCAGAATGGTGATCGTGTAGAGATCATTACATCACAGAATTCAAAAGGACCTAGCAGAGACTGGTTAGGAATCGTAAAATCAGCACAGGCAAGAAGTAAGATCAATCAGTGGTTTAAACGACAATTCAAGGAAGAGAATATCGTCAGAGGTAAAGAACTGTTAGAAAAATACTGTAAGAGCAAGAGCATCAGGCTCCCAGAACTCATGAAACCTGAATACATTAAGAAGGTTGAACTAAAATACGGATTTAAAGACTGGGATTCTGTATGTGCAGCTGTTGGACATGGTGGTTTAAAAGAAGGCCAGGTTATCAATAAGATGCAGGAAGAAGACCGTAAGATCCAGAAACAAAAGATCACGGATGAACAGATCTTGCAGAAAACAACAGAAGCAGCACAGGCGGCAGCATCGAATCCAGAGAAGAAAAAGGATGAGAAATCCAAAGGAGGAATTGTTGTACGTGGAGCGAATGATGTTGCTGTTCGTTTTTCAAAGTGTTGTAATCCAGTACCAGGAGATGAGATCGTTGGATTTATTACAAGAGGACGAGGAATCTCGATTCACAGAACAGATTGTGTGAATCTTCTGAATATGCCAGAATCTGACAGGGCAAGACTTATTGAAGCTGAATGGCAGGTAAGTGAAGCAGATACAACACAGACTTACACGACAGAGATCAATATTTATGCCAATAATCGAAAGGGATTGTTAGCAGAAGTATCAAAGATCTTCTTAGAATTAGATATTGACATCATAACGATCAACGTATCAAACAATAAGAAAGGAAGAGCAACGCTTAGTATGTCCTTTGATATTACAGGCGTAGAGCAGTTGAACCGTATTATTGCGAAGATCAGGAATGTAGAAGGCGTGATCGACATAGAAAGAACAGCAGGATAGGTGAAAATATGAGCGAAACAACATTAAGACTTGACAGACCTCTTAAGATGGTAACGATCTGTCTTGGGCAGATGCAGACAAACTGCTATATTGTTGAGAATACAAAAACAAATCAGGCATTCGTCTTTGATCCGGGAGATCAGGGAGAGCGTATTATGAATACATTAGAAGAAGATGGAATGGAACTGGCAGGCGTATGTCTGACACATGGGCATTTTGATCATGTAATGGCCCTTCCATATCTGATGGAACAAAAACCAGATCTTGATATCTATCTTTATGAAGATGAAGCAGATGTTCTGGCAGATCCACAGCTCAATCTCGGAGCGATGATGGGAATGGATCTCTCATTAAAAGCGAATCATCTGGTGAAAGATGGAGAGATCATAGATGTATTAGGAACAAAGGTAAAATGTATCCATGTTCCAGGACATACAAAAGGTGGAGTATGTTATTATTTTGCAGATTATGGATGGCTGATCTCTGGAGATACACTGTTCCAGATGAGCATTGGAAGAACAGACTTTCCGACAGGCAATTTGAATGATCTTCTGACAGCGATCAGAGAGAAATTATTCGTACTCCCACCATGGACAAAGGTACTATCCGGTCATACACCACCAACGACGATCGAGGAGGAAAGCAGATGCAATCCGTTTCTGCAATAGATTATGATTGGATTAATTCAGAACAAGACCATTTATGAATATGACATTCGAAGTTTAATATTGGCATTTATGCTTGGAGAGAAGATAGAATTGACGGATCACGTTGATTCTATCTATGATTTTATACTGGATGTGGATTATAAAGATCAGAAAATCGTCATGAATCTATATAAAAAGGGCGAGTTAGAAGATGAAATCCAGTTATTTGGTGATTATGAAAATAAGAAGATTTTTAAAAACCGGATGAAACAAGGAATTTATCAGTTGTTTTCCAAAGCATTAGACAAACAGCTTCCATGGGGAACGTTGACTGGGATCCGTCCGACAAAGATTGCTTTTGATGGATATGAAAAGGGTGAGAGCAGTGAAGAGATCATTCACAGATTTCAAAAGGATTATCTGGCATCCGAAGAAAAAGCAAGATTATGTACAGAAACCGTTCAGAAAGAGAAAGAACTTCTAAAAGCATTTCCATACAAAGAAGGATACAGTCTATATATAGGAATCCCATTTTGCCCAAGCACATGTTTGTACTGTTCTTTTACATCGTATTCGATCGATCAATTTGAGAATATTGTACAAGACTATCTTGAAGCTTTATTGAAAGAACTGGATTTTGTGGCAAAGACTTATGCGCACAAAGAACTTCAGACGATGTATATTGGCGGTGGAACACCAACATCTTTAAAAGAAGAAGATCTGGAATATCTGTTATATGAGGTTAATAAGAGATTCCCATTTTCAAAGATCCAGGAGATCACTGTGGAAGCAGGACGGCCAGACAGCTTGAATTTCGAGAAATTAAAGATTCTAAAGAAATATGGTGTGACAAGGATCAGTATCAATCCACAGTCAATGAACGATAAGACATTAAAACTCATTGGAAGAAATCATTTCGCACAGGATATCAAAGAGAAATTTAATCTTGCGAGACAGGCTGGGATCGATAACATTAATATGGATATGATCTGCGGGCTTCCAGAAGAAGGCATGGAAGAACTTTCCTATACTTTAGATGAAATCAAAAAACTTGATCCAGAGAGTGTAACGGTCCATGCACTTGCAGTCAAGCGTTCATCGAGATTGAATCGAATGAAAGATACATATCACTTTGGAGCGAGTGAAGAGATGGTATCTTATGCCGCTTCATGTGCAAGAGATATGAATATGGAACCATATTATTTATACCGGCAGAAAAACATTCCAGGGAACCTTGAGAATGTCGGTTTTTCAAAAAAAGGAAAAGAATGTCTCTATAATATTTTGATTATGGAGGAATTACATGATATTATAGCAGTTGGTGCTGGTACATCTTCAAAGATCGTCCATCAGGAAGACCATCAGGTGGACCGCATCGAAAATCTTAAAGATATAAAGCAATACATTACACGAATTGATGAGATCATTCATAGAAAAGAATTAAAGATGATATAAACAGGAGTTTGATTATGGCAATCAGTTATGGACGAACAGATATTGAGACACCGATCCATGCGGATATAAAAGAAACGATCAGTCATGGTATCATTGTCAGTAATTTGGCTTATCTTGTTGGCAAGGAATTAGGATTACAAGAAGAAGTGTGTTATGATCTTGCGGTTGCAGGAATGTTACATGATCTTGGAAAAGTAAGACTTAATTTCTATATGAATGAGAAAGTGGAAGATGAGATTCTGGCTGTTGACGAAACAAGATATATGAGAATGCATCCATCTATTGGATATGCGATCCTTGCAGATTACGATTATAACCAGACGGTTTTAGACGCAGTTCTATATCATCATGAACATTATGATGGCACCGGTTATCCACATAATCTAGTAGGAAAACAGATTCCATTAGTTGGAAGGATCATGCATGTATGTGATATTTTCGGAGCATTGATCTCAAACAGGGATTATAGAGAGGGATTTGATGTTGAGACTGCACTTGATATCATGATCGATGAAGTAAAGAATTTTGATATGAAAGTATTTTTAGCATTCCAGAGAGTCGCATTTTCAGACGGAGTTATGGAAACTGTGATGGAAAAAGGCAATCTGGATGAATTATTTGAGGAGGAACAAGAATGATTACACAGGCACCAAGAGGAACAAAAGACTGGTTTGGAAAAGATATGGACCAGCGCACATATTTAGAGAATATTTTCAAAGATTTATGCGCATCCTATAATATTCACGAGATCATCACACCAGTATTTGAGCATACAGAGCTTTTTCAGAGAGGTGTTGGAGAAACAACAGACGTTGTCCAGAAAGAGATGTATACATTTGAAGATAAAGGACACAGAAGCATTTCATTAAAACCAGAAGGAACAGCAGGAGCGATCCGTGCATATTTACAGAATGGTCTGGCAAATGAGCCACAGCCGATCAAGATGTTCTATATCACACCAGCATTCCGCTATGAAAAACCACAGAGTGGAAGATTAAGACAGCACCACCAGTTCGGAGTTGAATTTGTCGGAGCGGAAAGTCCATTAGCAGAAGTAGAGCTGATCACATTAGTATCCACTTTTATTAAGAAAATTGGATTAAAAGATGCAAAATTACACATCAACAGCATTGGATGTGAAAATTGTAGAAAAGAATACAACAAAGCATTATTAGCATATTTAAAAGAACATGAAGAACATTTATGTCCTACATGCAGAGAACGTATGGAAAAGAATCCATTACGTGTCATTGACTGTAAAGTTCCAGAATGCAAAGAGATCGTCAAAGATGCACCAAGAACAATCGACTATTTAGATGATGAATGTAAAGCACATTTTGAAGAATTAAAGAGTCTGTTAGATGCATTAAATATTCCATATGAAGTTGATACAGAAATCGTTCGTGGATTAGACTACTATACAAAGACCGTATTCGAATTTGTAAATGAAGATGGATTTACTTTATGTGGTGGTGGACGTTACGACAATCTTGTTCATGAGATCGATGGAAAAGTTTCTATGCCATCCGTTGGATTTGGTATGGGTGTAGAGAGAATCCTTTATTTCTTAGAAGAAGAGAAAGTAGATCTTCCATGCACAAGAGATATTGACCTTTATGTAGGAATTCTTGGACAGGAAGCAAAAGCAAAAGCTTACCAGATCGTTGTAGATCTTCGTGATCAGGGATTTGTTGTAGAAACAGATTATCTTGGAAGAAGCGTAAAAGCACAGATGAAATATGCAAATAAGCTGAATGCCAAGAATACGATCATCATTGGTGATGACGAATTAGCGAAGAATGAAGGAAATGTCAAAAATATGGAAACAAGAGAAGTTACGACTATTTCGCTTGATAAGATCGCAGATTGTTTAAAATAAAATCATGCTTTCTTATACTAGTTCGTGACATTTTTGACAAAATCATATATAATGAGTAATAATTACAAGAAAGGAGGTAACATGCATGAGTGAATATGCGATCGTGGCACCAGAAGATTTCGACCAAAGCGTATTTCGCCTGATTGGTAAGGAATGGATGCTTGTTACTGCAAAGAATCAGGAAGGAAAAGTTAACACAATGACTGCCTCATGGGGTGGTTTAGGTGTTATGTGGGGTAAGAATGTTGCTGTGACAGTCTTAAGACCACAAAGATATACAAAAGAATTCATTGACCAGTCAGAATCATTTACATTATCTTTTTATGATGATACTTTTAAGAAGGATTTAAGCTATCTTGGAAGTGTATCTGGAAGAGATGAAGACAAGATCGCGAAGACACGTCTGACACCAACAGATGCGAATGGAATTCCATTTTTTGAGGAAGCAAAGATCGTACTGATCTGTAAGAAGTTATATTCTCAGCCAATGGATCCAGAAGGATTTGTTGATAAATCTTTAGATGAACAGTGGTATCCAGAGAAGGATTATCACGTACTTTACGCTGCAGAGATCGAACAGATCCTTGTAAGAAAAGATTCATAAAAGAATATATAAGGCAGAACCGAAGATACGGGCTCTGCCTTTCGTACAAAGTGAAAAGGATGAAGGAGGAAATATCATGGCAGAATCAATGTCAGGTTTAGCCAGATCCCACCGATGTACAGAGGTAAGCAACAAACTTATCGGAACAGAAGTCACTGTCATGGGATGGGTACAGAAACGAAGAAATTTAGGAAGTCTTATATTTGTGGACTTAAGAGACCGCTCAGGAATCTTACAGTTAGTTTTTGATCAGGAAGTATTATCTGAGGAAGACTATAATAAGGCAAACTCTTTAAGAAGTGAGTATGTCGTTGCAGCAGTAGGTACTGTAGAGAAGAGAAGTGCAGCGATCAACGAGAACTTGAAGACAGGAGATATCGAGATCAAGGTACATACATTACGTATCTTATCAGAATCAGAAACTCCTCCATTTCCAATTGACGAGAATCAGACAGTCAAAGATGAACTTCGTTTAAAATACCGTTATCTTGATCTTCGAAGAACAAATCTTCAGAGAAACTTACGCATTCGTAATGATGTAACAAGAATGGTACGTAACTTCTTAGGGGATGAAGGATTCTTAGAGATCGAGACACCAGTTTTAGGAAAGAGTACACCAGAAGGAGCAAGAGATTATCTTGTACCAAGCCGTGTACATCCAGGAGAATTTTACGGACTTCCACAGTCACCACAGCTGTTTAAACAGCTTTTAATGTGCTCTGGATTCGACCGTTACTATCAGATCGCAAAATGTTTCCGTGACGAAGATCTACGTGCAGACCGCCAGCCAGAGTTTACACAGATTGATATGGAACTTTCATTTGTTGATGTCGATGATGTGATCGATGTAAATGAACGTCTGTTAAAGAAGATCTTCAAAGAAGTATTAGATATTGATGTACAGCTTCCTATGCTTCGCATGACTTATAAAGAAGCAATGGACCGTTTCGGATCTGATAAACCAGATATGCGTTTTGGAATGGAACTTACGAATGTATCCGATACAGTTGCCGGATGCGACTTTATGGTATTTAAAGGAGCATTAGAGAATGGTGGATCCGTAAGAGGATTAAACGCTAAAGGTTTAGGAGATCTTGGACGTAAGAAGATCGATGGATTCGTTGACTACGCCAAAGACTTCGGAGCGAAAGGACTTGCATATATTCAGTTAAAGAGCGATGGAACAGTGAAATCATCTTTCGCTAAATTCATGAAAGAAGAAGAGATGGATGCACTGATCAAAGCAATGGATGGACAGGCAGGAGACTTATTACTATTTGCCGCAGACAAAGACAAAGTTGTCTTTGATGTACTTGGTAACTTAAGACTTCACATTGCGAAACAGTACGATATGATCGACAAATCCCAGTATAAGTTCTTATGGGTTACAGAATTCCCATTACTTGAGTGGAGTGATGAACAGAATCGTTACACAGCAATGCATCACCCATTTACAATGCCATTTGAAGAAGATCTTGAATTCATTGATGAAAGACCAGGAGATGTCCGTGCGAAAGCATACGATATCGTATTAAATGGTACAGAACTTGGTGGTGGATCAATCCGTATCCATCAGGATGATATTCAGGAGAAGATGTTTGAAGCTCTTGGATTTACAAAAGAAGATGCTTACAACCGTTTTGGATTCTTATTAGATGCATTCAAATTTGGAGTACCACCACATGCTGGTTTAGCTTATGGTCTTGACCGTCTTGTTATGTGGTTAACAGGAGAAGACAGCATTCGTGATGTCATCGCCTTCCCGAAAGTAAAAGATGCTTCCTGCCTGATGACACAGGCTCCAGGACCGGTTGATACATTACAGCTAGAAGAACTTGGAATTGAACTTTCAACACCAGAGGAGGAATAATCAGATGGAGAAAATGTTATTTAGCGGTGTTCAGTCTAACTCTGAAGTTGCACTGATCGCAATCAAAGGAATCAAAAACCAGCCAGGAATCGCAGCAAAAGTTTTTGGTGCCATTGCAGAAGAAAAAATCAACGTGGAACTGATCCTTCAGTCCATCGGACGTGGAGAGAATAAAGATATTTCTTTCGTTGTAGCACAGGATGAAGCAGATCATGCCGTTGAAACATTAAAGAAAGCATTTGATGAAGCAGATTACGAAGATATCATCAGTGATAAAGAAGTCGGAATCGTATCTATCGTCGGAGCTGGAATGATGTCTAACAGCGGAGCAGCTTCTAAGATGTTTGAAGCACTGTATAATCGTGGAATCAACATTCACTTAATCTACACATCAGAGATCAAGATCACTGTTCTGATCAAAGAAAGCCGTGTAGAACGTGCAGTAGAAGCATTAAAAGAACAGTTCCAGGAATAATCAGATAGATCAAGTGATCGAATGATCATAAGAATAAGACACAATATACGAGACACAATATTATTTTACATAAATATATAAAGGAGAAAACAATGTTTGATTTTAGCGAAGTAAAGAACTACGATCCAGAATTAGCAGAAGCAATGGAAAACGAATTAACAAGACAGAGAACAAATCTTGAGTTGATCGCATCAGAGAACCTTGTTTCCAAAGCTGTTATGGCTGCAATGGGAAGCCATTTAACAAACAAATATGCAGAGGGATATCCAGGAAAACGTTACTATGGTGGATGCCAGTATGTAGATGTGGTAGAAGATCTTGCAAGAGAACGTGCCAAAGAATTATTTGGATGCGAATATGTAAATGTACAGCCACACTCCGGAGCACAGGCAAACATGGCAGTATTCTTCGCAGTATTGAATGTCGGAGATACATACATGGGAATGAGCTTAGACCACGGTGGACATTTAACACACGGAAGCCCAGTCAACATGTCTGGTAAGAACTATCACTGCGTACCATACGGAGTTAATGATGAAGGATTCATCGATTATGATGAAGTAGAAAGAATCGCATTAGAATGCAAACCAAAGATGATCATTGCTGGTGCAAGTGCATACGCAAGAGCGATCGACTTCAAACGTTTTCGTGAGATCGCTGACAAAGTTGGGGCAGTTTTAATGGTAGATATGGCTCATATCGCAGGATTAGTAGCTGCAGGATTACACCAGAGCCCAATCCCTTATGCTCATGTAACAACAACAACAACACATAAGACATTAAGAGGACCTCGTGGTGGAATGATCATGTGCAGCAATGAAGTGAACGAAAAATACAACTTCAACAAAGCAATCTTCCCAGGAATCCAGGGTGGACCATTAATGCACGTTATCGCATCTAAGGCTGTTTGTTTCAAAGAAGCTTTATCACCTGAATTCCAGGAGTATGGCAAGAACATTGTGGCAAATGCACAGGCACTTGCAAAAGGTCTTACAGACAGAGGTTTTGACCTTGTATCAGGCGGTACAGACAACCACTTAATGTTAGTAGATCTTAAGAAATATGATCTGACAGGAAAAGAAGCTGAAAAAGTACTGGATTCTGTACATATCACATGTAATAAGAATACTGTACCAAACGATCCAAAATCTCCATTCGTAACATCAGGACTTCGTCTTGGAACACCAGCTGTTACAACTCGTGGACTGAAAGAAGACGATATGAAAGTGATCGCAAAAGCTATTCGTCTGACATTATTAGACAAGAAACTTGATGAAGCAAACGAATTAGTATTAGGATTAACAGAAAAATATCCACTCTATGAATAATCCATCACAGAGTCGTATTTGGAGGCAGAAATCAATATGAGGATTACAAAGAAACAAGGGGGAATCATAGGAGGTGCCGTAGCGGTTGTTTTAATAGCAGCCGCTATCGGTGTCCATGCCCATTATCAGAACCGTTGGTATCCGGGGAGTACATTTAACAAGGTTGATGTGTCAGGAATGACATACGAAGAATCAGTGAAGAAAGTAAAGAAATCCATTGATTCTTACAAGTTAAAGATCAAGGGAAGAAATAACGGACAGAAAGTGATTTCCGGTAAGGAGATCGATCTTGCATTTAAGACAGAATCACATGTAAAGGATGCTTACAAAAAGCAGCACAGCCAAAGTGTATTTTCAACGATCTTTGGTGGCAAAAAAACCAAAGTGACAGCAGTTGCATTATCAGAGCAGAAATTAAAGGCCAAATTAAAACAATCCGTTTTGATCAAAGGCAGTGATACATATAAGATCACAAAACCAGTGGATGCAACGATCGTATATTCTGCAGATAAGAAATACGGTGTAATCCAGAAGGAAGATGAAGGAAATTACTTAAACCGTAAAGCATTTTATGACGCAGTAGAGAAATCCATAGAGTCTTTAAGTAACACACTGAATCTGACAGATGAAAAGAAGAATCCGGACGTCTATAAAAAGCCTGGTCTGTATCATGATGATGAAGAATTAAAACAGATGCAGACAACCTACAATGAGTATTTATTACATTTCATTCAGTGGGATATGGGCAATAACGTCAAAGAAACATTAGGTCCAGATGCGTTAAAAGACTGCATCAAAGTAAAC
>OLGH01003167.1_pt1 | contig 11675 bp, 9 predicted proteins | sample 1604851 | NCBI WGS metagenome assembly OLGH01 (sample SAMEA3888894, study PRJEB22519) | human gut metagenome | biome: human gut; feature: human-associated habitat; material: faeces | place: Denmark | collected 2010 | reverse complement strand
TTTAGGAGCTCATCTGACGGTGGAGTATTACACGAATGAGGAAATGAAAATTACCGGGTTTTTAGACACGATCCAGTACGAAAATTAACAGATGCTGCTCTCGGTAATTAAGTATTTTAAAGGATACGTGTATGTCCGTTTAAGCGGTTATGCGCCGGAACGTTTCCTGAATTTATGCGGAAGCCATGATATTCTGATCTGGAATTTGAAATCTACGAAGGATGGATACGAATTCTGCATCAGTGTAGCAGGTTTTAAGCAGTTACGTCCGATCTTAAAAAAAACAAGAACACATATCCGCATCCAAAAAAGATATGGCATGCCGTTTGAATTGTACCATTACCGCAAACGGAAAATGTTTGCAATGGGCATGCTGTTATTTGCAGGGCTGATCTATTACCTTTCCGGTTTTATCTGGAATATTGAAGTCAACGGCAATTCCTATCTGTCTGAGGAAGTCGTACTCTGCTTTCTTTCGAAAGAACATGCCTCTTTTGGCACAAAGAAAAAAAATATTGACTGTGCGGCTTTAGAGGAAACGTTAAGAAGCCGTTATCCCGAAGTGATCTGGACTTCCATCAAAATCTACGGCACCAAAATGACGGTTGATATCCAGGAAAATCTGCTCCCGGAAGAAAATTATGAGGAAAAGAAAGAGGAGACAGCGCACGATATCGTTGCTGCCGATGATGGCTTGATCACAGAAATGATCACAAGAAGTGGTACACCGGTAGTGACTGTAGGAACCCCGGTGAAAAAGGGAGATGGGTTAGTCAATGGGTATGTTGAGATTCTAAATGATGACGGAGAGACGGCACAATATCTTTACCGCACCGCAGATGCGGATGTCATTGCAAAAGTTACATATTCCTACCATGATGAGATACCGATGGAATATGTAAAAAAAGTATCGACTGGCGCAGAAAAAATAACTTATCAGGTCAGAATTCTGGATTATCTGATCGAAAATCCTTTTTTTTCACCGGTGGAAGAACCATATGAAGTTGTGTCGGATGTGTCACAATTTCACTTTACAGATAATTTTTATCTTCCGGTTTATCTGGTCAGACAGACCTATCTGGGCTATAAAAATGAACAAAAGACGTACACAGAAAAGGAGGCAAAACGACTGGCTTCTGAGAATCTTAAGAAATATCTTGACGATTTGGAAGAAAAAGGTATTCAAATTACAGAAAAAAATGTTATTATAGAGAGAACGAAGAAAAAATATGTGGTGAAAGGAACGATTGGCACTTTAAAATCCATTGTTTCCTATCAGCCGACAAAAATCATCGAACAATCGAGCGAAGAGAGGCAACCGACGGATGAGTCTGACTGAACTATCATTAAATATACCGACTGATCATGTGGCCAATGTATTTGGTCAGTTTGATGCGTATATCAAAAAAATTGAACGCACCTTAAACGTCACTGTGGTTTTACGCGGTGAGAGTATGAAGCTCCTTGGAGAGGAACATAATTTAAAAAAAGCGGAACAGGTATTTTTACAGCTGATCGAATTATCAAAAAGAGGCAATATCATTACTGAGCAGAATGTCAATTATGCACTGGCACTTTCGGAGGAGGAAAAAGAATCCGCAATCGTGGAGATCGATAAGGACTGTATCTGCCATACGATCAACGGCAAGCCGGTCAAACCAAAGACACTTGGACAGAAAGCATATGTGGATGCGATACGCCAGAAAATGATCGTGTTTGGCATGGGTCCTGCAGGAACCGGTAAAACTTATCTTGCAATGGCAATGGCGATCACGGCGTTTAAGAATGAAGAAGTGGGACGCATCATTCTGACACGTCCGGCAATTGAAGCGGGAGAAAAACTCGGATTTCTTCCGGGAGATCTGCAGAGCAAAGTAGATCCGTATCTGCGCCCTTTATACGATGCCCTGTATCAGATTATGGGTGCGGAGTCATTTCAGAAAAATATGGAAAAAGGTCTGATTGAGGTTGCACCGCTGGCTTATATGCGTGGACGGACACTCGACAACGCATTTATTATTCTTGATGAGGCACAGAACACCACACCGGCACAGATGAAAATGTTTCTGACACGTATCGGCTTCGGCTCGAAAGCTGTGATTACCGGAGATGCCACGCAAAAAGATCTGGCCCCGGGAAGTAAATCCGGGCTGGATGTAGCACTTCGGGTTTTGAAAAATGTGGAAGAAATCGGAATCTGTAAATTAACAAGCAAAGATGTCGTCAGACATCCGCTGGTACAAAAGATTGTACAGGCTTATGATGATTATGAGTCCAGACAGAGCAGCCGGAGTGCGCGTAAGTCTGCCAGACAGGAGAAAAAATGAAACCCAAAGAGACAATAAACCTCTATCGCGTCATATCGCTTCTGGTGATCGCGCTTGTCACTTTTGGAGTGATGGGCGGGTTATGTGCCAAAAGCCACCTGTATCCGGATGAATGGCTCAGTATGTTTTTCCTGACCCTGATTTTTCTTCTGGCATGCATGTTTGAACTGGAATATGAACGAAAGCAGAAAGGAATATCGGCAAACACACAGACAACCTTTATCCGTCTTTCCGTTACCTATACGGTCAGTGGGGGATTGATCTATGCGATCAGTTATCTTCCGGAATTTTATCGTCCGGTGATGATCCCGGTGATTCTGCTCACCGCAGTGTCAAATTCCATGGTGGCGGTGTCTTTTGGATTGTTTTTCGATCTGGTGCTGGCACTGACTGTCGGGGGAAGTTTTTATGCCCTTGCTGCTTATATGATGCTTACAATGCTTGCTGCTGTACTGGCACAGGCATTAAAAGAAAAAAAATACCGTATGGGTGTATCCCTTCTGACTTTCTTTTTCAGTCTGATGATTCCGGAACTGTTTTCCTATTTATCAACGAAAGAAATGCAGAAATATTCGCTGCTTTATGCTTTTGGAACAGCATTCCTGACTTTTCTGACAGCAGCTTTTCTGTTTCACCGGCTGCTTCATGAAGCGGATCAGGAAATTGAAAACCATCTGCTGGATATCGTGTCCGAGGATTATTCGGAGGTAAAAGCCCTCAAGGATTTTTCCATGGTGGAATACCGCCACGCAGTGAAAGTTTCAGACATTGCCTGCCGCTGTGCAAAAGAAGTGGGATACCGGGCGAACTTATGTCTTGCCGGCGGTTTTTATTACCGTATGGGGCGCTGGATCGGGGAGCCATATATCAAAAATGCGGTCAATAAGGCAGAATCCTTATGTTTTCCGGCGGAGCTGATCTCCATTCTGGCAGAATACTATGGAGAAGAGCAGCTTCCATCTTCACCGGAATCCGCTCTGGTGCACATGGTGGATGCGGTTGTGATCCGTCTGGAAGCGATGGAACAAAATGTGGGACAAAGTGTCTGGAACCGTGATATTGTAATTTATCAGACCGTGAATGATTTTTCCTCAAGTGAAATTTATGACCATTCCGGAATGAGCATGAACCAGTTTTTAAAGATTCGTGAATTTCTTGCAAAGGAGGAATTACTTCGTTGAGTTTTTATTTAGAAGAAACATGTAACATACCGTTTGATTTTGCATATGCTAAGCTTGCAGAGGATGTGATTGCCTTTTGTCTGTCCCATGAGAATTTTCCTTACGCGGCAGAAGTCAATCTGACACTTACAGACAATGAAGAAATCCATCGGATCAATCTGGAATACCGCCAGATCGACCGTCCGACGGATGTTCTTTCTTTCCCGATGCTTTCTTATGAGAAAGCCGGAGATTTTTCTTTTCTGGAAGAGGAGAGCGAAGATGATTTTAATCCGGATACGGGAGAAGTCATGCTTGGAGATATTATTATATCGGTCGATAAAGTGTTAGAACAGGCACAAAGTTACGGACACAGTCCGAAGCGTGAATTTGCATTTCTGATTGTACACAGCATGCTTCATCTGTTTGGTTATGACCACATTGATCCGAAAGATGCGGCCATCATGGAACCCAAACAAAAACAGATACTCGAAGAGATGCATATCGTAAGAGATTAAAGAATGGATGTGTTTTATGAAAAAGAGATGGAAAATGATAGGCGTTGTCTGTGCGATTGCCATTTTATCCGCCGGATGCAAAAGTAAAGAATCGGAAGCTCCCACACCTTCATCCACACAGGATGTACCTGCAGAAACTGCCGAAACAGAATATCAGCCGGAACCGGTGGAAACCCACGAAGGAGAAGTCCGAAGTTTCTATACGGGAGAGTGGATGGATGAAAAAAAAGCAAAGAATCGTCCGGTTGCCGTCATGACAGAAAACACACACGTAACCCTTCCACAGTATGGAATCGGAAATGCGGATATTATCTATGAATGTCCGGTGGAAGGCGGCATTACCCGGCTGATGACAATTTATCAGGATTATGCTTCCCTCAAAAAAGTGGGAAATGTGCGAAGCTGTCGTCTGTATTACGTATACTTTGCCAAAGAATTTGAGGCGGTTTATTTTCATGCAGGCGAAAGTAAATATGCACTTGATGTTTTAAATAGTTCATTCATTGACAATGTGGATGGAATTACGGGAAAAGGCGGAGCCTTTTATTACAGGGACAATAGCCGCAGGGCACCGCATAATCTGTATACAACCGGAGAAAATTTAGCCTCTGCCATGAAGACATACGGGTATGATACAAAGCTTCCGGAAAATTATACATCTCATTATCGTTTTACAACAGAAGATTCCCAAAATCTGCTGGATCAGGGAGAAGTTGCAAAAAAAGTATCCTTATACTATGTTGACGCGAAGCCCTGGTTTGTATACAATGAAACGGATGGCCTGTATTACCGCTATGAATTTGGTGATAAACAGATTGACGGTTCTACCGGAGAACAGCTTGCTGTGAAAAATATTATTTTACAGAATTGTTACAGCAGCCTGAAAGATTCCAAAAACGGAACTTTAGATATCGACTATCTTTCCGGTGGATCAGGAATGTACATCACAAACGGAAAAGCTGTCCCGATTACATGGAAGAGAGCATCCGCAAATGATATTACACATTATTATACACAGGATGGTCAGGAAATTATTTTAAATCCCGGAAAGACATGGGTAGAGATCGTCGAAAACAGCCGTGCATCCCAAAATAAAATCAGCGCGGAATAAAAGAAACAAAAGCATTGAGGTTAGAAGATGGGTAAATCAAAGAATAACGGAACAAATTTTCTGGTTCAGGGATCAATTCTTGCGGTCGCGTCAATTATAAGCAGAATCATCGGACTGGTGTATCGTATTCCATTGAACAATATTCTGGGCGATGTAGGAATCAGTTATTATGCCTGTGCATTTGACGTGTACAACGTGATTTTGATCATTTCATCCTACAGTCTGCCACAGGCAGTGTCAAAGACGGTTTCCGCGAAAGCGGCCAAAGGACAGAACCGGTCGGTATATCAGGTATTAAAAGGTGCACTTCTTTTTGCCTTGGTATCGGGAATTGTGGCATCGCTTGTTGTATTTTTCGGAGCAGAATTTTTTACCGGAACACTCTTAAAAACACCATACAGTGTGTTTGCACTTAAAATCTTAGGACCGGCACTGGTTGTTGTTGCGGTTCTTGGCGTTTTGCGTGGATTTTTCCAGGGACTTGGCACGATGATGCCAAGTGCCATTTCACAGATCATTGAACAGATTGTTAATGCCATCATCAGTGTATGGGCAGCTTATGTTCTGTATCGCTACGGAACAAGGATCGGAGCGGTTCTCGGTGATGCCGAACATTACGGGCCTGCATACGGTGCAGCCGGAGGCACATTGGGAACGAACCTTGGATCTGTCGCTGCGCTGATTTTTGTACTTTTCGTATTTTTTGCTTATATGCATGTCTTTAAGCGAAGAATGAGACGGGAAAAAGGCGTTAAGGTAGAGCCATTTGCCTATACCATGAAGATCCTCATTATCACAATTGTTCCGGTTCTTTTAAGTACAACTGTTTACAATATCAGCAGTATCATTGACCAGAGTATTTTCAAAAATGTTGCGTTATTGCAGGGATACTCTGAAAACAAGATTGATGTATGGTGGGGCGTTTTTTCCGGAAAATATAATCTGCTGATCAATGTTCCGATTTCCATTGCCTCCGCGATGGCTGCCTCTTGCGTGCCGACACTGACGATGTCCTTTGCACAGAAAGATATGAAAAAAGTCAGGGAACAGATCAATTCTGCCATGCGTTTTATCATGGTGATTTCTTTCCCTTGTGCCATAGGACTTGCTGTATTGGGAGAGCCGATCTGTCGTCTGCTTTTCCCGGGAACGGCACAGACGGCACCTATGGCAGGTACCATGATGTGGGTTGGGGCAATGGCGGTTGTGTTTTATGCAATGTCTACGCTTTCAAACGGACTGCTGCAGGGCATTGACCGGTTAAAGATTCCGGTTATCAATGCAGCGGTTTCGCTTGTCGCTCATGTGATCGTACTGATTATACTGATGCTGTTTTTCCGCATGAATATCTATGCGGTCATTATCGCAAATATGTTCTTTGCGTTTTTAATGTGTATTATGAATGCGCTGGCAATACGAAAATACAGCGGCTATCATCAGGAAATTCACAAAACATTTATTGTGCCGGGAATTTCCTCGGCTATTATGGGAATTATTACCTATATCGTCTATCATGGCAGCTATGCGGTCTTAAAAATCAATGCGGTATCTGCCATGCTTGCAATTCTTGCAGCGGTTATCGTATATGCAGTTGTCTTACTGTTACTGCACGGACTGACCGAAGAGGAGATTAAAAAATTCCCGAAAGGAACTCTGATTGTCCGGGTTGCAAAAAAATTACATTTATTAAAGTAAATGGTATAAAACGGAAATAAAATGCAGATGCTACTGTTAGAAGGTGATGATATGAATCAAAAAACAGGCATCTGCATTCTTCTTTGTCTGGTTCTGCTGCTGGTCTTTGGCATCTGGTATCAGAAAAGAGGTGTAGAAAATACAAAAAATACCCAAGAACAATATGCATCCGAAACCGAGCACACCGTTTTGACCGGAACTCCTTACAAAGAAACGGAAAATGCCTATATTATCCGTACACAGGACAGCCGGCTGGTTGTTTTTTTACCGGATGGAAAAACCGTATATATGGAAACCGGGATTCGAAGTGAGAATTTAAGTCAAAAACTGCAGAAACAGGCGGAAAATGGCATTGGATTTGCAGATGAAGAGAGCCTTTTTGACTTTTTGGAAAGCTATTCGAGTTGAATATTTTATACCCATATGATAAAATATTTAACTGGTTTAACAGATAAAATGACAGGTGGACTATGGATAAGAAAAAATCAAAACAACAGGATGTGCTCGTGATTGGCGCCGGAGCTTCCGGCATGATGACCGCAATTACGGCCGCAAGACGTGGATTGTCCGTTACCGTCTTAGAACATATGGATAAGCCGGGGAAAAAAATTCTGGCAACCGGAAACGGAAAATGTAATTTTACAAATCTTAAGATGTCTCCCCGGTGTTATTACGGAGACCACGGACTGGTACAGGAAATTTTAAAGCAGTTTACAGTGGAAGATACCCTTGCGTTTTTCCGGGAGATCGGCATCTGGCCAAAAGAAAAGAACGGATATGTATACCCAAACTCCGGACAGGCTTCTTCCGTTGCGGATGCGCTGTCCGCGGAAATGAAACGAAGCGGAGTTTCCCTGGTCACTTCCTGTGACATCCGGCAGCTTTGTGAGACAAAATACGGATTTGAGGTACGGACATCCATGGGAACGTATTGTTCCCACAATCTTGTTTTTGCAACAGGTCTTCGTGCTGCACCGAAATCCGGAAGCGATGGATCCATGATTTCGCTGATAAAATCGTTTGGGCATCGGTTTGTGCCGATTTTGCCGGCACTGTGTGGATTTGAGGCAGAAGGAATGGAATTTTCCAAAGTATCCGGAGTCCGCACGGACGCACTCCTGTCTTTGTACATAGATGGGCAGAAATGCGAACAGGAACGGGGAGAACTGCAGCTTGCAGATTACGGAATTTCCGGTATTCCGGTATTTCAGGTCAGCAGTCCGGCCTCGAAAGCACTGTATCAGAAAAAACAGGCAGAGCTTACCATTAATTTTCTGCCGGATTTTTCCGAAGATATGCTTACGCAGGAACTGCAGCGCAGATTTTCACGGGATGCCGGGATACAGGATGCCGCAGAATCACTTCGTGGGCTTTTAAACCATAAACTGATTCCGGTTATACTTAAGGCAGCAGGCATTCCGGTTCATGAACACACGGAACGGATTTCCCAAAAGCAGACCGAAACGCTCTGCAGACAGATACAGACATTTCCTGTCCGCTTAAAAAAGGTAAGGGATTTTTCTGTTGCTCAGGTGTGCACTGGGGGAATCCACACAGAAGAAATCCACACAGATACGCTGGAATCACGGATTGTTCCTGGCATCTATTTCGTTGGTGAACTTTTGGATGTCGATGGAATCTGTGGGGGATATAATTTGCAATGGGCATGGTCCAGCGGACATGTCGCAGGAAGTAAAGTAGGTTCATAATGATTAAAATCAATCAGTTAAAGCTTCCAGTAGGACATTCCCAAAAAGATCTGGAAGATAAAATCAGAAAAACACTTCGTATTCCATCGAAAGAAACATTTCATTACGAGGTGATGCGGCGTTCCCTTGATGCACGGAAAAAGCCGTCATTGTTTTATGTATATTGCATCTATGTAACGATCCGTCAGGAAAACAGCATCGTAAAAAAACTGCATCAGCCTTCCGTCAGCCTTGTGACAGAAACCGGTTACCGTTTTTCGGAAATGGGGCATGAGCGTTTAAACCGGCGTCCGGTGATTGTGGGAGCCGGTCCCTGTGGTCTTTTTGCAGCCTGGCAGCTGACACTTGCAGGATATGCGCCGCTTATTTTAGAGCGCGGAAAACAGGTAGAAGACCGCAGTGCGGACGTTGAACGCTTCTGGAAAACCGGTATTCTGCAGCCGGATTCCAATGTACAGTTTGGAGAAGGTGGGGCAGGAACCTTTTCCGATGGAAAATTAAACACGGTGGTGAAGGATTCGTCCGGAAGAAACCGTTATGTACTGGAAACATTCGTAAAATTTGGGGCACCATCGGACATTCTTTATGATGCAAAACCACATATCGGAACCGATATTCTGGCGAAGGTGATCAAAAATATGAGGGATTACCTGATCAAACACGACGCGGAGTTTCGTTTTCAGACCTGTTTAAAAGACATTCAGATAAAAGAAAATGCACTGCATGCACTTGTGACGGAGGATGATACGGTGATTCCTGCCGATGTTGCCATTCTTGCACTTGGACACAGTGCAAGGGATACCTTTATGATGCTGCACCGGCACCAGCTTCCGATGGAAGCCAAAAATTTTGCCGTGGGATTCCGCGTGGAACATCCCCAGCAGATGATCGATGATGCCATGTACGGAAACGGAAAAAGAAACGCTCTGCGGCTTCCTGCCGCACCCTATAAGGTGACGTCCAATTTTCCAAACGGACGCGGGGTATATTCTTTTTGCATGTGTCCGGGCGGTTATGTCGTAAATGCTTCCTCCATGAAGGAAAAAACCTGTGTCAATGGTATGAGTTATTCGGGCAGAAGTGGGAAAAACGCAAATTCTGCCATTATTGTTTCGGTTTCCCCTGCCGATTACGGAGCACAGGATCCACTTGATGGCATGCACTTTCAGGAAACACTCGAACATAAAACTTATCAGCTGGGAAACGGAAAGATTCCGCAGCAGCTGTTTGGCGATTACCGGCAGAATATCGCAAGCCAAGGATATGGAGATTTTAATTCCCAGACAAAAGGGCAGACCTGCTTTGCAAATCTCAGAGGTCTGATGACAGAGGACATGGAACATTCCTTTTTGCTTGGAATGGAACATTTTTCGAACATTATTCCGCAGTTTGACCGGTCTGATGCGATTCTTTCCGGCATGGAAACACGCACCTCATCTCCGGTGCGGATCATGCGGGATACAAATGGAGAGAGCCGTGTGCACGGAATTTATCCGGGTGGAGAAGGCGCAGGATATGCGGGAGGCATTATGTCGGCAGCGATGGACGGTCTGCGTCTGGCTGATGATGTGATGAAACGTTATCATCCGGTTTATTAGAAAGAGAGAAAAAAGTGAAACAAGAAGTAACACCAATGATGCAGCATTATCTGCAGACAAAAGAAGAATACAAAGACTGTATCCTGTTTTACCGTCTGGGTGATTTTTATGAAATGTTTTTCGAGGATGCCAAAACAGTTTCAAAGGAACTCGAACTGACGCTGACAGGAAAAAGCTGTGGACTGGAAGAACGGGCACCGATGTGCGGGGTTCCGTTTCATGCCGCAGACGGATATATCAACCGGCTGGTCAAAAAAGGATACAAAGTAGCAATCTGTGAACAGGTGGAAGATCCGAAACTGGCAAAAGGAATTGTCAAACGGGAAGTCATCCGTGTAGTCACTCCGGGAACAAACATTGATATGCAGTCGTTAGACGAGGCAAAAAACAATTATCTCATGTGTATCGTATATATCGGGGATAAATACGGCATTGCGACGACCGACGTTACGACTGGAGATTTCTTTGTAACGGAAGTGGACAGTGAACGAAAACTGCTGGACGAGCTGAATCGTTTCAGTCCGACAGAAATCATCTGCAACGAGCCGTTTTATATGAGCGGGGTAAATATCGATGATATGAAGGAGCGCATGGGAATTGCGGTATCCGCCCTGGATTCCTGGTATTTCGATGACGAGTTGTGCCGCCGCACACTAAAAGATCATTTTCATGTAGGTTCTCTGGAGGGATTGGGCGTTGGTGATTATGACTGCGGGATCATTGCTGCAGGAGCTCTTTTCTTATATCTAAAAGAAACCCAGAAGACAGCCTTGTCCCATATGACAACTATCCGTCCCTATGCAGCAGAGAAATATATGCTTATCGACAGTTCCAGCCGCAGAAATCTGGAACTTGTGGAAACCCTGAGAGAGAAACAGAAAAGAGGTTCTCTTCTCTGGGTACTGGATAAGACAAAAACAGCAATGGGAGCCAGAACTCTCCGCAGTTATGTGGAACAGCCACTGATCGACAGAGATGAGATTGAACAACGTCTGGAAGCACTGGAAGAGTTAAATAAAAACGGAATGCTCCGGGATGAGATCAGGGAATATCTGGGACCTGTTTATGACCTGGAACGACTGATCAGCCGTATCAGTTATAAATCTGCGAATCCAAGAGATCTGATCGCATTTGCTTCTTCGCTGGAAATGCTTCCTTATATAAAACAGGTTTTAAAAGAATTTAAAACACCTCTGCTTCAGAAAATCTATGAGGATATGGATTCGCTGGAGGATGTGACAGATCTGATCAAACGTGCCATCGTGGAAGATCCGCCTCTTGCACAGAAGGATGGAGGCATTATTAAAGAGGGCTATAATGAAGATGTAGATAAATTCCGCCGTTCCAGGACAGATGGTAAGAAATGGCTTTCAGAACTGGAGGCCAAAGAGCGGGAGCGTACAGGCATCAAAACAATGAAGATCAAATATAATCGCGTATTTGGTTATTCACTGGAGATCACCAATACTTTTAAAGATCTGGTGCCGGATAATTATATCCGTAAACAGACGCTTACCAATGCAGAGCGATACATTACCCAGGAGTTAAAAGAACTGG
>OLGH01003150.1_pt1 | contig 11732 bp, 7 predicted proteins | sample 1604851 | NCBI WGS metagenome assembly OLGH01 (sample SAMEA3888894, study PRJEB22519) | human gut metagenome | biome: human gut; feature: human-associated habitat; material: faeces | place: Denmark | collected 2010 | reverse complement strand
AAAATCTTTTCACTGCTCTCGTATGTTACCATAACTTCCGGCCAGTGTACCATCGGTGCCATATAAAAATTCAGCGTATGGGTACCAAGGGACAAAGACTCTCCTTCTGCCACGGTAATTTTATGGTTCTCATCTACCGGAAGCTCGTCAAAAAACTGCGGAAGCATGTGAAATGTCTTGGCATTTCCCACCAGGGTCACTTCCGGGAAAAGCTCTACCAGACGTCCGATACTTCCGGCATGATCCGGCTCCAGATGGGAAACTATCAGATAATCCACTTTCCGTCCGTCTAATGCGGCCAGCAGATTTTTCTCCCACTGCTCCATGCCCCTGGCATCTACCGTATCCATCAAAGCTACCTTTTCATCCAAAATCAGATAAGAATTATAAGATACCCCATGCGGAACCACATACTGGCTCTCGAACAGGTCAATCGTCTTATCATCTACTCCGATATACTTTACTGCTTCTGAAATTGTTACACTCATTTTTTCTCCCTCTCTTTTTGTTTTTATTTATGTATTATGATGCATACATATCATTTTCCTCTTCACGCGCTAAATCCTCCGGACTCATATAGCGGCGGAACAGGCGCTCTAAAATAAAATCAAATACAATCGATGCAACTGCCGGAATTACCACAAGCAGTACCGGTATAATATAAATCGACAGAGCCGATGCAATCAAAATCACCAGCAGCAACAATGCCCATGGCAGATGTCTTACCATCAGCAGGAATGCATTTTTCAACGTCTGCTTTACGGTATTTTCAAATCTTGCAATATATGGGAATAAAAATGCGCTCCACATAATCGCAACAGCAATCATAATCAGAAAGAAATAGAAAAATGCGCCCTTCATACTGCCGGTTTTTAATACCTGATAGGTGATATAGGCATCACAGCCCAGAACAATCATAACGGCCAGCCATATAAGATATGGCAGTGTTGCAGCCTTAAAGTTGTCCCTGAACGCTCCGAAAAAGGTTCTTGTGGTATATCCGCGGTCACCGCGGATGGATTTATGTACCGTGTAATACAACGCGGTGGTCGATGCCCCGATCGTAAAAACCGGAATGCAGCAGATCACCCATAAAATGCTGACCCACACGCAGTCCACAAGTTTTCCCAGCATCTGAAATACAATATTATCCCAATTAAATTTCACGCTTATTCCTCCAGTCGCCCAATAATTTCTTCTGCGATTTCTTCTTTTGTTTTTCTATCCGTAGCTACGAGAATGTCTGCAGCCGCCTCATACTTTGGCCGGCGTACTTCCATCAGTTCAGAAATGTATGCAACATTCATATGACCGTTTAAAAGTGGACGGTCCGTACTGTTTTTTACACGTTCGTATATGGTCTGCGGTGTTGCCGTAAGAAATACGATTCTTCCCCCATCCCGCATGCAGTCTACATTTTCCTGTCGCATTGCCACACCGCCTCCACAGGATACGATTGTCGGCTCCTGCTGATTTAGTGACTGGATCAGTTTTGTCTCAAGCTCCCGGAAATAAAGTTCTCCGTATGTTTCAAAAATTTTGCTGATCGGCATTCCCTGTTCTTTTACGATACGCTCGTCCATCTCCACAACCGGATAACCCAGCTTTTGCTTTATCGCACGTGCAATCGTGCTTTTACCGGCTCCCATAAAACCGATCAGGAAAATATTTTTCTTTCCTTTATTCATGAAAAAATTTCTCCTTTACTTCTTCTACCGGCATATCCATACCTGTATATAACCGGAATGCAGCAACTCCCTGCCACAGAAGCATTCCCTTACCTCCAATACAGGTACATCCTGCTTCTTTTGCTTCCCGCAACAGTTTTGTCTCTGCCGGATTATAAACCGCATCACATACAACCAATCCCGGACGGAATGCAGATAAATCTTTTACCACACTCTGGTCATCCATCGGTTTCATACCAACGATCGTCGCATTTGCAAAAATGTCACTGGATGTGATCTCCTCTGTCATCTTTGCCGTATCCGCAATGTCATATACATTGACAACAATTCCCGGCACTGCTTTTCGAATCTTTTCTGCGGTCTGAAGAGTACGCTCAAAAAATGCATCCTTAATATTGAAAATGGTGATCTCTCTGGCTCCATCTAATGCACATTGTACCTGAATGGCTGTCGCAGCTCCGCCACCGCCTGCGACCGTGATCTTTTTTCCTTTAATATCTACGCCATGGTCCTTGAGGTTGTGTACAAAGCCTTCTCCGTCCGTGATATATCCGGTCAATCTGCCGTCATCGTTGACAATTGTGTTTACAGCTCCGATAATCTGTGCTGCCGGAGACAGCTCATCCACATACTTTGCCGCCTCGGTCTTATCCGGCATCGTCACATTGATTCCACGCATATGAAACAGTTTCACCGCGTCAAGTGCTTCTTTTACCTGATCTTCTTTTACATCAAATGCAACATATGCATAATCCAGCCCCAGCTTTGCAAAGCTGTAATTGTACATTGCCGGGGAACCGGAATGTCCTACCGGCGAACCGATCAGTGCAAGTAACCCTGTATGTCCTGAAATTCTTTCTTCCATCTTTTTTCTCCTGTCCTTGTATGTTGGTTATATGATACCATAACTTTTAAATTAAGTACAACAATTCCAGTGGTCTTTGAATAAGTACCTGTGCTCTGTTTTTACGAAGGAACTCCGCATCGCGGAATCCCCACATGACCGAAACACATGGAAGTCCCGTGTTTTCCGCGGTCTGAATATCCACCTCGGAATCTCCTACATAAATGGCCTTCTTCGTGTCCGTTTTTAAAATTTTCATGGCTTTTTGTACCATATCAGGTGCCGGTTTTTTTGCCACACCTTCCATCTCACCGATTGCCGTAGTCATATAACCCCGGAAAAAACGTTCATCCAATTCTTTTACTGCCGAGTCCAGCTTATTGGATACAATTGCTGTCTTCACTCCGCGCACCTTTAATTCAGTCAAAAGATGCATGATATCCGGATATGGCTTTGTATGATCCAGACAATGCTCCCCGTAATATTTTTTAAATTCCGCAAATGTCTCTTCAAACTTCGGGTTTTTCTCCCCATCCGGCACGGCACGCACCATCAGCATGCGCACCCCGTTTCCTACATATCTGCGCACCTGATCCAGCGTACAAGTCGGCATATTCTGTGACTCCAATGCCGCGTTGGTAGCGTTTTTTAAATCTTCCAACGAATATAACAAGGTTCCGTCCAGATCAAAGATCACACTTTTTTGCTCTTCCTGCTCACCGGAATCCCGATAGATTTCTTCAAACAGATCTTTACGCATAATCCGGATATTGTTGATCGTATCACTGCTGTCAACCATGTAATCTCCAACCCGGCCAAGTGTATACTGTTCGTTTTCATCTTTATCCCGGAACAGTTTTACCTTGCGCTCCAGCCTGCGTGCACGAACAATTGTAGTTCCCTTTGGCACGCAGACCTTTGCACATTTCATCGGTTCTACGATGATTCCTTTCTCTACATCTTTGATGGTAGGTTCATACTCTGCATTTCTCAGATCAAACTTCCAATCCGTGTAAATCCGGAATTCTTCCATAAAAGCCTCTTCATTACGAAAGAAACATTCCCCTTTCGGTCCAATGATAAAAACAATTCCTGCTTCCACTGTAGCTTTCATATCTCCCTGCAGAGTCCGCACAGTCACCTGCGTTCCCTCCGCAAAGAGATCCGTTGCCCGGACATATCCCCACGGAACGGAGCGTCTGCAGTACGTCTTTGCATCCTCTGCCTCTATTCTGCAATCCTGTGCATACACAATATCGGTATTTCCCATATAGTCCCGCATACGCTGCTCGATAACAGATTTAATACCCGAAGCTGCCGGCTGTTCATGTCTTCCCTGTGCATCATACTCCATGCGCGGTGCAAAATGATGTTCTTTGCAAAACTTTAAATATTCCTGTGTCATCAATTCCATCGGAATCAGGCCACCCGCTTTTTCCAGATGTCCTCCGCCGGAACCAATTCCTTTGCACAACTCTGCCGCAAGTTCACTCGCCTTGACTTCTTTCACACAACTTCTCACTGAAAACTTCACACCTTCTGGTTGCAGATTAAATGCCACACAGATATCAATCGCATCCACTTCCAGTACCAGATCGGAAATCAGTCCGAGAATATTCGGATCACACTGCCCCACTTTTACAATCGCGGCATGAAATTCCTCTACATAATCCGTATGAAGAAGTGCTGCTCCAGCAACTTCCAGTTCTTCCAGCGAAAGATTGGCATTGCGGAGTTTCCTCATGATTGCCGGGTCAAAGTTTGCCTCGTCACGCAGATCCCGGTCTAGCGGATGTACAATTTCCGTCAAACTTCCGGTATCCGTATATAATCCATAATACAGTGCTGTTGACAACTCACGATTACCTCGTACATCAAATCCTTCTATTTTGAGCATATTCCAGACCAGTGTCGAGCACGCGCCCAGATTAGAACGCACCTCGGAAAGCTCTGGTAATTCCGTGCAGATCCGGTGATGGTCAATTACAGCAATATGTTCTGCTTCAAACACTGCAGAATTTCCGGAATGGTACTGGCAGTCCACCATCACCAATAACTCTGGTTTGTGCAGATAATCCACATGCTCGATTGGTATTTTCAGATCCCGGATCAGCATCACCAGATTCGTTTTCCGGATCACATTCTGCCCTCCGTAAATCAGACGTGGTTCTTTTCCTTTGGATTTCAAATACAGATAGACCCCAAATCCACATGCAATGGTATCTGCATCCGGATTGTCATGGCACTGTATTACAATATTGTCATACGCTAATAACTCACTCAGTTTCATCTTGATTCCCCTTGCCTGATTGTTCTACTTGCTTTTTAGATTATATGGGAAGAAAAAGCTGCTGCGGTTCTTTTTGTCAAACATCGAATTATATTGCAGCATATGATACTTTTCAATCCATTCTTTTTCTTCTCCCTCGGCCTCATCGATATGCAAATAGCAACCTTTACTTTTGGAATAATAGCCTCTGGAATTGATGGCTGGAACAACCTCCTGCATATCTGCCAGAAACTTATTGTATGCCGGAAGCTCAATTCCAGCCCGTTCCAGTGCCATGGTAGACAGATAATCAAGACTGGTAATGTCTACCGTTTCTTCCGGTGTATCATAATTGGTCCAGATAAAAAACGGAACTGTGTACAGTTTTTCCAGCTCATCTTCCGTCAGCCCTGTGAGTCCTTTTCCATTCAGAATCGGATAAAAATTACTGTTTAAGCTTGGCTGATGATCTCCAAAGAAAATGATTTCTACCGGATCATCTACCTTTGAAAAATAACTGATCAGGTTTTTTACTGCCTCATCACTCTCGTGTACCAGGGACAGATACTGGTTGGCATCCGTATAAGAACGTCCAACTTTATAATAATTCTCCGGAAAATTGTCATAGGTTTCCGTATAACCACCGTGGTTCTGCATGGTAATTCCCATAAAGAACAGTTTTTCATTATTTTTACGGTTTTCATAACGCTTGATAATCTTATCATACAGTTCCTGGTCGGTAATATATTCCCGCAGGATCTTTGTCTGGTCAAAATAATCAATAAAGTGCATTTCGTCAAACCCGATATGCGGATACACCAGATTCCGGCTCCATCCGGTTTCATAATATGGATGCATGGCAATGCACGTATACCCGTCATCTTTCAGATTTGACACAATCGTTGTCGGAGTATCACTGATATACTGCTGATAAACAACGGATCCCATCGGAAGAAATGCCATGGAATTTCCGGACATAAATTCCCACTCCGAATTAGGAGTCTTCGCGCCAAATACCGACGAAAGTGCATATCCCTTCGTTGTATTCTCTTTCAAAGAATCGATAAACGGTGTGAGCGGCATGTTGGTCTGCAGATCCCCCAACACACTCAGATCGGAAAACGATTCATTCATAATGGCAATGATCGTCGGATTTTTTGCTTTTTCATTTGTTGTGCTGTAATCCTTTTTATCGGATTGATAGGTTTTCTCCAGTTCTTTGATCTTATCTTTGGAATATCCTTCCGGAGCAGAAATAAAACTGTCACGAATCCCCAGTACGTAATTCAACAGATATCCATTGCGATAAGTTCCCTTCTGTTCCCACGTCTCTGTGTTTACATCATAAGCATTTGCTGCAATGATCACACAACTTAAGGCAATCGCCATCACAGAAATTACCCGCATCTGAATTTTTCCGGTAAACCGGACATGCCATTTGCGGACAAAAGCAATAAACAATGCTGCCAGAAAGATCACATATACTCCACGATCGTTCAATTGCAATTTATAATTTCCCGCCACACTCAGACCGGTTCCAATGGATCTGATATCGGAAAACGTAAATTCATTTCCGCGGAACAGATATACAAAATAGTCTACAAATCCAAACGAAAGCAGCGACACATGGGCAATGATGCAGGTCAGCCCACTGTTGTTCGTAAAAATCTGCACAACAAAATAGACAATCAGACAGCAAAGCACATTTAAAAAGAGCTTCTCGTACGTTGTCCTCGTAAAGTTTTCAGGATCAAGCAGCATATACTGTATCGAAAAAGTGGTGAGACAGGAACCTCCGATAAACAGAATCAGTGTCCAGAGCCACGGACACCGGTCATCCAGTTCCAGATGCAGACTTTTTACCAGATAGTACAAAAATCCATATGCGATCAATGCAACGATGGAAAAATCAATGGTCACATACATTACGACTGCCAATATAATTGCAATCGCCGCCCAGATGTTATTTTTTTTATCGTATTGAAGTTTGATTTTAAATTTTGGTTTCATGCCATTACAATACAACAAAATTCCCGGCATGTAAACCGGGAATCCTGTCTGAAATCTTAATTTTGTGTGAATTATTTCTTTTTGAAGTTTGTGTATCCCTTCTGCTTATATGGATGTGCAGCCCAGAGTTTATCTGCTGTTTCTTGCCAATCCTTTGCGTAATCTACGCACTTTCCACACAGATGCTCAACCGGCTCCTCCTGTTCTACATCTGTAGAATGAGCTCCGGTCTCATGAACCATCTTCTGTAAAATCTCCGGATTCTCAAGCATCGGACATGGACGAAGCATGTTTTCGTTGAATGGCTGGTTATCACGGTAAGCCATAAACAACGGCTGCTTCAGACACTCAAGCAGGGATTTCTCGCGGATGTTTGCTCCAGAGTAGTGAATAAATACACATGGCTCTACATCACCCTTCGGGTTAATATGACAGTAGTTACGTCCTCCGGCGATACATCCTCCAACGTATTCACCGTCGTTCTGGAAATCCATAACGAAGATTTCTTTTCCACCTTCAAATCCACGAACTTCACGCAGTCTGTGGTAAATATATTCTCTCTGCTCCTTGGTCGGCATCAGTTCCGGTGAAGCCTTCATTCCTACCGGCATCAGATGAAAATACCATGCGAAACGGCTTCCATGCTCGATCAGAAGATCAAAGAACTCATCACTGGTAACCGCATCCATATTCTTGCTTGTATAACATACACTGTTTCCAAAGATCAGTCCGTTCTCATGTAACAGATCCATTGCGTGAAGGACTTTATTGTATACACCTTCTCCACGTCGGAAATCGTTGGCATCTTCAAATCCCTCAAGGGAAATGGAAAGGGAAAGATTTCCTACACGCTTCATATCCTCGCAAAGCTTCTCATCTACAAGTGTTCCGTTTGTGTAGCAATGGAATGCGCAGTCATTGTGTTTCTCACACAGACGGATGATATCAGCCTTGCGCACCAGTGGTTCTCCACCGGTCATCATATAAAAATATACGCCCAGTTCCTTACCCTGTGTAACAATGTTGTCTAACTCATCAAATGTCAGATTTAATTTATGACCATACTCTGCTGCCCAGCATCCTGTACAATGGAGGTTGCATGCACTGGTCGGATCCATAAGAATGAGCCACGGAATATTGCAGTTCTCAATTTCTCTCATTTTACGAATCTTCTTGGTTCCTGCAAACGCTGCCTGATATCCAAGATTCAGTGCTGTCATCTTGGCAACATGCGGATCTGTCTCATCCAAAAGACGATTCACATAACGCATCCACTTGCTGTCCGGATTCTGAATCATTTTCTTTGCGCCTTCGTATGCCTCAGAACGGAAATTGCTTCCCATAAACTTCTGTGCGAGGTTTACAATATTGAGCAAACCTTTCTCTCTGTCCTTATTCAGACTCTTTAACGTAGCATCGATAGCGAGCGAAAACGCCTGTCTTTCTGCCGCATCTTTTAAACTTGCCATTTTCTTACTCCTCCGTTTTCTTTCCTGTGTAAATAAATCATAAGATATTTCATCCATTGGAAGTATAGTTGTTTTTCCACCGAATGAACATATTCAATCACAAAACCATGTATGTTTGCAATATACAATCTTCTGAAAATGTCTAAAAAAACATGATTTGTGCATTTTTCCAACGATTTTTGGATATAATTTTTGTTGCAGACTCAAAACGTAGTTTTGAATACTACGTGACATTATACCACTATCTTATGTAAAGTCAACCTAAAATATTTACTTCTGCCGCAAATTGACCGAAGCAATAAAATATACTATAATGCTGTTGTTTCTTTAAAAAATTGATTATTTACTGAAGATTGGAGTGATTGTATGCCGGGTTTTACCACCCACTATCTGTTTGGCGTAGACGCATGCAGACGTCTGACCTCCACATCCATGCACAATATGATCCGACGCGATCACAGCGCATATGCACTTGGTCTGCAGGGACCTGATCTGTTTTTTTACTATCTTCCCTCTTACCTGATGCATCGAAAAAATATTGGAGATCTGGCACATCGCAAGGATACTGGCCAGTTTTTTGCCAATCTGCTGCAAAGCCGCAAACTTTTTGCAGGGAAAAAACATTCCCTCTCTATTGCAGACGCTTACATCTGTGGATTTATGGGTCATTACACACTGGATTGTACGATTCATCCCTATGTATATGCATTTACAGGCTATAATGCCCAGACCCCACCTTCCAATACGGAATATTTTGGTCAGCATGCTTATTTCGAAACGGAACTCGATTCCGAACTTTTATATGAGAAAAAGCATCTGTATCCTTCCCAGTTTCATCAGAACGCAACGATTCGTCTGACGACGCTCCAGCGGAAAGTCATTGTGCGAATGCTGTGTTACGCATACCGGAACACCTATCCGGATATTTCCGTGAGTGAACTTTTCCTGAGCGGTGCACCATTCTGGATGAAACTTGGAACCCATTTACTGAATGATCCAAGTGGCCAGAAGAAAGTATTATCCCGTCTGATCGAAAAGATTTTCCTTGGACGTGCTTTTTTATCACCGTTTTATAAAAGATCCGATGAATCTGCACCACCGCGTCTGGATTCATCCATGGACAAAGAAATCTTCCACGGCTTCTTTTCCAGAGCTTTATGATCAGGCTGAAAAAATTTATCATCAACGTCTGGTCCAATACGCGCATCTGCAGCACTCTGGTTTCCCGCAAAAAGAAACCGCACGCTTTCTATCCGCGTACGGTAATCTTTCGTTTCTGAGTGGTCTGCCTTGTGATGAATAAAAGAGTTTCTTCCTATTATATAAGAGACATATGATTATAATATAATCTGATTTTGGAAATCCGCAATCTGCTGACAGATAATTTCCATCAAACGCGTGCGTGCTTCCACGCTTGCCCAGCCAATATGAGGAGTGATAATTAGCTTTTCGCTGTCTTTGATTTTGCGAAGCGGATTATCCTTCCGCATTGGTTCTGCGGAAAGGACATCCAGCCCCGCACCCGCGATTTCTCCGGCCTCAAGCGCATCCGCCAGATCCTGTTCCACAACAATCGGTCCTCGTCCAAGATTCAAAAAAACTGCAGACGATTTCATTTCCCGAAATGCTTCCCGGTTCATGAGTCCCCGCGTATTTTTATCAAGAGGTGCATGAACAGAAACAATATCTGATTGTTCCAACAACGCATCAAATTCCACACGTTCATATCCCTGCTGAGAATTCTTACCGGAAGTGGAATAATAGATCACCCGGCATCCGAATGCCTTTGCAATATCCGCCACACGTCTCCCGATATTTCCCAGACCAATGATTCCCCAGGTTTTTCCGCTCAGCTCATGAAACCTTTTCTCAAAATGGGTAAACATAACATCTCCCACATATTTCTCCGATTTGACATACTGATCATAATACGCAAGCTTTTCCCAAAGATAAAACAACATGGCAAACGTATGCTGGGCTACGCTTTCCGTGGAGTATCCTGCAACATTACGCCATTCTATGCCACGGCTTTTTAAATATTCCTTATCCAGATTGTTTGTTCCCGTTGCCGTCACACAGACAAGTTTCAGTTTTTTTGCTTTTCCAATCGAATGCTCATTAATCTCCACTTTGTTTAACACGATCACGTCTGCATCCACGGTCCGTTCCAAAGCTTCTTCTGTAGTGGAAAAATTATATGTTACCACCTCTCCCAGTTTTTCAAATGCAGACAGATCAATATCATCTCCAATTGTTTTTGCATCCAAAAATACGATTTTCATTTTATCCTCCTACCCTATTCTGATTCCAAAAGAAAAAGAGGCTGCCTTTTCTAACATCCTCTTCCCCTTTACATCCTGTATTTATATCTATGCAATCGAAAATGCATAGACCGTTTTTGTATCATATGATTTTCCGGCTTCTGTCAATGGTGTTGTAAAATTTGGCTCATTGATGGAATTTGGAAAATACTGTGTTTCCAGACAAAAAGCATCCCGCTCTTTGCATACTGCTCCGCCCTGCACTTTCTGTCCCTGAATGAAATTCGCCGTGTAAAGCTGCATACCGATACAATCCGTAATCACGTCCATCTTTATGCCACTCTTTGTACTGTATGCGGTGGCAATCTTTTCAAGCCCTGCCCGCTCCTTATCCAGAACAAAATTATGATCGTATCCATGGCCGTAAGAAAGCTGATCATTTGCCTGCTCAATATCTCTGCCCATCGGCTTTGCTTCCCGGAAATCAAACGGTGTTCCATCCACCGAAGCAATCTCACCGGTCGGAATGGATTTTGCATCAATTACCGGCGTGTAATGAGACGCGCGGATCTGCAGAATCTGTTCCATGGCACTGCCGCTTCCGGCACCATTCAAATTGAAATATGCATGATTTGTCATGTTAAAAATCGTTGTCTTATCCGCTGTTGCATGATATGTAATGGAAAGTTCGTTCGCTTCAGTTACTTCATACGTTACTTTCATAACTGCATTTCCCGGATATCCCTGCTGACCTTCTGCATCCTTAATTACAAATGTAATTTTGTCTGCCGTCTGTTCCTCAGCATCCCACAGACGTCTTGAAGTCGCCTGTGAACCACTGTGCAGATTATTTTCATTATCGTTTTTCTCAAGCTGATAGGTAACTCCATCGATCACAATTTCCGCATTTGCAATACGATTGCAGTTTCTTCCAACAACTGCTCCAAAACTGGCCATCTGCTGCTGATAAGTCTCTGCATTTTCATAACCAAGGACCACATCTGTATTTTTTCCGTCCTTATCTTTTACCACAAGTGATACAATGGATGCTCCAAAATCTGTAATCTGTGCATACATCCCCTTCGTATTGGAAATAGTATAAAGCGTTGCCTCTTCTCCATCTGCAAGCTTTCCAAATGTTTTTCGTTCCATAACTGTAATTGCCTCCTGAATTCATCTACTCTGTTCCTG
>OLGH01003143.1_pt1 | contig 11759 bp, 13 predicted proteins | sample 1604851 | NCBI WGS metagenome assembly OLGH01 (sample SAMEA3888894, study PRJEB22519) | human gut metagenome | biome: human gut; feature: human-associated habitat; material: faeces | place: Denmark | collected 2010 | reverse complement strand
CCCACAGAAGGTCTAAAAGCAGACCCACAGACAGCCGGAAAACCGACCCACACAGAGCCGGAAAACCAACCCACAGACAGCCGGGAAACCGGCTATCAGACAGCCGGAAAACCGGCCACTAATAAAAAGAATAAGATAAAAGATAGAGTAATAGATAGAGATAATACGCAGCCTGCGGCTGCTGTGTCGCGCACCCCTCTTGATATTTTTCGGGAGTTTGCCCAAGAACAGGCACCCGGAAACAGGGAACTGCTGGAAAGCCTGCAAGACTTTGACAAGAACCGTCAGGACATTGCCAGAGCGAACAAGAAAAGGCGTTGGACGGAATCGGCTGCAAAGGGTATTTGCAAAAAGCTAGTTCAGCTGACCGATGAAGCCGGGGTAAAAGATCGCACCGGGTATATGTGCGTTTGCCTTGACAACAGTGTTGCAGCCGGATGGTTATCCGTCTTTCCTGATGAACACTTTACAGATCGCAGCCCGGTTGTTCGTGATCCGGTTGCAAGCCGTGACCGGCTGCATAGAAGTCTGGTGCGGAAAAGCGAACCGGACACGCCCCGCAAGATCACCAAGGAAACAAACCTGTCGGACTTGATCAACTGTGTAGGGATCCCGTTACCAGCGTGCAGCACCCCGGCGGCACAGAAAGAAGGTGGTAAACATGAGTAAGCAATACAATACCTGCCCCTATTGCGGCGCAAACCTTGACCCCGGCGAAAGGTGCGACTGCCCGCGTGCATCCCCCGGCGGGTATCAGTACGGAAACCAGACAGGCGCGAGGGTATACCAGAACCTGCCCGGCCTGCCGGAGATCGTATTTAGCCGCAGCAAGCAGCAGAAGGAGAAAACAGAATGAAGTGGAACCCATTTTATGCAGCTGATCCCAAATTGAACAAGGTAAGACCTGAACCTGGCACCAGCGTGCTGGTTACCTGTCTGGATAAGCGAGGCGCGCGCAAAGTGGTACAGGCGCATTGCTCAGACGATGCAGCACAACCGTTTTCCACAAAAAGCCCGGTGATAGCATGGGCACCCATGCCGGAACCGTATAGCGGCGCTGCCGCACCTGCGCAAGGGCGTTTATTCCGGGAAGCGAAAGCCGCAATTCTGAACGCAGTAAGGACAGCCCCGGCGGGGTATGTCGAAAACGGGAAGCTAAGGCGGCACGTTATGCAGACGGTAGGCTGCAGCGAGGGTACATACCTGCGCGCTTCCCGCGAACTTACCCGCACCGGCCAGATCGTAAAGAAACAGGTCTTACTAAGACCGTATACCAGCGGATGGATCACATACTTGCCCGGAAACAGGATTTCAATTCAATACAAACAAGAGTTGAGATGTCCCGATATTGCCGATATCAAAGTTGACTACCCGTCCCAGCTGAAAGACCAGCACTGACCGCATAAAGAAAGCCGCTCACACTGTTGGCGCAGCGTGGGCGGCAAACGGGCGGTAAAGTTTAGCAGACAATACCGCCCCCATTATATCAAAAATGGAGGACTTTTCAATGACTATGTATCATTTTCAGTGCCTTGCCCCGTTTTTCGTGTGGTGCCTGATCGGCATTGTTGGCTGCTGGTACAGCGGCAACCTGTAAGGGAGGTGGACAAGATGGAGCAGCACCAGAGCGCACAGGACGAAGCACCGCACAGTGATTTTCTCATGCTGGTACAAGATGACAGCATGAAGAATGCCGGTATAAGAGCCGGTGACAGAGTGGAGATTGCAGCTTGTGACCATGTGGAACCCGGCAAGATCGCCCTTGTAAAGGTCGGGGGAGAGTATTTATTGCGTGTCTTGTGGGCAGATGGGCAAATCCTTGCGCCCGCAAACCCGGCATACATGGCCGAACTATTCACCCGTGACGAGCTGGCAGGCGTGCAGATCATTGGGCGCGCTGTTGCAGTCCGGCACACGCTGAAATGAAGAAAGGAACAAAACATGAAACGAAACGAATTAAGAAACCTTGGCTTGACCCCTGAACAGATCGATGTAGTCATGACCATGAACGGCAACGATGTGAACCGCGAGAAGGCAAAGAGCGCCGCCCAGACCGGGAACGAGGTGCAGCGCCTGCGTGAATCGTGTGTAACGCTGCTTGATCTGCTGGAAAGCCCGGAAGCTGTGCGGGGGGTTCTGCGGTGCGTTTCCCGCCTGTATAGCGAACAGGAACGCAGAAAAGCCAGAAAAGAATACCCCGGCGGGGTGCTCAAAACCACCACTCCCCAGAATGACCCCCGGGGGATGCTGGAATGAAAGTAACCATATCTTTTGCCCCGGAAGAACGAGAACAGGCGTGGAAGGTGCGCGAGGTGCTTTTGCAGCTGCTTGGCCGCTGCCGCACGCACACAAGCCAGATCGGCGAACGCTGCATGATTTATTTGACGCTGGTTCATTGATGTGGTAAAATAAAAGCAGGCATAGAGTACCGCCAGACGTCTGGTAGCTATTAAGCACAGGGAAAACGCTTCGGCGGTTCTCTGTGCTTTTTTATTTTGCCTGTTGTACCTGTTCGCTAGCGCTCTGGGCGCTCTGGGCGCTCTTGTCTGTGCTGCATCATCTTGTTTTCCTTCTCCTCCTGAACCATTGCCCAGCTGCACCGGACGAACAGAGACAGGCAAAACAGCGCTGTGCCTGTGGTTGCATGATCGTGCCGCATAGCACCATGCACAGCGCATTCTGTTAAATCTTCCCGCGCTCTGATCGGCGTGAAGCTATCAGCTTACCAGCGGTCTGGCAGGGGGTGGGGGAGGGAACCCCTCCCGCCGCCCTCGGCGACCCCCAATGCCGTTAGCGCCGATTTACACACGCGGAGTTTTTTAAAGGGCTGGATATGCAGCAAAGTTATAGGCTTTAGCGCCTGTCTTATATAGGCGCTTGGAAAATGCAACAAAACATACAGCTTTTTACTGCTGATTTTGCCCGAAAAACAAGTCAAAAAGGCATCTGCCTTTTGAAATAAACGTACACGGCCACGGATAAGGCCGGGAAAGGAACCTGTATGGAGCCTGTCACTTCTACATCGCTTGCGGGCGTTTGCATTGTTTGCGGCCCGCCCGGTTCTGGTAAGACTACATTCGTGCAGCAACACATGCGGCCGGGGGATATTGTGCTTGACATGGACACAATAGTGTCTGCTCTGACCGGCAGCAAGTCGGCACATCCCGATTATTCCGGCATCATGGACACGGCTTTATCTGTAAGAGAAGCTGTTTACAAGTCCATTGAATCAGGCAAAGCCGGGAAACGTGCTTTTGTTATCACCAGTTCTTCGGACAGAAAACAGGTGAATGCACTTGCCCGGCGTCTGCACGGCTACACGCATTACATGGACACGCCGGAATCGGAATGCGTTAGAAGAATCCGCAATGACCCCACCAGACCAGATAAAGAAAAAGACAGTGCACTGGTCAAGCACTGGTTTTCGGCCTGCACTCTGGCCGAGAAAGGAACCACCATGAATGAAACTGTAACACAGGAAGCCCGTACCACTGCAGCCGGAGGGCAGCAGGAGCCGCGTACCTTCACGCAGGAGGAGGTAAACAGCATCGTTGCTGACCGCCTGAACCGTGAACGCGCAAAGTATGCTGATTACGATGATCTGAAAGCCAAGGCAAGCCAGTACGATACCACAAAGGCACAGCTGGATGCACTGAACAGCGCAAACGCCCGGCGCGATATGATCGCCCGCGTGGCAGCTGCAACCGGCTGTCCGGCTGAACTGCTGACCGGCGACACGGAAGAAGCCTGCACCGCACAGGCACAGGCTATTACGGCTTTTGCAAAGACCCAGCAGCCTGCCGGGTATCCCAAGGTTAAAGACGGCGGCACGCCGCTGCACATGCCTACTCAGGCTAATACCGCAGACGCTTTCAGCCGCGCAATAAAGCATACTCCGAAACAATTCAAAAGCTATTGATCTAAACGAGGTTTAATATATGTCCGTTGAACTTACCACCAAATTTGCACCGCAGACTGATGACCTGTTTAAAGCTGAAAGCAAGGTCGGACTGCTGACCAATACCGACTATGATTGGACTGGTGCCCACGCTATCAAGCTGTATAAGATCAGCACCACGCCCCTGAACGACTACAGCCGCAACCGCAGCACCGCCCCCGAGGACACAAGCGAATCCCTGTCCCGTTATGGCAAGCTGCTTGACCTGTCCGCAACTACCGAGGAGCTGCTGCTGAAGCATGACCGCTCTTTCATCTTCAACGTTGACCGTCTGGATCAGGACGAAACGCAGCAGCAGTTAGAAGCAGGCACCGCGCTGGCGCGCGAACTGCGTGAGGTTGTTATTCCCGAGGTGGACACCAACGTGTATACCGTGATGACCACCGGCGCAGGCCACAAGCCCGCAGCCGCAGCGCTCACCAAGTCCAACATCTACGCTGCTATTCTGGCAGCATCTCAGGCGCTCGATGATGCGGAAGTGCCCGAAACTGAGCGCTCTTTGGTCGTCACCCCGGCAACCTATGCGCTGCTGAAGCAGGCCGTTGAGTTTGACAATACCGAGATCGGCGCAGAAATGCGCGCCCGCGGCATTGTGGCCGTGCTGGATGGCGCGAACGTTGTAAAGGTGCCGTCTGCACGCCTGCCGGAGAAGTTCGGCTTTATGCTGGCGCACCCCTCCGCAACCGTTGCACCTGTCAAGCTGGAAGATTTCGGCATCCATGATGATACCCCGCTTTCCAGCGGCACCATTGTGACCGGCCGTGTCTGCTATGACGCCTTTGTGCTGGATAATAAGAAGGTTGGTATCTACTATCAGGAAACCACCTGATTTGTGCATTTTGTCCACGGCGGCGCTCTGATCGCAGGGTGCTGCATCGCACATAATCGGCAAAATGCCGAAATTTAGCGCCCACGGTTCACGCTGTGGGCGTTTTTTCGTTGGAAGGAGACGCAGCGCGTGACAATTGAGCAGAAAAAGGAATGGTTATACCGATACCAGAACAGCCAGCGCAGGCAAAAGATCATCCTGTTACAGATCGAGGACGCACGCAGCCGCGCAACGTCTGTGCAGAGTACCCCCGGCGGGGTGCGTGTTGCTCCTACGGGTCTACGCTCTGACCGTGTCGCAGACGCTGTGCAGCGCCTTGACGAACTGCAAAGAGCGTATGACGCAGAGGTTGCACAGGGCTGTCAGATCTATGCCGAGATTCAGACCGCAATAGAAGCGCTGCCGGATATCATGCAGACTATGGCCGTTTACTACCGATATCTGCAAGGCATGAAGATTGACCTTGTATGTGTTAAGCTGGAACGCTCTGCATCAACCATCACAAAGCTGCTTGCCGCAGCCCTTGACGCGCTGGAAGTGCCGGAGATCACCCAGTAAGCTGCCCGGCGGGGTGCATTGCACTGGCAAGCAGTGCGCTTTGGTACCAGCAAGCAGTGCTTTCGTATGTACAAAAGCGCCGTTCCGGTAACTTGTTGGGGAACACCCCAAGCCCCTTTTAGCGCTGCTGTTCATCGTTCAAAGTAGTGCCAGACAATGCGCACGATGCCAAAAGTGTGTTAAAAAGTGTGTTAAAGTAGAGAAAAGCCGCCTAGATTTCCACGAATCTAAGCGGCTTTTCTTGGAGCTGGTGACAGGAGTTGAACCTGCAACCCACTGATTACAAATCAGTTGCGCTGCCATTGCGCCACACCAGCAAAGGTTACCCAAATAGTATAACACAGGCACGGCCATTTGGCAAGGATTGTTTTTTGGCATGGGATAATAATGCCAGAAAACAGACAAAAATGATAGAAAACAATACACAAGTATAAAAATATACTACAATTTTAAACAATTTTACATTGCAAATTTTTTGACGATGTGCTATGCTGAAACGTAGAGAAACGCCGCCGGAAAGGCGGCTGCAAACAGATTTGGAGGATTTGTATTATGGCTGACCGCATTGTTCTGAATACCATCTCCTACCACGGCCACGGTGCTATCGAGAACATCGTTCCCGAGCTGACCGCCCGTGGCTACAAGAAGGCTTTCGTCTGCTCCGACCCCGACCTGATCAAGTTCGGCGTTACCAAAAAGGTCACCGACCTGCTGGATGCTGCAAACTTTGCCTACGCTGTTTACAGCGAGATCAAGCCCAACCCCACCATCGCCAACGTACAGGACGGCGTGGCTGCCTTCAAGGCTGCCGAGGCTGACTGCATCGTGACCATCGGCGGCGGCTCCTCCATGGATACCGCAAAGGCCATCGGCATCATCATCAATAACCCCGAGTTTGCGGACGTCCGCTCTTTGGAAGGTGTTGCTCCCACCAAGAAGCACGCAGTGTTCACCATTGCAGTGCCCACTACCGCCGGTACTGCTGCCGAGGTCACCATCAACTATGTCATCACCGATGTGGAGAAGAAGCGCAAGTTCGTCTGTGTGGATACCAACGATATCCCCGAGATCGCTGTGGTCGACCCCGACATGATGTCCTCCATGCCCAAGGGTCTGACTGCCGCCACCGGTATGGATGCGCTGACCCATGCCATTGAGGGTTACATCACCAAGGGTCACTGCGTCATCTCCGATATGTTCCATCTGGAAGCCATCAAGCTCATCAGCCAGAGCCTGCGCGGCGCAGTGCAGAACACCCCGGAAGGCCGCGAGGGCATGGCTCTGGGCCAGTACATCGCCGGCATGGGCTTCTCCAACGTCGGTCTGGGCATCGTCCACTCCATGGCACACGGCCTGTCCGCTCTGTATGACACCCCGCACGGTGTGGCCTGCGCCATCCTGCTGCCGGTCGGTCTGGAATACAACAAGAGCGTGGCCGGTGAGCGCTACCGTGCTGTCGGCAAGGCCATGGGCGTCCAGGGCATCGACGAGATGAACGACGCCGAGGCAGCCGATGCCACCATCGCCGCCGTCAAGCAGCTGAGTGCAGATGTGGGCATCCCCGCCAACCTGCACGGCATCCTGAAGGAAGAGGACATCCAGTTCCTGGCAGAGTCCGCTTACGCCGACGCCTGCCGCCCCGGCAACCCGCGTGACACCAGCGTGGAAGAGATCGTGGAGCTGTACAAGAGCCAGCTGTAACCCGCTCCGGTCCGGCCCGCAGTAATATCCAAAACCTCAAAATGCCATCTTCGGCCGCAGCGCCGGAGGTGGCATTTTTGCGGTTCGGGCTTGTCAAGCGCCCCGAAACCGGGTACAATCAGAGTATACTTTGTTTCAGGAGGGCAACAGCCGATGGAATTGAATTTCTATACCCTCAGCGTCATCTATCTGGTCTACTCGTTTTTGGGCTGGGTGGGGGAGACGGTCGTAGCCACCGCCAAAGGCCGCCGGTTCACCAACCGCGGTGTGGCTTCCGGCCCGTTCTGCTTCGTCTACGGCACAGCGGGCGTTCTGCTGGCCGTGGGTCTGGCCGACCTGCGCAACAACTGGTTCGCGCTGTTCGCGGGCAGTTTTCTGATCGCGACCGTGGTCGAGTGGATCACGGCGAAGCTGCTGGAACGGGTGCACCACCGCCGCTGGTGGGATTACTCCGATAAAAAGTTCAACCTGGACGGCTACGTCTGCCTGCAATATTCTGCCCTGTGGGGCGTGCTGGGCGCAGCGGCAGTCCGCTGGGGCAATGACCTGCTGCTGCGGTTCTGTGCCTGGCTGCCGCCGCTGCTGCTCCACATCGCGGTATGGGTCAGCATGACGGTCGCCGTGCTGGACCAGATCGGTGCGGTGGTGGTCGTGGGGCAGTATGCCGCCAGACACCCCCGGCTGGAACAGCTGGGGCAGGAGCTGGGCAAGGGCACCGACCGGCTGCAGCAGAAGATCGCCGCCCGCGTCGAGCGCCGCATCCAGCGGGCCTACCCCGCAGCGGCCCGCCCGGAGCCGACCACCAGCGCCGAAAAGGCGATGAGTGTATCCGACCTGGTCTGGCTGTTCGTGGTGGGGGCCTTCCTCGGCGATGTGGTGGAGACCCTGTTCTGCCGCATCACGGCCGGTGTCTGGATGAGCCGGTCGAGCCTGGTGTGGGGCCCGTTCAGCGTGGTGTGGGGGCTGGCTCTGGTGCTGGCCGCCGTCCTTCTGCGGGGCAGCGAGCACCAGAGTGAGAGCCGCATCTTCTGGTTCGGCGTCATCCTCGGCGGTGCGTATGAGTATGTGTGCAGCGCCGTCACCGAGCTGCTGTTCGGCACCGTATTCTGGGATTACAGCGGCTTCAAGTTCAACCTCGGCGGGCGCATCAACCTGCTGTATTGCTTCTTCTGGGGCATTGCGGCGGTGACCTGGATGCGGTACGGCTACCCGCTGGTGGCAAAGTGCATGGGAAAGCTGAAATCCCGCATCCGCCCCTGGATGACGGCGGCGCTGGCCGTCTTTATGGCAGTGAATATGCTGGTGTCTGCGCTTGCGCTGGCCCGGTACGATGCCCGCACCAGCGGCGTGGAGGCGGCGAACCCCGTCGATGTGGTTCTGGATGCGCACTTTGACAATGCCCGGATGGAGCGCATCTATCCCAATGCGAAAAAAGTCTCTTCTCATGCCCGGTGAGAGACTGCACAGCAAGAAATACCGGGCTGTTCGAAAAAGGAGAAAACGATGCTGATCCCTGTTTTGTTGTTCGCGATGGGCTGACCACTGCCCGATAACATGAAAGCCCCCGCCGTTCGTCGGCGGGGGCTTTCTGTGTCGCAGGAAACGTTACTGCTGTGCGAAGATCTTTACGTCGTCCTTGTCCATGAAGGCAGCACCGGCGAAACCGGCAGCTTCGAGCTGACCCAGCTGTTTGCCGAGCTTCTTGCCCTGGGGCAGGATGGTGACTTCGTAGTTGTCGCGCAGAGCGGCGGCTTTGGCGAGGACGGCGGGGAAATCTGCCTCCTTGCCGTAGAGCAGGGCGATCTTCTGCTTGGCACCGGGGATCTGATACCCCTGTTCCAGCAGGATGCCGCAGACGCGCTCGAAGCCGATGGAGAAGCCGACAGCGGGCACCCTGGTGCCCAGGAACTTGCCGATCATGTTGTCGTAACGGCCGCCGCCCGCCACGGCACCGCTGAACTGCGGGCAGGTGATCTCGAACACCATGCCGGTGTAGTAGCCCTGACCGCGGACGAGGCTGGGGCAGTAGGCCACGGCGAAGCGGCCGTCGGCGATGGCGTTGGCCGTGGCGAGAACATACTTCAGATCGTCGGCGATGGCGGGGTCGGCGCAGCGGGAAGCGACGGCATCCAGCGTGACGTCACCGGCGGCGATGAAGTCGGCCAGTGCCTGGATGGCGTTCTCCGGCAGCTGCTTTTCGGTCAGCTCGGCCTTGACGCCCTCGGCACCGATCTTGTCCATCTTGTCGAAGGTGATGCAGACGGAATCCAGCGTATCGGCGGCAAAACCCATGCTCTCCAGCATCCCGCGCAGGATGCGGCGGTCGTTGATGTTGACCGTGAAGCCGGTGAAGCCGATGCGCAGCAGGGCGCGGGCCGTCACGTCGATAAGCTCGACCTCGGCGTTGGGGGATTCGTCGCCCAGAATGTCGATGTCGCACTGGACGAACTCGCGCAGACGGCCCTTCTGGGGGCGCTCCGCGCGGAAGACGCGGTCGGTCTGGATGACCTTGAAGGGGTGGGGGAGTTTGTCCTTGTTGGCCGCATAGAAGCGGCTCAGGGGCAGGGTCAGGTCGTAGCGCAGACCCATGTCGGACAGCTGCTTCGGGTCGCCGGAGTCCAGCGCGCTGGTCAGCTTATCGCCGCGCTTGAGCACCTTGAAGATGAGGTTCAGGTTGTCGCCGCCGTCGGATTTGTCCAGATTCTCCATATCCTCCAGCATGGGGGTGGAGATGCGCTCGAAGCCGGAGGCGCGGTAGGTCTCCAGAATTTTGCCCTGAATGTAGTCGCGCAGGGCCTGCTCGGCGGGAAGAAGGTCCCGCATACCCTTTAATGCCTGTGTTTTCATGGATGATCCTCTCTCTATACCCTCTCAGTCACGCTTCGCGTGCCAGCTCCCCCAAAGGGGGGAGCCATTGGCATGTCGGGCAGGTCTGCACGTTGTCGCCTTCGGCTCTTACGCGGCTGAGCCTTGTCCTCATGGGCAGCATCTGCCTGCCCTTTGCCGCAAGGCCCACGGCTTTTCGGAAGGATGGGCCTGAGCAGCCAGCAGGGCCAGAACCGGCCCGCCAGAAGCTCTCCCTTTGGGAGAGCTGGCGCGAAGCGCCTGAGAGGGTTATTCTTTTCATAGTACCTACAATTATAAAAGAATCTGCTCGTTTGTCAATCAAAAAGGGCAGACTAAGGGCAGAGGTGATGCAAAAATGCAGCAGTTTTCTGCAAAACATCCGTGGGCCATCCTGGCGGCGGGGGCCGCCATTCAGGTGTTGACAGGCCTGCCCGCCGCGTGGGGCGTATTCCAGCAGCCGGTGATGGACGAGTACGGTCTGAGCGAGCAGGGGGCCGGGTATGCGTTCGGCCTTCTGATCGCGGCGTTCGGCGTCGGGTGCGTGATCGGCGGCTTTTTGCAGGACCGCAAAGGCCCCCGGTGCGCTGCGCTCTGGGGCACGGCCCTGCTCTGCGGCGGTTTCTTTGCGGCGGCACTGCTGCCGGGGGAGAAGGGCGGCTTTTTCTTTGGGGCGTTCAGCATCCCGGCGGGGCTGGGAACGGCGTTTCTGTATCCGTCCATCCAGTCCTGCGCCCAGAAATGGTACAAGGGCCGCAAGGGGCTGGCCACCGGCGTCATCGGGGGCGCGGTGGGCCTGTCCGGCGCATTCCTCACCGTCTTCGTCCGGACGGCGCTGAAGGGCTTCGGGCCGGTGCAGGGCATCCGGGGCGCGTTCTGGGCGCTGGGAGCATTGACCCTTCCGGTCTGTCTGGCGGGCAGTCTGCTGCTCGTTGACCCGCCGCCCGAAAAGCAGCGGCCGGAAGAGCAGGGCCGGGGCAGGAACGCCCCGCCGCTCGACCTGGCCCCCTTGCAGATGCTGGGCACGAAGCAATACTGGCTCTGCGCGGGGGCGGTCTGCTGTTCCACCCCGGCGGTGCTGCTGTTCAGCCCCATCATCCTGAAGCTGGGCATGGAGCGGGGGCTGGATGAGCGCGCGGCGCTGTGGAGCGTGGTGCTGGGCAGCGTGGGCAGTGCGGCCGGGCGGCTGCTGATGCCCCTGCTCAGCGATAAAATTGGCCGCCGCCCGACCGATCTGCTCCTGTTCGCGGCGTCGTTCGTGCTGTCCGGCGTGTTTCTGTTTGCGCAGGGGTGGGCCGTGGCGGCAGTGTATGCCAGCCTGACCTTCTGTTACTCGGCGCTGGCAGCGGTGCTGCCTGCCCTTTCCACCGACCTGTTCGGTCTGCCCCACGCGGGGGTGAACTACGGTTTTCTGGCCCTGGGGCAGAGCGTGGGCAGCCTGGCGTTCCCCTTTGCAGCCAACCTCTGGGGGCTGGAGACCGGGCGGCACTGGCTGGCCATCGGCGGGGCGGCGGCAGGCTTTGCAGCCATCTGGGCCTTGCAGCCGGTCCAACGGCAAAAACTACCAAAGAAAAACTGAACCTTTTGGCAGACCTGACAAAAAAATATCAAACGAAACGGGAAAAGCATAAAATGTGGCAGTTAGCTACAAATAACCATCAAAAACTTTGTAGAAAAATTGTCGGAAACGTCTTGAAAATTGCGAAAAGGTCCTCTATAATGAAGCTATGCGTGGTAGTACTGGGCGTACCGATGAGAGCGGCGGGCCCGGTCGAATGCAAACGGCAGGGGAGCCCCCCTGCTGCGTGGCATCAATTTGTCAAAAGGAGAGTATGATTATGACCTATTCGCAGCAAGTACAGAATATGT
>OLGH01003134.1_pt1 | contig 11796 bp, 13 predicted proteins | sample 1604851 | NCBI WGS metagenome assembly OLGH01 (sample SAMEA3888894, study PRJEB22519) | human gut metagenome | biome: human gut; feature: human-associated habitat; material: faeces | place: Denmark | collected 2010 | reverse complement strand
TACATAAACACACCATAGCGAGTACATAGATTTTATAAATGAAATAAATGAAATTTCAGATACTAGACTTGAACGATTCAAATACCTGAGATATAATATTGCTAATTGAATAGTAACAGCTATCCTCCTCTACTACTTTTTCTTAATTAAAGTCTGTGTAAAATGATTTTGACTATAGATGTAAAACAAACTTGATAGTATTTTTGCGGAAATGTGTTATTATAATGCTATAAAAAAGAAAGGAATATATACGATGCATATAAGCAAACGACTAAAAGAACTAAGAATTGAAAATAATTTTAGCCAAGAGAAACTTGCCGAGATTCTTAATGTTTCCAGACAAACAATTTCAAATTGGGAAAATGAAAGGAGCTATCCGGACGTTCATAATTTAATTATGCTATGTGACATTTATTCCGTTTCTTTGAATACCCTTATGAAAGGAGATATCGAAATAATGAAAAAAGAACTGTCGAACACAAACCCGCACAACTCCCCCAAAGATGCAATACAGCTTATTCAGAGCGGATTCGTTATGATTATCGGACTACTTGTTGCCGTAATTGGTCTTATTGTTTTACTAAATAATGGAAGTCCAATCTGGGGATATGGATTGATAATTACTGGTGCGATTCTTGCTTGTTTTTTTGCCTTTTACGCTGATTATCTTAAACGCAAAAACAAGATAAAGACATATAAAGAATTAACCGATTTTTACGATTATTCTATGAAGTTATTAACTAAAGAAAATCATTAAACAATTAATAAAGAGTCACAGAATATTTGTTCTTTTTGAATAGTACAGACGTCTTCAAATTGCTGAACGACCACCTGTACTGTAATTAGCAGGCAACCTGAGACTTCGTAGACGGTCAACAAAAGCCGTATTAAACAGACACATGTTCCAGCTATAAAAAAGATATCTTCTTGAAAAAGTAGATATCTTTTTTATTATTGAAGAACCATTATGGATTGCAAAAGAGTATTGAAACTTCACTACGTAATCACCTCAGCAACCTTGAAATCGCAGAAGTATGTAGCACTTGCAGCAGAATGCCAGTTAATACACTAATTTTGCAATGTCGCAGTTGGTAATACATTCTGAAAAGTCTATCGCATCTTACTCATATAAAGAGCCTTTCATGGTCCAAACACTGTTGTTTTCCGCACCTGAAAGGTTGCACTGTATGACCGGAATGACTACTCATAATCACTGTATAACATGCTCTTACCGATCAGTATATTGTGAACTTCCACTGATTTGTACAACTAAATATATAAATACCCCATAATTTCAAGCTTTTTGGGGAATATGGTGTAATTTTATTAATGCGTATTTACGACTACTGGTTCACCTATATTTCCACAGAAAATCCAGTATTTATGCGGGTAAATCGATTTTAGTCGTAAATTTACTGGAAGTTCACAATAAAAAAAATGGAACAGCCAAACTCACAAGCGTATCATACATAGAAGTAACGATGGACGTATTCATATGAACTAAGGGTTCTGTATGAATCGCTACTACAAAAAAGCGAATATAAACTTAGCTAAATCTATAGAACAATGCTCTGCTCTCAAGATGATACACGACGAACCCTCCCATTTAAAATATAATTTAATTTTTTCTACCTATTTAGTTCTCGCTCTTGAACGGACATACCTTCAAGCAACGATAACACCTGATACATTTTTCCTCATCAATCTGCGGATACTCAAAGCCTTCCTCATCTTCCACCATAGAAATTGATTCCTTAGGACAGATGGCATAACAGGCAGTACATCCACAGCACTCTTCTTTTCTTTTATACAAAACTGGTATTTCTTTCATTTCTTCATCACCTCATACAACAAACAATTCCAATCTGAGTTTCTCAGTAAAAAAATCCAAACACTTGCCGTCTAATATTGGAGAAGAATATATCCAAACTATAAATGAGCAAATACAGAAAAGTGCACAAATTCTGTAGCTGATTGTGCACGATACACAAACATTTGACCTGTTTGATACCATTGTTGTTCGTATATAGTGGATTTAATTGTGCAGTTTTTCAAATTTGCTCATTTACAGATCCAAATATATCGGAAGGTTCGCTCACTGTATTCTCACATAATTTGCGTAGGTAAAAATCATTTCAAGTTCATGTAGTTTCAACACAAGAAAAACCGTTGCCATCTGCTGCGATATATGTTTCCACAGAATCCAGCTTACCTTCTGCATTATAGTGCTTGATATTTATCAACCGTAGGCCTCTTCCAATATCGTAGCTATCAATTTTTTTCGTTGTAAACTTCCTTATATCCATTCTCCAACATTCTATACCTTTGCTTATTATCTGAAAACAGATCAAATTTAGTTCAAATTGCATTCATTGTGCCGAACCCCTGAGGAGCAACACACACGCATTTAAGTTAGTATATTTTTATTCCATTATCAAATTATACCCCTTTATCACTTATAACGTTTTTAGTCCTAGTTTGAATAACAAATATTTTATCCAATTAGTAGCAGGGATTCTAACTCTAAAAGAAAACCACATCTTCACTCTCTGTTTTCTACTAAGTTCGTCAATGAATGCACAATGTCTTCTAATTGCTTTCTCAAACCCCATCTTACGAAAATCGGCATAAAAAGCATTCCTTTTTTCAAAAAAGTCACTAACTTTTGATAAGTCTTGATACGCAAGGTGAGCATCGTTCGATTTTAGTTCTTTCAGATTACTTTTCTCTAACGAGTTCATAAAAGAAATCCCCTTATTTGTATTTATTGTAACAATGGATGTTCCCTTATTATTTGAGCATCCAAAATCATACTTTTCTGATGCCCAGAAATCTCCTAGCGTAATATCTGATAATTTGTCATCCCTAAACTTGCAGGAATAGCATGTTGGACGGTTAAGTATAAGACCATTTAAAAAGGCACACATATACAAATCGTCCCACCACACCCTAGTATATTCTTTATTGGATATAAACTTGATATTCATACAATGTAAACGCCAACCATATTTTTTCGATCTAAAAATAACATCTTCAATTTGATCTTGATATTTTTCTTCTATATAATGTTGATAGGCCACAAATACTTTCTCTGACGGTACACCTTCGCACAAAAAATCTACTAATAACAATTTATCCAATAATGTGCTATTCTTCATTTCAATATATCGTTTCAAACCAGCAACACAACACGGTGTACCAGAAAATAGCACATTTCGACCATTTATTAACATCTGTTCTACTTGATGGAAAGTATCACCTATTTCTGCTTGCACGTATTTACTGCGCATTATTCTATCCAGAAAAATTTCATCTGAATTCATATAAACTACAGTCTTTGTTTTTTGGTTATAAACAGCACCGTAAACCACTCCCCCCATTGACAAGATTTTTTCTGCCAATAACCAGAAAACTCCACCGGAAGAGCTATTTCTTCTCGCCTTATCATTTGAATAACCATAGTAATATCTTTTTTCCATGTTTCTACTCCGCTCTTTATCAGCGTTAAAAATTTCTTATAAAGTGTCCAAAATTATTTTATTTGATTGATTTCTTAGTTGTTGAATGGCTGCATCAATTGTATCATGTGATACCGCACGATTAATAATCTCCTCAAAAAAAGATGCGTCTTCTTCGGTCCATAGATGTTGAGAAGCATTTAGTTTATTTGCTATATCAGACACTTTGGGGAATTTTGGATAAATGCAAACTCGTTTAGCAAATAGTAATGAAAAAATGGCACCATGAAAAGTTGTAGTAAAACAGCACTCTGAATTATACATAAGATTTGCAAAATCAAGTGGTGAGGCATAAATAACATTGTCCGCTATTCTCAAATAATTACAAGGAGAAATAATCTTAAGACCATTTTTTTTGGCATAATCTACTATCACTCTACTTTGAATTTTCGTAAGATCATACGCATATACCAACATATATTTCTCTTTTATGATAGGCGTCTTATCTTTTAAGAACAAATTTTTCTCAACTAATAATGTCGGATCGCAGACTATCTTTGGAATTATACCGGTTATCTTTTTTACGATCATTTGAGTTTGTAAATCTCGTACAACAATATTGTCAAATCTATTTACCGCCTCAACAAATATTGGATTATTGACTACTTCAGATTCAGTTGAATTTCCTGCACTTACTGCAATTCCAAGTTTTCTTATATTGACACCATAATCCGCACATGCAAAAAATTCAGCATCTATATATGCATTATGCAGATTCCATATTTCATCACTCCCACAAATAATACAATCAATATTATCTAGCTCATTCTTTTTAAGCAGTCGAAATTCCTTCCAAGCGTCTTGAAAATATGGAAATTGTTTCCTAAAGCAATCATTCTGTCGCATAATTCGAGCTATACTTGGCATTCTTTTTAGAATTCTCCACATCTTTCTAAGTAATCCACATCTGCTTTCCGGACGTTTTGTTGTAAATAGTTGCAAATTTTCTTTCTCTGATACTCTTTGTATAAAAAAAACATTATGCCCATGTTCTTCAAGAAAGTTCTTCAAGGCATATGCCTGCAAAAATGAGCCATAATTCAACCCATCATATACTGTCGCTATTGCAATGTTCATATCTTAACTCACTTTCAAAATTATTTTCTATCTGATTATTTCCAATCACAATATTAAACTCAGATCTTTATACATACGCCAATACAAAACCACACATGCTCTAACCTTTCAATTTGAATTTACCAATTTTTCTTATAATTGATTCAATAATCGTCTTTGCCAACTCCTGATTACTGTAAACACACCATATAAGCAGAATTAGTAGAATCAAAATATTAGCCCACAATATCCTAGTAAAATATCCAACAGAAACCATAATCAGTACTATACTTGCTTGAACCAGGAATTTTTTCGGGTACACCAACTTCATCAACTTTTTGACATATTTTGTTCTAACGCAAAAGATAACGATATATGATACAAGGGTAGAAATTGATGCGGCATAGAGACCAATATATTTTATTAACGCTAAATTCACTAAAAAATTAGTAATTGCACCAATTACTGTTGTTTTACCAATAATGCCAGACTCTTTATAAGCCGTAAATATTCCACCCAGTAACGAACATAGAGAATTAAAAAAAATTGCAACGAGAAGAATATATACATGTGCATACGCAGAATGATACGCTTCACCAATCAGCATATTAAAAAAGAGACTCATACAGCATATAATCCCTATACATATACATGCAAATAAACGAATACTCTTCTCGAACATACTATTTATAAACTCATCCTGCTTCTTATCACCAACGCTTCTTGACAATGATTCGATCCATGCAATGTTGTAAACATTAAATATTGTTGTATATATAGAAGGAATCTTATTCGCTGCCGCATAGATTCCATTTTCGCTTGCACCAATAAAATAACGGATCAGCAAACGATCAGACGTATTCGCAATCCACCAAGATATCGCATTAGGAATCAATGGGAGACTATACTTTAACATTTTCTTCAGTTCTTGAAGTGAAAATGTCGAAAGTCTCAGGTACCTCCATAATTTTTGTTTACAAATTCCAAATACTGCAGCAACTAGGGCTGCTATCGTCGATGCAATTAAAATGGAATCGCCCTTTAAACCCATAAAAAGGATCATAACAACATTAGATACCAGTGAAACCACAGTCATGATAAAACTCATGATTGAGTAGGTTCCATTATTGCCAAATCCTCTTATAATGTTCTGAACTATCTCTAATAAAGCTGAAGATCCAAAGTTCAATATAAACAGTTCGCAATACTGAATATTAAACCTTAAATTTAAGATCGATACAACAAATGAAAATATAATAACATTTATGAATTCAACGAGAATTCCCGTTGTAATTACAGTAGTTTTTTCTATATCTTCTTTCTTCTCAATAATAAATCGAAATACGGCAGAACAGAGCTGCAATGTGACAAATGGCATAGCAAAAAGTGCTACCGTTTGCAATACATCTACTGTACCATAATCCTCCGTCGTAAGAACGGCAGTATATAATGGTAGCAGAAAAAACGAAAAGACTTTAGATGCCAACGTGCCAATTGCTAATATGCCTGTATTTTTTATCAATGATTTTTCTCTATCTTTTACTTCCATAGGTTCTCCATCAAATTAGTATATGAAAATTTAAGCGCTAACCTCTGCCAAATCATTTTTTAATTTTCGATCATCGACCAGCAACAAATACACGACAAAGAAGCATAAATTGAAGTTCTCTGCGGATAACATATTATCAAAGAAATTAATAAATAAATATAGACTAGCTATTGCAAAATATCTCCAACCATTTTCTTCATTTTTATCTTTAATAAAGCGATTCACACGCATCAAGAAAAAATTAACAAGATAATAAAGCATCGGAATACATCCCCAACCAATATAAGCTCTAAGGATATCATTGTGGATATTTGTCGCAGCTGTTACGTGCATCTCACGCATTGTTTCTGTTGCACCCATAATATTATCCGTATATGCAATTCCTCTTCCCCAATAGAAAGGACTTATTTCATATGCATTCGAAAAGTAATTCCAAAAAGTAAGACGAGACATATCATTGATTCCATATTTATACAATAGCGCTTCAAACATACCCGTCTTAATCAATATCAAATATACAAAAGCCGCAGCAATATAAAGAATAAAAATAATCTTTAATAAGGTCAGTCTTTTTTCCTTGAATTTGTGAAAAATGAAATACACCAACAAAGTAACTATCAGTCCAAGATATAGTGCTCGTTTATCACCGAAAAAAATACCAACCATTAGGACTAAACAAATTTTAGTTTTAAATAAATTATCATACTTATCGCTCAGCAGGTAGTATAAGAAAAACAATCCCAGACAATATGTTAAATTATGTACTTCCAGCGATATGCCATTTACTTTATTGTTAGCGAAATGAAAAAGGATTCCAAATCCTCCATAATAAATATATCTAATAAAAACGGTTGAATACGAGATTAGACCACTTATAATTAGCAGTCGTGGTGTATCATTTCCAAACTTTCTAACTGAATAGAAGGCTGCCAGAAAAGGGACCACATAATAAAAACATCTCACAATTGATTGTTTCCAATCACTTGGATTCGTTGTATGATATATCGCAATTGATGTATATACGGAAATTGCTGTAATAATAATCATCGGAGTACAAAACGCATTAAACTCATTTATTGACTTTTTTCTTATCTTTCCAAATTCTCCTCCAGATACAAACATATAAAACAGGCCTAACATCGCCAAAGGGATTTGTAATATTCGTGCTGAATTTGAGTAGAAAACGCTGTATGTTACATTCAGGACAAAAATCATATAAATAACAAAAATCGTTTTGTCTCTAGTAATCTTTATCTTCATTGTGTAATTTCAAATCTCCTTCTTTACAAAAATTTAGAATAGCCTGCAGTAGGAATCAAATAGAATAAAAAGTAGAACATACGTTTTTTTATTTTTAAGTTTGCTTTACCATTATAATGTCTGAAATCTTTTCGATAGTTTTGAACAAGTTTTTTCCTCTCGGCTTTGTAGTTTTCAAGATTACTACTGTTTTTTTTCATTTCGCTATACACAATCACATAATTTCTGAAATGCGCATTAATAGCAAAATTTCTCAATACATTTTCTCCGGCTTGCTCAAAAAATTGGCAGCTCTCTCGAGTTGCATCCAGCGTTACAAGTCGTTTAATATTAAACGAGCTAGTCATTATGCTAGCCTCTCTTTGTCGATAAAAATATTCAATTGCATTACAGAATGCAATTCTCTTTGCTGCATATATCAATTTATATGTTGTAAAAGTATCTTCATGGATTTTTCCAACTGGATACTCAATACCATTCTTCTTAAATAATTTTGTTTGATACAACTTTCCCCATGCGACAAATTCCATACCGTGTGTTCTTGGATGGTACATTTCTTCAAGACATTTCACATTATCAAATACTTCCGTACTTGTTTTTTTTATTTCCTGACCTGTATCATCCGAAACAGATTTGTAATCGCATATACTAATATCTGCTTTCGTGTTTATCGCTGATGAATAAAGCTCCTTAAGGAAGTTAATTCCCACATAGTCATCCGAATCTATAAAGGTTATCCATTCACCTGTTGCGATTTCCATCCCTGCATTTCGAGCATCAGATAATCCTCCATTCTGTTTATGGATTACCTTAATTCTCGAATCTTTTTTTCTATATTCTTCACAAATTTGTGGACATGAGTCTGGAGAACCGTCATCTACCAAAATCAACTCTATATTTCTATATGATTGTTCTATTATGCTATCTATGCATTTTACAAGATATTTCTCTACCTTGTATATAGGAACAACTACTGAAATTAAACTTTCCTCCATCTGACACATCTCCTTTTCCCTTATTGCCCAGGTTGCTTATAGTTTTAATGCACGTTTTCCTGATTCGAATATTTTTTTAATAAATGCTCTTACTCCATTTTCTTTTAACACAACCAATCCATCATAGGTTTTCAAGCCGAATCTTCCATATTTTGTATAAACATCAGTCCTTCTCTGAACTTTTTCTTTTTCGGCATTCGTTGTCCAACTTCCAGCGTAATGATGTATTGAATATGTGCTTTCTCGTATCTCAGCTGTTCCATCACTTAACAACATTGGACAAAAGTATTCTGACGAAAAAACCTTCACATCTCCCAAATCTTGAGTTTGATCAACTCTCTTTAGTCCAAAGGTTTCCAAAACTTCTGTTGTAATTACAGGACACGGAGTTAAATCCAATGTTTCATCTGCATTGGTAAATTGTCGATTCAAATAACTTTCGAGATTTGCTTTAATAACTGGGTTTCCCTTTTCTCCACCAAATCCAAGTCCAGTTGCCACAAGCCGACCTCTCTCAAAGCCCATAAAAGCATGTTCTGTCAATAAGTCATCAAGATTTTTTATAAGTTCAACATCTGTGTCTAAATAAATGCCACCCTCTGAGTACACAATGTCTAGGCGAGCAACATCTGAAACAAATGCCCATTTCTTTTTTTCGTATGCATCACGACAAAATGGATACTTTTCAAAATAATAATTACTCTCATCCCATCGTTTTATTTGATAATCCGGGCAAAATTTCTTCCAACTTTGAATACATTTTTCCACATACTCCGGTAGGTCACTGCCACCAAACCAGCAATAATGAATTACTTTAGGTATCATATTGTCCTTCCTTTTGCAGAATAGTTACATTTGATACCCTCGTGAAATTATATCAAGATACGATGCAGTCTTTTTTTTATCCCATCTTTGAATTTTCTAACTGGACTATGCCAAGAAGCCGAAAAATGATGGACACAGCATGTTTCATCTACAATTTTTATTTTTCCTGTATATCCATTATATGCTGTAAAATAACAAGACGGATATATAATCAAATTATCGAGTACCTGTATCTTATCTGCTAATTCAATATTATATTTTTTCTTTATAAGATTGGCCAAAATTTGCGTATTTGACATACTTTCACTTTGGGATAAAAAACTGTTATTACGGTAGAAATTTAACATTTCATAACAGATTTCATGTTCAGGTTCAAATGCAAGAAATCCTGTTCCAATCGTTTTATATTCGTCCTCTACGCCAAGAACTGCCGATTTTCCTTTTAACAAGGATGTGAAATTTTTTATAACTTCGACATCAGTGTCGAAGTATACCCCCCCCCAATTATATAGAGCATGAATACGAGCAACATCACTTACAAAGGCCATCTTTCCTGCTTGCATAGCTTCTTGTGCATAGTTGTACTGATCAATCGGGAAATTATTTTCATCCCACTTCATCACTTTAAAATCCGGAAAATTCTTTTTCCATGTTTCAATATATTTTTCATACTGTGTTGGCAGAGGTTTTCCACCAAACCAACAGTAATGTATAATATGTGGTATCTCATTCATCGCTTATTCATTGCCCTTTCTCTATAGTTTTTATCACCCTTGCCGGACTTCCTACCGCTACGCAATAGTCTGGGACATCTTTAGTAACCACGGAATTGGCTCCAATCACGCAATGCTTACCGATCTTTACATTGCCTACAATCACAGCGTTGATTCCAATGTAAGAACCCTCTCCAATGGATACTTTCTGACCTCTTTGTACAATTCCCTGATCAATCACTGGAATATTTACGTTGCGGTACTCATGATCACAATCAGTTATGTACACATTTGGCGAAAGGAGTACATTCTCTCCAATATCCAGAGAATTGGCAATAGATATCCGGCATCGTTCACCGATTTCGGATCCCTTTCCGATTCTTACCATACCCCCCCCGACCAGATTTGGGTATAGGGACGTACCGTTACGGAATTCTCCAAGGTGATATGGTGTTTTCCTTTTAGGCTGCAATGCTTACCGATATAAACGCTCTGTCCAGCAGTTACACCAAAGATTTTTGCTCTCATCAATCCAAGGATTTCCTTGGTCTTTCCTTTAAGTCCCATCCTTACGATACCTTTCTAATAAATTTATTCGGATACAGGAAGAATTCCAACCACTTCGTTTTCTTCATAATCCAAGCTGCAATAATCGGACCTACAAAGCTAATTACAAGCCCCAGTACTACATGAATCACAGCACTTTCGATGCCAATCTTAATCAAGACAGATCTTAGCGGTGCTGCAAATAATGTATGCATCAGAAAAATCGGCATTGTGTACTTTGCAATGAATTCCATGCCTCTACCGAACTTTTCCTCAAAACCTGCCACCATCATAATAACAGCCACACAAGCCAATAATCCCATTACGAAAGAGACTGCACTACTGCTGATTTCCGCCGTATATACCATAATGCTCAGAATTATAAACAGCACTCCGCATATCATTCCTTGTACTTTTCTGCCCTTCAGCTGCACGTTAAATGCACAGATGCTCATACCGAACACAAACCAGATTTCGTTTGAGAGAACTGTCGATACTGCATAAACGCTGTACCCCCCCCCGTCAAAATTAGGCCTTTTGCAACTATTGCAACTACGAATCCAACTGCGGCTGCTTTCACACTGCTAAAAGTCGGCGTAACAAGGAAGATGAAGAACAATGCGTACAGATACCAGTACGGTGCTGTTGGATGAAGGAACAATGTTTCTCCTAGACCGCCGATTTGGTCGTTGACACTGCTTGAAAACAATTTTTTCAGTACCCATGTAGCAGTCGTAAAAGTCGCATATGGTACGCCGAGTGCCAGCACTTTTTTCGCTACATTTCTATACCAACTGCTTACACTGTTTACCTTGCTGTACTTCTGATACAGATATCCACTACAGATAAAGAACAGCGGCACATGGAAGTAATAGATTGTCGTATTGAACCACTTATACAAGTCGCTCTCAGGTAAAATATTTGCCTTCGTCATGCTCTGAAAGAAATGTCCCAGCGCAACCAATATGCAAGCAATGACTTTTACATCATCGACCCATTTTTCTCTTGTTTTTACCGCTGTCTTTTCACTCATTACTTATTCTCCATCTGCTGTGCAATATCAGCGTCCACGATTTCCTCACCAGTCTTGTGCTTCAGCTGTTCCTTAGATGCTTCACTCAGACCGTTGTTGATCACGCAGTTCATATCGCAGGTGCTGCACTTGTCCAGATCTTCCTTAGTGACTTTGCCATCACGGTAGTCACGGCAAATTTTCAGCTCGTACATGCTGTACGGATGTTTAGTGAACAGAGCCTTGAACTTGTGAACCAGAACCCAAGTGGCAGGCTTCCAGATATACTTGTGCATAGCCGGGCTGACAGAACCGATCATCC
>OLGH01003133.1_pt1 | contig 11796 bp, 8 predicted proteins | sample 1604851 | NCBI WGS metagenome assembly OLGH01 (sample SAMEA3888894, study PRJEB22519) | human gut metagenome | biome: human gut; feature: human-associated habitat; material: faeces | place: Denmark | collected 2010 | reverse complement strand
GTGTGCTCCATGCCCAGCTCTGCGGCGCGGGCGTTCATCTGCTGCACAAAGGCGGTCTCGCTGCCGCCCACCAGCTCTGCCACTGCCACCGCCGCATCGTTGGCGGAGGACACACAGATGGCTTTGAGCATCTCGTCCAGCGTGAACTGCTCCCCGGGCTCCAGCCAGATCTGACTGCCGCCCATGTGGTAGGCGTGCTCGCTGACCGGCACGGCAGTGTCCATGGTCAGCCGCCCGGCGTGCACCGCTTCAAAGGTGAGCAGCAGGGTCATCACCTTAGTAATGGAAGCGATGGGCATGGTCTGGTCGGCATTCATCTCATAAAGCACCGTGCCGCTGGTCTGGTCGATGAGCATCGCCGCGCGGCAGGGCAGGGTAAGCTGCGGCGGGGTGACCGTCAGGGGCTGCACTGCCGGTTCTGCCTGCGTTTGCACCGCCGGCTGGATGCGCAGCCCTTTGCCCTGCGCCGTACCAAAGGCCAGCGCAAACAGCCAGAAGCAGATCACCCCCGCGCACAGCAGCGCCAGATTTCTCCGTTCCATTCCTCATACCTCCCCGCGCAAACTCTCTTTTTGCAGTGTATGCCGCCGCTTTTGCAGGTATGCCGCTGGGCAATTTGTTCAGTTTTTGTGCGGGAATTCAGTGCTTATCTACAAAGTGTGAACACATCCGTTGCAAAACGCCTTATTTTGCGGTATGCTATGACCAACAGGAGATCCCCTGTGTTTTGGATATGTATTGATTTTATTCTGGAGGGATTCTTATGAGCACGATTTCTCGCCGTACGTTCCTCAAGCTGGCTGGTGTTACCGCGGTCGCCACTGCCGGCGCTTCCATGCTGACCGGCTGCTCCTGGTTCGATGATGTTAAGTTGGTGATCATGGGCAGCGTTGATGACGGAAAGACCTATACCGAGGTTTTCAGCAAGACCATGCCCCGCATTCTTATCAATACGGTAAAGGGCAACCTGAATCTGGCTCTGAAGCTGGTCAAGGAACAGGGTCCCGAGGCATACCGCGGCGCGGATGTGACCGTGGACAAGGACTATCCGAACTGCCTTACCTTCGTCAAGGACAAGGAGACCGGCAAGGAGAGCATGATCATCGCTGTCAAGGTCGCCATGGTCGAGGTCGAGTACGAGGTGCTGGTCAACGGCAAGAGCGTCACCTCCGGCAAGCACAGCTTCCCCAAGGGCGTGACCGGCATCGACGAGGACACTGCCCGCAAGATCATTGCCGAGGTCGCCAAGAACAACGACAAGGTACCCGCCAATTACGAATTTGATTCCACCGTTGCCAACAACCTGAAGGTCGTCAACGGCAAGATCACCGTTGCGCTGAAGGTGGCAGCGGCCTGATCCTATCTCATTCGCACCTGTTGAAGGCTGCTGCACAGTGCTTTGTGTAGCAGCCTTTTTTGCGCCCGGTTTTCCACCAATTGCCGCCGGACGGTGCAATTCCGGTCTTGCGTGCTGCCGTTGTTTTGTTATATAATGAAGAGTAAACCCTATTTTTATCCCATTTTGTGGAAAGGAACCCCTCTCATGCGAGTTTGTTTTTATACCTTGGGCTGCAAGGTCAACCTGAACGAGACCGGCGCACTGGAACAGCTGTTCCGTGCCAACGGCTTTACCATTGCGCAGGAAGGCGAGGCTGCGGACGTGTTCATTGTGAACAGCTGCACCGTGACCAACTTTGGCGACCAAAAAAGCCGCAAGTGGCTGCGCCGCAAAAAGCGCGAGAACCCGGGTGCGGTGACGGTGCTGACCGGCTGCTACCCGCAGGCTTTCCCGGAGGAAGCCGCGCAGTTTATGGAAGCCGACCTTGTGTGCGGCAACGGCGACCGCAAGGCCATTCTGGACAACGTGCAAAAGCTGCTGGACGGCCACGAGCGCATCGTAGCCATTGCCCCGCACCAGCGCGGCGAGCAGTTCGAGGAGCTGCCGGTGGAGCGGTTCGAGACCCACACCCGCGCCTTTATCAAGGTAGAGGACGGCTGCAACCGGCAGTGCGCCTACTGCGTCATCCCCCGCGCCCGCGGGCCGGTGCGCAGCCGTGCCGAGGAGAGCATTCTGGCCGAGCTGCACCAGCTGGCCGCTGCCGGTTACCGCGAGGTGGTGCTCAGCGCCATCTCCCTGCCAAGCTACGGGCTGGACACCGGCACGAATCTTGTGGAACTGGTGGAAAAGTGCGCACAGGTGCCGGGCATCGAGCGCATCCGTCTGGGCAGTCTTGACCCCGATATGCTCACCCCGGAATTTATCTCCCGCTTGGCGGCGGTGGAAAAGCTGTGCCCGCAGTTCCACCTGAGCCTGCAGAGCGGCTGCACCGCCACCCTGCGCCGGATGCGCCGGGTGTATACCGCGCAGGAGTACGCACAGGTGGTGGAACAGATCCGCGCCGCCTACGGCAGCCGCCCGGTCAGCTTTACCACCGACTGCATCTGCGGCTTCCCCGGCGAGACGGCAGAGGACTTTGAGGAGAGCTGCGCATTTTTGAAGAAGATCGGCTTTGTCAAGGTCCATGTGTTCCCGTACTCCCGCCGCAGCGGCACCCCGGCCTACGATTTCCCGGATCAGATCCACGAGCGGGAAAAGCAGGAGCGCAGCCGCCGCATGAACGCCGTGGCCGAGCAGGTGCGCTGCGAGACACTGGCTGCCTTTGAGGGCACCGAGGACGAGGTGCTGCTGGAAACGCCCCTGTCAGGCACGCTGTTTACCGGCTACACCCGGCTGTACATCCCGGTGGTGGTCTCCGCTCCCGGCTGCGAGAGCGGGCAGATCGTGCGGGTAAAGCTGGGCCGCTACGACGGCGAGCGGGTGCGTGCAGCACTTTGCTGAAAATTTTTCATTTTACTTATACATTCTGTGCATCCGCATGAATACAATAAATTTTTAACGATTTTTGTATTTTGCCCTTTCCATACGCACGTCTTTATGTTAAAATGAAGATGGATTTATCGGGTCCGGCGTGCTGTAAGCAACCAGCACGGTACCATCCGCGCCCGTATAGCGCCGTTTTTATGCTCTGCACACAGGGCAGGCGGCTCCGTTTTATGGCTGTTTCAAAGCAAGGAGAGATTGGAATGAGTTTCAGAGGAATCAATACCACGGTCATCCAGATCCGCCGCCAGGTGTTTACCGAGGTCGCCCGCATGGCTTACGCCAACGTCAAGGGCGAGCAGGCCAACCACCTGATGCGCAAGATCCCCTATACCATCATCCCCGGTGAAGAGGGCAAGCTGCGCAAGGACATCTTCCTCGAGCGCGCCATCGTTGAGGAGCGCGTGCGTCTGGCTATGGGTCTGCCCACCCGCCGCATGGACGAGCACAACAGCGTTGTCTCCGGTCTGGAGGACGCCTCCATCGCCGATAAGTACTATGATCCCCCGCTGGTCAACGTGATCAAGTTTGCCTGCAACCGCTGCCCCGAAAAGCTGGTCAAAGTTTCCGACCTGTGTCAGGGCTGCCTTGCACACCCCTGTATGGAAGTGTGCCCCAAGAAGGCCATCACTTGGGAGAGCGGCCGTTCCACCATCGATCAGGACAAGTGCATCAAGTGCGGCCGCTGCGTCACCGTCTGCCCCTACAACGCCATCGTCAAGACCGAGCGTCCCTGCGCTGCTGCCTGCGGCATGGGCGCCATTCACTCTGACGAGCTGGGTCGTGCCGAGATCGATTACAGCAAGTGCGTCTCCTGCGGTCAGTGTCTGGTGAACTGCCCCTTCGGTGCCATTGCCGACAAGGGTCAGATCTATCAGCTGATCCAGGGCTTTAACCGCGGCGACCGCATCTATGCACTGGTAGCTCCCGCCTTTATCAACCAGTTCCCCTCTCTGGCTTCTACCGGCAAGCTGAAGTCCGCCCTGAAGGCCATCGGCTTCTGCGATGTGGTGGAGGTCGCCATCGGTGCCGACCTGTGCACCGTGGACGAAGCACACGACTTCCTGGAGGAAGTACCCGAGAAGCTGGACTTCATGGCTACTTCCTGCTGCCCGGCATGGAGCATGATGGCAAAGACCACCTTCCCCGGCCTTGCCAAGAACATCTCCATGACCATGACCCCCATGGTGTTCACCGCCCGCATGATGAAGCAGGCCGACCCCGAAGCACGTATGTGCTTCATCGGACCCTGCGCCGCCAAGAAGCTGGAAGCTTCCCGCCGTACCGTCCGCTCTGATGTGGACTTCGTGCTGACCTTTGAGGAGCTGGCAGGTATCATTGAAGCCAAGGATCTGGATCTGGACAATCTGGAAGTGGATCCCGCCGAGATGGATCTGTGCTACGCTTCTGCTGCAGGCCGCGGCTTTGCACAGTCCGGCGGCGTTGCCAAGGCCGTTGCCGACAAGATCAAGGAATGGCGTCCCGACATGGAGGTGAAGATCGCCTCCGCACAGGGTCTGGCCGACTGCAAGAAGCTGCTGATGCTGGCCAAGGCCGGCAAGTACAATGGCTATCTGCTGGAGGGCATGGGCTGCCCCGGCGGCTGCATCGGCGGTGCCGGCACTATTGCCGACCCCGTGCGCACCGCAGCTGTGCTGAACAAGTATGTGAAGGATGCCGAGTTCACCGACCCCGAGCAGAGCGCCTTTATGTCCAACATCCATATGTTGAAGGACGACCCCAACTTTGAGGTCTGAGCCGCTGTAATATAATTACCTGTAAGGCTGCTGCACAGTGATTTTGTGCAGCAGCTTTTTTGTTAAAAAAAGCTGAAACTTTGTGGAAATGCCGTGAAACGAAAATTGGACGCTTGTTTATCAGGGCAAAATGCGATACACTACAAATAAGAGTTTCTGATGGATGCTTTTTACAAAAAAGCATCTTGTCATAAAAGAACCTAGGAGGAACGGCAAGAATGATCTGGAACAAACCTAAACAGCCCGCCGACCAGCAGCAGGACGCAGCGGCTGCACCGAAAAAAGGCGGCGCGGCGGCGTTTGCCAAAAAGAACTGGAAGTGGCTGGTGCCGGTAGCTATTGTGGTGCTGGCAGGCGGCTGGTGGCTGCTGAAGCCCAAGAGCGCAAAGCCCGCAAACGTGGATACTTCCTATACGGAAGTCATGCCCGAGACCCGGGATGTTTCCAACACGCTCAGCGTCACCGGCACGTTGAATCCCGCCAATACTTACAGTGTCAAATCGCTGGTGTCCGGCAAGGTGCTGACCGGCAGCTTTGAAGAGGGCGATATCGTGGAAGAGGGCACTGTGCTGTACACGGTGGATTCCTCCGACGCTACCACCAAGGTGGAGCAGGCAGCCATCACCCTGCAGCAGGCGCAGCGCAGCTACGATAAGACCGTAGACCGCCAGTATGTCCGTGCTGAGGTGGCGGGCGTCGTCAGCAGCCTGAAGGTGAACAAGGGCGATGAGGTAAAGAGCGGTCAGGAGGTGGCCGTGGTGCGGGACGGCTCCAAGATGAATCTGGTGCTGGAGTTCCCGGCTGCGGATGCTGCCAACTTCTCGGTAGGGCAGACCGCCGAGGTCACGCTGGACGGCACCTTTGAGGTGCTGCCCGGCACCATTACCGCCGTGACCGGCACCGATGCCCTGAGCGCCGGCAACCTGCTTACCCGCACTGTGACCCTCTCGGTGTCCAATGCGGGCGGTCTGACCACGGCACAGGCTGCTACGGCTACTGTCAACGGGGTCAGTTCCATTGCGGCAGCCAACTTCCAGTATCAGGCCGAGCGCACCCTGACTGCGCTGACTTCCGGTACTGTCACCGCCATCAATGTGCGGGAGGGCGGCAACGTGAACAAGGACGACATCATCCTGACCCTCAGCGGTGAGGAACTGACCGAGTCCATCCAGTCTGCCTCCGAGACCCTGCGCGGTGCGGAACTGTCCATGCAGAATATGCAGGACACCATGGATAACTACACCATCACCTCGCCCATCAGCGGCACCATCATCGAGAAAAATGCCAAGGTGGGCGATGCCCTGAGCACCGGCAGCGACCTGTGCACCATCTACGACCTGAGCTATCTGGAAATGACTATCAAAGTGGACGAGCTGCAGGTCAGCAGCCTGAAGGTGGGGCAGTCCGTACAGGTGACCGCAGACGCCGTGAAGGATAAGACCTACGAGGGTCTGGTCACCCGTGTGTCCATGAAGGGTGATACCAGCGGCGGTACCACCACCTACCCGGTGACCGTGCGCATTGACGAGACCACCGGTCTGCGCCCGGGTATGAACGCCAACGCCGAGATCGTGGTGGCACAGGCCAAAAATGCGCTTACCGTGCCTAACGCCGCCATTGTGCGGGGCAGCTATGTGCTGGTGCGGCAGGATTCTCCCAGCGCCGTGAACGCTGATGCTTCCATGAGCGCACCGGAGGGTTATGTGTACGTCAAGGTCAAGACCGGCGTCAGTGATGACAACTATACGCAGGTGACCAGCGGCCTGTCCGAGAGTGATACCATCGCCTACGACCCCAGCTCTGTGAGCAGCGACAGCTACTATGACGACGGCGGCTACGACTACTCCGACGGTGAAGTGATCGGCGGTACCGAAAACGCCGCAGACCCTGCCGAAGGCGGCGAGGAAATGCTGCCGGAGGAGACGGAAAACGCCGAAGAACCCGCAGCGGACGCTGAAGAGCCGGCAGAAGGCATTGACCCCGCTGAGACCGGTGCAGTTGTGGTGAATTGACGCAGGAGGGATGAATGAGCGCTCTGATCGAGTTTGATGCGGTGTGCAAGTATTACCAGATGGGCGATACCACGGTAAAGGCTGCCGACCACATCACCATGAAAATCGAAAAAGGCGAGTTCGTGGCCATCGTGGGCCAGTCCGGTTCGGGCAAATCCACCTGCATGAACATCATCGGCTGTCTGGATGTGCCCACCCACGGCACCTACCGGCTCAACGGCCGGGATGTGGGCAAGATGAACCGCAACGAGCTGGCCGCCATCCGCAACGAGATGCTGGGCTTTATCTTCCAGCAGTACAATCTGCTGCCCAAGCTGAACCTGATGGAAAACGTGGAGGTGCCGCTGGTGTATGCGGGCATCTCCCGCGCCGACCGCCATGTCCGCGCCCGGGAGGTGCTGGAGCAGGTGGGGCTTGGCGACAAGCTGAAAAACCGCCCCAACCAGCTTTCCGGCGGCCAGCAGCAGCGTGTGTCCATTGCGCGGGCACTGGTGCGCAACCCGCCGGTCATTCTGGCAGACGAGCCCACCGGCGCGCTGGACTCCCATACCGGCCGCGAGGTGCTGGGGCTTTTGCAGCAGCTGCACCAGCAGGGACACACCGTGGTGCTGATCACCCACGACAACTCCATTGCCGTGCAGGCCGACCGCATCATCCGGCTGGAGGACGGTCAGGTGGTGTATGACGGCGACTCCCACGCACCGGAGGCCATGGTGCAGCCCACCCTGCTGCCCGAAACGCCGGAAAAGGAGGAACAGGCATGATCTTTGAAACCTTCCGGCAGGCCATCCAGAACGTGTGGAGCAACAAGCTGCGCACCTTTCTGACCATGCTGGGCATCATCATCGGCGTGATGGCGGTCATCGTCATCGTGGGTCTGGGCAACGGTATGACCAAAAGTATGCGGGACAGCTTTTCCGCACTGGGCACCAACACCCTCAGCATTCAGGTGTGGGGCTATGGCTCCCGCACCGTGCCGGTGGAGGAGATGTACGATATCTGCCAGCGGCATTCCGACCTGATCAAGGCGGTGTCGCCGCAGGTCAACTTCAGCGGCAGCGCCAGCGGTACGCTGAAGATCGGCACCACCAGCTACCGCTGGTCCAACATGAGTGGTGTGGACGAAAACTTTACCGAAATGAAAAACTACCAGATCGTTCAGGGACGCGGCCTGCAGTACATGGATATGCAGGACAATAAGCAGGTCTGCGTCATCGGCGATTACCTCAACCGCGTGGCCTTTGGCGGCAACGGCGTGGGACAGACCCTCAAGATCGGTGCCAACAAGTTCCGCGTTGTAGGCGTGCTGTCTGCCAAGGTCAGCGACCCTACCATGCAGCAGGGCAGCGACGATGACTGTGTTTATCTGCCCTACACCACCGTGATGCGGCTTTCCAGCCAGAGCATGGTGGACTGCTACACTGCCATGATGGCCGACGAAAGCCTTGCCAACGAGGCCAAGACCACCATGGAAGAGGAATTGATGTCGATCCTCAAGACCGAAAACGGCTACTATGTGTACAGTGCCAGCGAGTGGCTGGAGGAAATGAACAAGATGATCAACATGGTCATCGTGATACTTACCGGCATCGCCAGCATCTCGCTGCTGGTGGGCGGCATCGGCATTATGAACATCATGCTGGTGTCGGTGACCGAGCGCACTCGTGAAATCGGCATCCGCAAGGCGCTGGGCGCAAAGGAACGCACCATTCTGGCGCAGTTCGTGGTGGAGGCAGCTACCACCTCTGCGCTGGGCGGCGTTTTAGGCATTGCGCTGGGCTATGTAATGTCCATGGTGGCGAACAGGGTGCTGCCCATGTTCATGACTGATACCACCGTTACGGTAAGCCCCTCCTTTAACTCCATTGTGGTGGCCTTTGGCATCTCGGTGGGCATCGGCGTGCTGTTCGGTTATCTGCCGGCACGGCGCGCAGCCCGGCTGAACCCCATTGAAGCATTGCGCTACGATTGAGCGCGGCGGCGTGATAAACAAAGAACAAGAGGTACGACCAATGAAAAAACGGATTCTCGCATTTCTGCTGGCGGTCAGCATTGCGGTGTCGGTGCTGGTGCTGCCGGTCTCGGCGGCCAGCATCAACAATACGGCTCTGCAGACGGCTATCACTCTGGGCGCTGTGCCCACCGGTCAGGAGCTTGGCGCCAACGTTACCCGCGGTGCCTTTGCCAAAATGCTGGTGTCCTTTTCCACCTACCGGGAGAGCGTGGACGCGCAGGGAACTGTGGGCACCTTGTACCGGGATGTGCCCGGCACCTCCCAGTGGGCACCCTACATCCGCATTGCGGTGCAGCAGGGCTGGATGAACGGCTACACCGACGGCTCCTTCCGCCCGGACAACACCGTCACGCTGGAGGAAGCCTGTGCAGCGGTGCTGAAGCTGCTGAGCTATAAGACCACCGACCTGACCGGCTCCTTCCCGCAGGCACAGCTGAACAAGGCGCAGCAGATCGGTCTGCGGGATCAGCTGACCTGCACGCAGGGTCAGGCTATGACCTACGAGCAGTGCACCCTGCTGTTGTACAACGCTCTGCGCGCCAACACCGCAAGCGGCAGCGCCTACGGCAGCTCGCTGGGCTTTACGGTGTCCAACGGTCAGGTGGATACCTCCTCGGTGCTGCTCAAGAGCCGCAAGGGTCCCTTTGTGGCGGAGGAGGGCACCCAGCTGCCCTTTACGCCGGTGAGCGTCTACCGCAACGATAAGACCTCCGCTTCGGCAGAGCTGAACAAGTACGATGTGTACTATTACAGCGAAAGCCTGCAGACGGTGTGGATCTATACCCGCCGCGCCGCAGGCCGCATTACCGCGGTATCGCCCAGCGCCAGCGCACCCACAGCACTGACTGTGGCGGGCAGCACCTACAGTCTGGGCAGCGCTGCGGTGGCGTCCAAGATCTCCACCCTGAACGGCGGCGGCGTGGGCGAAGTAGTTACCCTGCTGCTGGGCATGGACAACGAGGTAGCCGATGTGATCACCGGAGAGGAAGCCGACAGCGTGTTCTACGGCGTGGTGCAGACCGCCAACCGCAGTCTTGTAGAGGATAACGGCGCAGATGTGCTGCAAAAGATCTCGGTGATGTGCACCGACGGCATCACCCGCACCGTGAACATCGACAAAAGCCTGAACTATCCCACCGGCTGGCTGGTAGAGATCAGCGTGACCCCCGAGGGAGAGCAGGTGAACGCCATCGAGTCCAAATCGGTCAGCGGCACCATCAACGAAACCGCCACCGCGCTGGGGGACTATGCTCTGGCCGATGACGTACAAATTCTGGATACGACATCGGAGGGGTTGGCTGGGACGGTTCGTCCCAGCCGAATAGCGGGGACAAAGCTGAACGCCCTGACCGTGCGCTACTATACGCTGAATGAGCAGGGACAGATCGACCGCCTGATCCTGAACGATGTCACCGGCGACCTGTGGAAATACGGCGTGCTGGACGATGTGAAGAATCTGGCCGTCAACGCCGGCTCCATTCTGGGCACCCTGACCGGCAGCGGCTCCTCCGGTTCGGGGAGCAGTTCCTCCGGGAACAGCTCTTCCAGCTCCGGCAGCACCGGCAGTACCACCAAAACCACGACGGTGACGGATGATCTGCGCGATGTACTGGTGCCCACCACCAGCGAGATCCTGTGGGGCGTCATTGACGGCTCGCTGCTGAGCACGGTCTGGAACCGCATCACCAGCAGCTCCGGTTCGCTGCTGAGCATCGGTCTCAAGCAGCTGGCCGATATCACTGGTCAGCCCATGAGCACCATCCTCAACTTTGTGGGCGGCGGCGCTACTTATATCTGCTACGTCAACGGCAGTCAGGCCAGCTTTTCCACCTCCGTCAAGTATCCGGTGCTGGCGGGCGGTCTGGCAGTGCGGCAGAACGTGAACGGCACGGTAAAGGCCATGATCCAGCTGATGCCCATGAAGATCGACAAGGTGGGCGCAGCATCGGTGATGAGCAACGGCACCCGCTACGAGACGGCTGACGATATGCAGGTGTACCTGTGGTACAAGGGTCAGTATTATGCCACCAAGCTTTCCGAGGTGAACTCCGAGGGCTACTACCTGACCGGCTGGTACGATAACTTTGGCTGCGCAGCAGGCAAGCGCGTGCGGGTGATCGTGGCAGTCAAAAAGGACTGATGGACTACTATGACCCCCGGCGCAGGGCGCTGCGGGCGGTACGGCAGCTGCTCTACCCGCGTGAGTGCCCCTTCTGCGGTCGGGTGCTGGGAGATGTACGGGATTGCCCGGACTGTGCAGAGCAGCTGGAAGCGCTGCGCCGCAAGCCGGGTATCCGGCTGGACCCGGCGCAGCACTATATCAGCAATCTGGCCGGTGCAGCTGCGCCCTATCGTTACAGCGGCTGTGTGCGGCGCGGCATCCTGAGCACAAAGTATCAGGGCAAGCCGTGGCGGGCTGTGGAGATGGGCAACCGTCTGGTGCAGCTGGCCTTTGGCGGAGAACTGACCGTACAGTACGGCGAGCTGCTCCCGCAGCCGGTGCCGTGGGCAGCTATCGGGTACGACCTGATCGTGCCGGTGCCGGCCTCCGGCAAAAAGCGCGGCTACAACGTGCCGGAACTGATGGCGCTGCCGCTGGCAAAAGCCATGGAGGTGCCGCTGGAACCGCAGGCGCTGGTGCGCACCCGCGCCAAACGGCATCAGGCTGGTCTGCCGCTGGAGCAGCGCATGGCCAACGTAGCAGGCGCATTCCGGGCGGCACAGCCACAGCAGCTGGAGGGCAAGCGCATCCTTCTGGTGGATGACGTCATCACCACCGGCACAACGGCTGCCGCCTGTGCACAGGCACTGCTGCACGCCGGGGCAGACAGCGTGTTCGCGCTGGCCTTTGCCACGGTAGAGTTTGGCGCACCGCCGGACGACACCACCCCGATCTGCGAGGATGACGAGGAAGATGTGTATAGCGATTTTTGAAAATAACGCTCTTTCGCGCATCCCTTCGGCGGGCAAAGGCCGGGAAAGCAAAATGTAAAAACGGCATAAGAAATTTGGAAAAAGCGCTTGACAAAACGGGAAAAGTCGGGTATACTAATCAAGCTGTGAGCGGCAAACGCAAACAGATATCCGGGTGTAGCGCAGTTTTGGTAGCGCGCTTGAATGGGGTTCAAGAGG
>OLGH01003128.1_pt1 | contig 11838 bp, 8 predicted proteins | sample 1604851 | NCBI WGS metagenome assembly OLGH01 (sample SAMEA3888894, study PRJEB22519) | human gut metagenome | biome: human gut; feature: human-associated habitat; material: faeces | place: Denmark | collected 2010 | reverse complement strand
TTATATATGTATATGCAAAAGCTTATATTCTATTATTTTATCACCTTATATAGCTTCCTACAAAGAACCTTTCAACATTTCCTATAACATTCTGTGATTCTCCTTTAAGGTTACATGTATACAACTGTCCATCCGCACCATAATAATATATCTTTTTCTTATAAATGCCTGTATTAGATGTATTGGTAAGTTCCCCTGCTTCACATATCACAACTGGTGAGGCTGTTACATTCTTAATATAATATTGCTTTCCATCTGATATATATGTCAATGCTTCGTCTGTATTTTTTACAAGCGAAAGACTTCCATCTTTCACAGCTTCTGTTATAAACATCTTTTTACCTTTTTCAGCCTTTATGAGCTGCGCGGCATCGTTTACATATATGAGTTCCTGCGTATCTGCAAGATATATCATATTCATATTATTTCCGGTATTTTCAAGAAACAATATATCTGATATTTCTCCATCCTTAAATCTTGCACATGATAATTTTTTATTACTAAGCCAGTACACATAATCATTCTTTTTATCATATACATACATATTGCCTGCCCCACTTACTCCTTTAAGCAGCGTTGCTTTTGCAGTCTTAGTTTCCACATAATAGGCATTTTCTGATACACTGTATATATATGAATCCGCATCATCCTTTGCATTAAGATGTTCTGCCCCTGACATATACATACCCGTTGAACTTCCAAGCGCACTCACACTATCAACATATAAGTCAACCTCTGTAGTTATCTTTCTGTCATAATCATACTGATACAGACGTCCATCGGTATTAAGAATAACTATTATATCTTTACTGCTATATACATATGCCTGATTAAGACTTCTTTCTATAGTATTCACTTCACATATATATCCGTCATCCTTTGACTTATCTTTTTTTACTTCTGCCATGGATAACATTCTGACCCCTGTTTTTCCATTATCATTGATAGTTTCAGTCTCTTCATATATAACAGTTCCCTTGTCAGATATGTAATAAACATTGTGCTCATATATATTCTCTGCTGCTTTAAGACATACATCATCTGACCATATATATAATGTATACATACCAGCTGTGGCATCATACACATCTGTTGCAAAATAACTTCCCTTAGGACTTGCAACATTTAACACAGAATTATCTTTATCTATGTCCCAAGGCCATTCAGGAGTGAAAAATGTATCATCATCCAAAGCAAATATAGCGCCTGATTTATCACATACATACCTGCTGTCAAGTGATGAAACATCATATATCTTACTTCCATCGCTCATATATATGTTATAGTTTTTCTTTGTAATTATATTAACAGTAAACACTACTACAGCTATAAGTATAAGAATTACAGCTGCCGCTATCCCAGCTTTCGTATAAGGAATACTTAAACTATCGGCTTTTCTTATCTTAATCCCTGTAGTTTCATCTGCCTGTTTATTATTTTTTTTAGCATTTTCCTCAAGTGATTTTGCAAATCTGTCTTTGCTGCCAGCAAAGACATCCCTGCCTTTTTTTAGCTTATCAGCCACCTGATTCATATCCACTTTAGTTATGTCAAATACCCCTTCATCATAGTTCTTAGATTTAGGAGCATGTGTTTTCTTATCCTTTTTTTCAGTTTTATCAATTCTATCTGTTCTATCTTTATCTGGTACTTCTTTTCTTTTAAGCTTAGCCTGTTTTTCCTCATAAGCCTTTCTTCTTGCCAGATAATCACTGTTATTAATCTTTATTACCGGTCCATCGCACTTAGGACACTGACTGCCTTCATATTCCGTTCCACATTTAGCACATATCATATATTTTCTGCCTTTATATCTGTCTTATACATCGTCTGATAATGCTGCATTTTCCTTAACAACATATATATGATGTCGGGGTCAAATGTCCCCGACTTTAATACCTACGAATTGTTCCGTGCTAAGCACTCCCACAACTCTCCCCCACCTATGAGCAAGCTCATGTGGGTTTAGACCTTTTGACCCTGGTATCATATATATTACGCAGGATTCATGACTCATGCACAAACCCTGCGTATATTATTAACCAACCACTGACTCTTTCTAATCATATGCCAGTATATTCTAAAACTTTTATTTTACCGATATTAGAATCTGAACTTATCTTCAAAGTATGCCTTAAGATCTTCTATCTTAACTCTTTCCTGCTGCATAGTATCTCTATCTCTTACTGTTACAGCATCATCCTCTTCAGAATCAAAGTCATATGTTATACAGAATGGAGTACCTATCTCATCCTGTCTTCTGTATCTCTTACCGATATTTCCTCTATCATCAAACTCACAGTTATAGTACTTAGAAAGCTCTGCATATACCTTTTCTGCGCCTTCGTTAAGCTTCTTAGAAAGTGGTAATATACCTATCTTAACAGGTGCAAGTGCTGGATGGAAGTGAAGAACTGTTCTTACATCTCCACCTTCAAGTTCTTCTTCATCATAAGCTTCACAGATGATGGCCAGAATGGTGCGGTCACACCCGGCGGAGGGTTCCACCACATGGGGAATGAATTTTTCCCGCGTTTCTTCGTCAAAGTATTCCAACGGGCGTCCGGAACCTTTCTGGTGACAGCTCAGGTCATAGTCCGTGCGGTAGGCAATGCCTTCCAGTTCCTGGATGCCAAACGGGAATTCGTATTCCAGGTCATAGGTTTTCTTGGAGTAGAAGGCTCGTTCGCCGTCCGGAACGTCCAGAATATGGATGTGTTCGCGCGGCACGCCCACTTCGTCATAGAAGCAGAGGCGGTGTTCCAGCCATTCATCCACCAGGCGCAGACCGTCTTCCGGCCGGCAGAAGTATTCGATTTCCATTTGTTCGAATTCGCGGGAACGGAAGGTGAAGTTGCGCGGGTTGATTTCGTTGCGGAAGGATTTGCCGATCTGGGCGATCCCGAAGGGGAGCTTCACGCGGGAGCTGTCCAGGATGTTCTTGTATTGGCAGAAGATGGACTGGGCCGTTTCCGGGCGCAGCCAGCCAGTGGCATTGGGATCGTTTTCATCGGAGGTGGCTCCGATGGTCGTCTTGAACATGAGGTTGAATTCACGGGCTTCCGTCAGCAGGGAACCATTGGCGGGGTTGTATATGGTGGAGTCCGTTATGGCCTCCATGCGCTCGCCTTTCAGTTCCATTTCCTTGTGGGAGACGTCCTTGCCTGCTAGCTGGGCATAGTACTGGGCCGCGGTCTTGCGGGCCTTGTCCGCCTGTTTTTCAGAGTCCACCAGCACGGAGTATTCCTTTTCCATGCTCCAGGAGCCGTCCTTTTTAGCGGCTCCGGTGTAGAAAAATCCCATGCCGCTCTGGGCCGGCACCTGGTCGGCGCGCAGGCGTTCCTTGGTCAGCAGACAGTCGCACATCGGGTCGGAGAATCCGCCCACATGGCCGGATGCCACCAGTACGGAGTTATGCGTCAGGATGGAACCGTCCATGCCGACCACATCGTCGCGCTCCTGCACGTTTTTGCGCCACCAGTATTCCTTGAGGTTGCGCTTGAGTTCCACCCCCATGGGACCGTAGTCCCAGCAACCATTCAGACCGCCATATATTTCAGCTGCCTGGAAGATGAAACCCCGCCTTTTGCAGAGGCTCACGATTTTCTCCATTCGGGCGGGATCTGTATTGGTTCTGTCTGCCATGATAATATCTATAATTGGGTTGGCTATGCGGGTTGTATTGATGACCGCAATCAGCGGCCAGTGAAAGCAAAAAGCGTGTCTTCTCAAGAATTCCAGGGGAGAGGCACATCCTTGAGCAGCTGGGAGTCATATCCGGCTTCCACCAGCGTGCGGAAGGCTTCCATCGCCTCCGGAGTCACAGGTTGTTCCGTGGAAAAACCGCGCCTGGGGTATTCCAGTATCCGCTGGAAGTCCCCCACCATGGCGGAGACAACCAGCTCCCGCGGCAGTTCCGGGGTCAAGTATTCCCGGAAAGTGACGGGAGGGGAGCTGACCGCCACCTGCGCTTCCGGCCACTGGGCCTGGAGCGTAGCCAGCGTACGCCGCTCCATGTACGGTTTTTGCAGGGCAATGAGGCTGGCAGGGTCCGGGATGCCGGCCTTTTTCAGGATTGTACGGGAAAAGCGGACGTTTTCCCCGGTGTTGGTAGATTTATTTTCAATGAGGATACGGTCTTCCGGCACTCCCTTTTTCATGGCCGCCTCAGCAAAGAGTTCCGCTTCCGGCACGGCCCATTCCCCTGTAAAACGCCCCATCCCGCCGGAAAAGAGCAAGAGGGGAGCCAGCTTCCGAGCATAGAGTTCCGCCGCATATTCCGCCACCCGCACGTCATTGCTGCCAAGGATGAAGATGAGGTCCGCTGGGCGCAGCTCCTGCTTCACATGATGGTATTCCCACAAAATTTCTATCGCTTCTTCCGGAGTCATCGGCCCTATGTACCCAAGAAGTTCCTTTCTGTAAACGCCGGATTCACCACAGTCCGTATTTGCCCCATTCCAGCGCGGCCCATCCCAGCAGCGCATTCGCCACCGCATGCATGACGATGACGGCGCACAAGTTTTTCTGCCACACGGCAAGCAGGTACGCCAAGGAACCGTAAATGAAGGCGCCGCAGTAGTCCACAGGCTGGTGCACGGCCATGAAACAGAGAGTGGTCACCCAGTACGCTTTCCAGCTATGCGTGCCGAAGGGGATTTTCCAGGGATGGTCCAGGTTCACCATCAGGCGCATCAGATAACCGCGCCAGAAGAGTTCCTCCACCAGCGCCACCACCACCACGGCACGGAAGAAGCGCAGGACCAGCGCCGCCAGCCAGCTCCAGGAATCCGGGGCAAAGACGACGCCGGGATCAAAGCCTTCCGGGCGCATGTCAATTCCCAGCAGGTACCGGTACCATGGCCAGGAGGGGTGGCCAAACCATGCATCCGGACTGCCCGGCAGACGGTCCGCCGCCATCGTAGGGGCCAGCCAGCACAGGATGCCCAGCACGCCGAAGAGGATTCCCCATGCGGCGGGTTTCCATTTCCAGTCCCAGTCAATGGCTTTTCTCCACCACAGGACCAAGACAAAGCAGACGATGGCCTGCACAGGGTACAGCCATTGCTCCGGCGCCCTTCTCCACCAGGCGGCGGCGGGGTGGTTCCATTCCAGGAACGACCCGCCAAGCTGCCACAGCAGGGTAAAGCCCATGAACACCGCAAACGGCGCTACGTACGCCCTTGTTTTCAGGGCCTCCGGGACGGAGTTCATGGACGCGGAGGGGTCAGGAAAGAGTTTTCACGAAACGCTCCATGCGGTTGCAGGCTTCCTTGATCTGGTCAAAGGCAGTCGCATAGCAGCAGCGCAGGAAGCCTTCCCCGCTTGCACCAAAAGCGGTACCGGGCACGGCGGCCACCTGCTCTTCCATCAGCAGGCGCGTAGCGAATTCCTTGCTGGTGAGTCCGAATTTGGAGACGTTCGGGAAGACATAGAATGCGCCGCCGGGCAAATGGCAGTCCAAGCCTATTTCGTTGAAGCGCTTCACCAGGAAATCGCGCCGCTGGCGGTAGCTTTCCCTCATTTTCATCATGGCGGAGGTTCCGTTTTGCAATGCTTCAATGGCCGCTTCCTGGGAGGTGATAGGAGCGCAGAGCATGGAGTACTGATGAATTTTCATCATGGCGGAGATGAGCGGCTCCGGTCCGCAGGCATAGCCCAGGCGGAAGCCCGTCATGGCAAACGCCTTGGAAAAGCCGTGCAGCAGCAGGGTGCGTTCCCTCATCCCAGGCAGTGAGGCTATCGAAACGTGCGGCTTGCCGTCGTAGCGCAGCTCGCTGTAGATTTCATCCGTCAGCACGATGAGATCGTGCTTGATGCAGATGCGGGCAATTTCCTGAAGGGTTTCCACAGGGGCCACGGCCCCGGTCGGATTTGTGGGGAAATTGAGCATCAGCACCTTGGTCCGCGGTGTAATGGCGGCTTCCAGCACCGCCGGGTTAAGGGCGAAAAGGTCCTGCTTGCTTGTGGGCACGGCAGTAGCCACGCCATAGGCCATGTTCACGCTGGGAGCATAGGAGACATAGCAGGGTTCATGGTAAAGAACTTCGTCCCCCGGGTTCAGAATGGCACGGAGCGCCAGATCAATGGCTTCGCTCACGCCCACGGTCACCAGCACTTCATGCAGGGGATCGTATTTCACATGGAAGAAGCCGTCCACGTATTTGACGATGGAACGGCGCAGGGATTCCAGTCCATAGTTGGAGGTATAGGAGGTGTGCCCCTTTTCCAGGGAGTAAATGGCCGCTTCCCGGATGTTCCAGGGGGTGACGAAGTCCGGTTCCCCTACGCCCAGGGAGATGATGTCCGTCCGTCCCGTGACTAGGTCAAAGAATTCCCGGATGCCGGAACGGGGGATGGAGCTTACCTGCTCCGCAATTTTGTTCTGCCAGTTCATGATGATTTCTTTCGTATCGGCAGGGGCTTACGGAGCAACAGCCAGGCGTTCATTCTGCGCGGGGGCCTCGAACACACAGCCGTTTTTCTTGTAGGTTTTCAGATGGAAGTGCGTGGAAGTGGACAGCACCCCTTCCAGCGGGGACAGTTTTTCCGCCACAAACCGGGCAATGTCACGCATGCTTTTTCCTTCCACCAGCACCAGCAGGTCAAAGCCGCCGCTCGCCAGATAGCAGGAGGAGACTTCGTCAAAACGGGAGATGCGCATCGCCAGGCGGTCAAAGCCGCCATCGCGTTCGGGCGTCATTTTTACTTCAATGAAGGCCGCTACCCTGCTGTCGTGTTCGTATTCCTCATTTACCACCGCCTGGTAGCCCAGAATCACGCCTTCCTTTTCCCACTGCTCCCGCTGGGCTCGAACGGCTTCTTCAGTCATGTCAAGACGTTCGGCCAATTCGCCATCGCTCAAGCGGGCTTGAGTCGCCAGTAACTGTAGAAGTGATGCAGTGGACATAAAATTTCAGGCATAAAAGACCCTTTTATAGCGAACGTGTCAAGAACACATATTACGCAAGGCTGACATCCGTTCTTTCCAACATAATAAAATACGTTCTTTTTCTTCAAAAAACAGCCGCCGTTCCGAGAATATAATGCTATTGCCTTCAATAAGATAACCATTATTTCAAACATCCGTTGGAATTATTTTCAGAGAATAGTTGCTCTAATCCGCCTTTTGTGCCATAGTAAAGTGCATAGACCTGTAGCGTCCCTTTACAAGGAACGCTTGTTTCCAATTTTTATATGACAGTCTGATATTATGAGCATGGCACTTAACCCGGATAGGGCTACCCTGAACTTTCTCAATGCCTTTCCGGAAGAAATCCGTCTGCGCGGCGAGAAGCTCCAGAAAGACGGAGCGGTTACGCAAATCTTTGGCAATCATTTGTATATTCAGGGCCGTGTGGAAGATGCGCACGGCGTACACCGCGTGAACCTCCGCCTCCAGGGCAACAGGTGGTTCGGGGCTTGCTCCACGGAAGACGAGGATCTGGCCGGAGCGGCCATGTACGCCGCCATGCTGGAACGCATGTACCGCGGCCAGGATCTTCCGGAGTCCCCGAACGAACTTAACGACGTTCCCCTGCTGGATATTCTGGAAGAGAAGCTGGGCCGCGAACTGGACGACAAGGAAGCGGATTACGTCAGCAAGCTGGAGAAGCGCTACCGCCGTTTCGCCATTGAGCAGGAAATCCATGACCATGACATGGTGCGCCTGAATCCCCGCTGGGAAATCGTCAGCTATGACCCGCTGGAGCTGTGGCCCGTGCCTCCCACGAACATCCTTGAATTCTGGAATTACATCGCCTACGCCTTCAACAAGAGGCGCCTGCCCTACCCGGAATTCATGGAATCCATCACGGACCTGGAAAAAGTTCAGCGCAAGATTCACGAATGGGAGCGTTCCCGTGAAGTAGGCACTTGGTATGACCGCATCCAGTCCGTGAATGAACGGCCCCCGCAGCCGCCCCGCGGAGAGCTGTTCATGAGGCTCGTTTCCACCATCAACGAGGGCCATTTCGAATACCGCCATTCCCTGAAGCAGGACTGGATTCCCGTCCGGGAAAAGCAGGATTTGGAACATCTGGAAAACCTGCATGAACGCGCTGCCGTGCGCATGGATGCCCAGACGGAAATCCTCCTTGTGTCCCTGTCCGATTACGCCCGTGCGGAAGACGCCCTGACGCTGGACCTGGACCAGGAAGCCGCGTGCGCCCTGATGAACAAGCTTTTCCACCAGCCCGCCCTGAAAGGCTACCTGGTGAACCTGGATGAAAATTATTTCAAGGTGGTGGACGAACCGCTCAAGTGGATTTGCCAGGACGACCCCATTGAGCCGGACTGCTACGCCCTCCAGCTCGCCACGTCCACCGGCATCAACGTCTCCCACTCCGTCCGCCAGCTTCCCGGCCAGCAGGAGCTGTACCAGTCTGACGAAACCGTGTTTCCGGGCCCCCCCCGCTGGCTGGAGAGCACGGAAGTGGAACCCCGCTATTCCATTCCCAAGCAGGTCATTGACAGCCTTGAAGGGGTGGAATTCCTGCGCAAGATCGGCGCTTCCCTTCCCCCCAGCATGGAGGACCGCGTGGTGGACATCGACCTGCGCGGCACCTTTGACATGAAGATCGTCCGCGGCCTCACCTCCGCGGAAACGGAACACGTGCTTTGTGAAGTAAGCGCCAGGGACGCTTCCGGCTACCGCACGGAAAAACTCGGAAAGGACGGCTGGGACGTCGCTCACCAGGAGCCCATGAAAAACAAGGCCCTGCTGCGCTTCATCCGGGAGCACCTCTATCCCATTCCCGGCCTGCTGGAAGAAATGGGCTTCTCCTATGATCCCCAGGTGGGCGCTTTCAAGGCCCGCGTTACCCGGCAGTTCCCTGAAAAATTTGCGGAGTGGGCCAAGCAGCTCCCGGAAGAGCTGACCGTCAATATGGATGACAAGCTCAAGACGCTGCTGGCGGACCCGGTGGCCGCCGCCGTGCGGTTTGAAGTAGTTAACCAGGAGATTGACTGGTCCGCATCGTCATTGACGTGGAAGGCGTCCAGCTTTCCAAGGAACAAATCCGCGCCCTGGTCGCCGCCAGAGGCGGCTACGTCCGCATGGACGACGGAGGCTGGATGCGCCTGGAAATCAAGCTGGACAACGACCAGCGCGACGCCGTCACCCGCCTGGGCCTGGACCCCTTCGACCTTTCCGGGGAAACCCACCGCATGCACGCCATGCAGCTTGCGGACCCGAAGGCCGCGGAAGTGTTCGACCCGAAGGCCTGGAAACGCATCAAGGACCGCACCGCGGAAATCAAGATCGATGTCAAGCCGGCCGTCCCCTCCCAGCTCCAGGCCACCCTGCGCCCGTACCAGGTGGACGGCTTCCACTTCCTGGCCTATCTGGCCACGAACGGCTTCGGCGGCATTCTGGCGGACGACATGGGTTTGGGCAAAACCATCCAATCCATCACTTACGTGCTCTGGCTGCGTGAGGAATTCGCGCGCAAAAACAAATCCAAGAAGAAAATCGCCGTTCCTCCGGTACTCATCGTCTGCCCCAAGTCCGTGCTGGATGTCTGGGCCGGGGAAACGGAGAAATTCGCTCCCGGCGTGCGCGTACTCGTCATCCGCAGCAAGGATCAGGCCAATCTGGACGACATCCGGAAGAATTACGATATGGTCGTGGTCAACTACGCCCAGCTCCGCGTCTGCGGAGAAACCCTGAACCAGATCAAGTGGCTCACGGTCATCCTGGACGAAGGCCAGCAGATCAAGAACCCGGATTCCAAGGCCGCCAAGGCCGCCCGTGAAATCGTCTCCTACAACCGCCTGGTCCTTTCCGGCACGCCCATTGAAAACCGCCTGCTGGACATGTGGTCCCTCATGGCCTTCTCCATGCCCGGCGTTCTCGGTTCCCGTTCCTACTTCAAGAAGCGCTTTGACAAGCGCAAGGACCCGCAGAGCCAGAACCGCCTGGCCGCGCGCCTGAAACCCTTCCTGCTGCGCCGCACCAAATCACAGGTGGCGAAGGACCTGCCCCCCAGGACGGAAGAAGAAGTGTACGCCAAGATGGAAGGCATCCAGAGCCAGCTGTACAAGGCGGAACTCCGCCGTATCCAGCAGGCCCTGCTTGGCCTGGATTCGGACGAATCCGTCAAGAAAAACAGCTTCGCCATTCTGCAGGGCCTCATGCGCCTGCGCCAGATCTGCTGCCACCCCGGCCTGGTGGACCCCAAGTACGCCAAGGAAGACAGCGCCAAGATGACCGCCCTGTTCTACCTGCTGGACCAGCTCCGGGAGGAAGGGCACAAGGTGCTCGTCTTCTCCCAATTCGTCTCCATGCTGGAAATTATCAAGAACCGGCTGGAAGCGGAAAACAGGCCGCTTAACTACCTTACCGGCCAGACCAAGGACCGCCGCGGGGAAATTGAAAAATTCCAGACTACCAAGGACCCGTCCGTCTTCCTGCTCTCCCTGAAAGCGGGGGGCGCCGGCCTCAACCTTACTTCCGCCTCCTACGTGGTCCTGTATGACCCGTGGTGGAACCCGGCCGTGGAAAGCCAGGCTATTGACCGTACGCACCGCATCGGCCAGAAGAACAAGGTGATCGCCTACCGCCTGCTGACGAAGGACTCCGTGGAAGAAAAAATCCGCATCCTCCAGCATCAGAAGAACCAGCTCGTCGCCAACGTGCTGGGTGACGAGGGCTTCACCTCCAGCCTGGGCATTGACGACCTGAACTTCATCCTCAACCACGGGGATGACGAAGAAGGCTAAGCCGATGGCGGTGAGTAGAGAGTAGTGAATAGAGATTAATTATTTCAACTTCCGGACATTGGTCCGCTCATTCTTTCCCTACTCTCTGATCTCTCATCATTAATCGCTATAAAAAAACCCTGCAATTTCATGCAGGGCTTTTTTATTTCACCATTTAAGGCTGACAGGGTCCGTATGATAAAGAATCCCGGCCTCGTCACGCACAAGAAGAGTTAACTGGATGCGCGCAGGAAGACGCAGCATCTGGAGGCCGTTGAACGCAAATATCTGCCCCTGGCACAACAGAGGACGGGAACCGAACAATTCATCCCCTTCAATCACCTGCGTGCCGTCTTCATGGGAACGGACGGTCCACTTTTTACCGATGATGCGCACGGCGCCTTCCCCCGTATTGCGGATGCTCACATTGTAGGGCACGGGAATGCGCCCGTCGTCACGGACCATCCGCTCCAGCTTTTCATCCCGTGAATACAGGCTGCGCGGCGTGAGCCGCACTTCCAGGCTGGTCAGGAGGGGGAGAACCATACGGGAACCGGAGAGGAATTATGATTCCACGGGAGCCAGGGCCGCCTTCATCAGCTCCAGCGTCGTCTTGCGGATGGCTTCCACGCCCGCCTTGGTGGGCTTGGCGTCCGGAGCCAGCGTCATCTGCTCCTGCAAGGTCGTCAGAAGGTTCATGATTTTTGCAATGTCCCGGCGTTCCTTCATTTCCGGCTCCACCCCGTCCAGGATGTAATGGAAGTATTCCGGCACGTCCGGCTGGAAGATGACCTTCGCCTTGTCCTCCGCAAACTTGTTATCCAGCGCCGCGGTAGCGGCATCCAGGGCGCGTATCCATCCTCCCAGGCCAATCAGGTTCGCCATGTCGGAATCCCGCAGGGAGGCAAGCTCCTGCCGGCGCCGGTCGGTGACATCCTCGCAGAACAGCAGCGCATAGACCGGCTCCTGCTCCGGCGAAAAGGTGGTAAGGGAAAGACAGTTGTACCACAGCCATCTGCCGTCCGCGGTCCGAACCCGGATGTTGACCGAGTTCTGGGGGATTCCCGCACGGAGGGCTGTCACAAATTCCCGGGCCTGTCCCAGACTTTCTGCCGCCAGGTACCGGTCACTGACCAG
>OLGH01003126.1_pt1 | contig 11851 bp, 21 predicted proteins | sample 1604851 | NCBI WGS metagenome assembly OLGH01 (sample SAMEA3888894, study PRJEB22519) | human gut metagenome | biome: human gut; feature: human-associated habitat; material: faeces | place: Denmark | collected 2010 | reverse complement strand
TAACCGGCAATATCGCGTCGAGGTATAGGGCATTGGCAAAACGGAAGCCACCCTTTGATATGTTCAGCGTCCGAATCCTTCCGGCAAAGTCGTACAGCCCGCCGAACAAATAGCGATGTATTTCGCACAGCCCTGCCACGGTTCCGACTTCGATACGGTTTATATCGCCACTCTCGAACAGGGCGTGCGCCTTGTCGAGGCTTTGAGCGTCTATCTGATCCGTTTTCTTTCCCATAGCTATAACACGGCAACTGCCTTGCGGATTTGTTCCAATACCGCAGAAAGGCGGGTATCTCGGCGGGCGGTCTGCATATTGTAGTCTGATTGCAAACCTATCCACAAATTCGCAGTTATCCCTGTTGCTGCCTCAATCTTCAATGCCGTATCGGTCGTTATCGATCGTTTGCCGTTGATTATTTCGTTAAACGCCGTGTAAGGCATTCCGATAATACCGGCGAATTTTCGTTGCGATATGCCCCGCGCCTGTAATTCGTCTTTGAGAATCTCGCCGGGGTGAATCGGTTCGGCGCATATCAATTCATGCGGGGCGTAAATCCTTTTCGTAGTTTCCATATCGCTATTGCTTGTAGTGGTTACTAATATCCAACAATCGGCATACGGTTATTATCTGTTCGTTCATTACCTCCCTTACGGTAAATTCGAGGCGATATTTGCGATTGATACGGACGGACGAAATACCAGCTTTGTCGCCTTGCAGAACCTCGTAATTCAACGAGTTGATCCGGTATAGCTCCTCCACGTTCGCCGACCGTTTCAGCAGCATAACGCATTTATAATACCCTCGTATTACCTCGGGTTGGTATCGGTGCTTTTTGTCGCCCGTGCGTCCTTGCTCGAACAATTCCCACAAATACTCTTTGTCGAACTCTATAAACATCGTGTCGTATAGTTTTCAATCGCAAATATAATGCTTTCTTTGGAATGTCCACAAAAAAAGTGAACATTTATAAGGAGGGCCCTGCACCAGCAAGCCGCCGCATACCGTTATTCCACCTTTATGGTTATCAATTTCCCGCAATGCAGGCAGGTCTTATTTTCGGTGTTTGATTTCGGATTCCAGCTCCTTTAACTGTTCCATATCCTCCCGATCGGCTTCGATTGCGGCCTTACGTTTTCTGCGGGCGTTGAACTCTTCATAAACCTGGTAGGCGAATGCGTCTTTTTGCTCTTTGCCAACCGTACCGGCATTGGGTAAAAGGGGCTGATCGTTCGATACCAGAATTTTATCTACGTTCTCCCTCCAAAATCCCATCGTAAGGTCTTTCCTGCTCTTTGCCCTGAACTCGGCTGTTTCGAGGAAGATCACAACCAACCGGTTCAAAGAATCGAGTTCATCGTGTGTCAAGTAGTTTTTGGCAATGATAACGTCCTGCTTGCGTACTACGGCACCTTTCCAGGTGGTAAGCCCCATATTGGGAGCATTTGCATCGGCTCGTTGCATCACGATCTCCGCGGATGTATGTCCTGTTACGGCATAGAGGAGCTTATTTTGCGTTTCGGCATAAAACATTTGCGTAGCCTTGTCCGTCGTGTCGTAATCGCTGCTCAATGCAAACAGATCGCGCACCTTCTGATAAAATCGCTTTTCCGAGGCACGTATATCCCGAATGCGATCCAATAACTCGTCGAAATAGTCGGGGCGACCGTCTGGGTTTTTCAGGCGCTCATCGTCGATAACGAAGCCTTTGCGGAGATATTCGGCGAGATTGCGGTTTGCCCACTGGCGGAATTGCACACCACGGATGGATCGGACGCGGAAACCTATTGCCAAAATCATTTCCAGTGAATAAAATTTGACCTGATAGGGTTTGCCATCTGCGGCAGTTGTTAAGTATTCCTTAACAACTGAATTTCCGTCTAATTCATTTTCTTTTAGTATATTACTTACGTGTTGGCTGATATTGGGAACAGAGGTGGAAAAAAGTTCTGCGATCTGTGCTTGATTGAGCCAAACGGAACCGTCGCGTGCTAATAAGGATACGCGACTTTTCCCATCCACCGAATTGTATAGGATCAACTCTTGCTCCATGATTATTTCCTTTCTTTGACCTCTAACACCGTACCGCATTTCGGACACGTTATCGTGTTCGTCGGTTTGGGCGCAAATAATTCCGATACTTCGACATCAAGAGCGGCGGCAATTTTTCGGAGGGTCGCTATAGTTGTATTTCCGTTGATCGCTTTTGATAGCCCCACACGAGAAATGCCGATCCGTTCGGCCAAATCTGTTTGCGTCATTCCCTTTCCTTTAAGAATTTCGGCGATTCTGAACTCATTATCCATAATTGTAAACATATTGTTTCGCACAGCAAATATATAAATTAAACTCTTAGTGTGCAAATGATGCCGATTTGGCAATAAAAAGTTATCAAAATATTTTGCGCGTTTGAATAATTATTGTTTACTTTGTATTATCAAACGACAACAAAAGGTTTATAGCTATGGCATCAACCACTCGCACCGAACTTATGAACCTCGCCAAGCAGGCGGCAGCGTACATTACGAAGCTCAACGGCGAAGCCGAGACCTTCGAGATCGAGAGTAACGGTATTACGGCCGTTATCGCATACGACGCCGAGATCGTCGAGGACAAGGGCGACTACTGGACGGCGCCGAGCTGGTCGATCGAGGACGAAACGGTAGCCGTTGAGGCGGTCATCAACGAGGACGGCAACGAGGACGAAGAGGCTGCCGAATGGCTCGAAAAACAACTGAATTAACCGACAATCGGGGCGGCCTCAACCGCCGCCTACTTAAAGTAAAACTTTACATTAACCAATATTTCAATACAGACCATGAAAAGAAACGATTTGCAAACGATTATGCGTCGGGCGTGGCACCTGTTCCGCTCGACGGGCAAAGCCTTCGCCGTGTGTCTTTCGAAGGCGTGGCAGCTCTACCGTCTGACGAAGCGGATGCGGGCCGGCGTGGTGCGGTTCGCCTACGAGAAAGCGGACGGTACATTGCGAAAGGCGGCGGGCACGCTGCACGAGGTGTCGGCGACAATCAAAGGGACGGGCCGACCGGATGGCGGTCAGGCGGTCAGATACTACGACGTTGAGGCCGACGGCTGGCGGTCGTTCAAAGTGGAAAACTTCGTAACGGTATATTAAAACCGCCCCAGCCCTTGCGGTTTCAAGAAAAAGGGCTATATTTGCACTATCCTAAATCTAATGCTATGAATTATTCTATACGCAATTTGCCGTCTATGGTGGGGGTATCGGAAACGACCCCAACGCTTGCATTAGAGCGTAGGACACCTTACGACGGCTTTTTTATTTATCCTAAATCTAATGTCAAACATTCAAAAACAGGGCACGCCCGTGCCCGCTGCCTCCGTCGTATCTGACGGGGCAAACTCACCCCTTGTCGCTGTATTCGACAGCGTGGAATCTATCTACCTTGCTCACGCCGGCAAGCTGCACGACTTGTCGCCTTATGCTTTCTGCCAGATGTTCGCCTGTATGCAGAGAGCCAAGAAAGAGACACGCCGTGCTGTGGCGTTCATCGAGGCGCACGGGCTTATCGAAATGTTCAATCGTGAAACGCAAAAAGATTGACCTATGATCGCTCGAAATTCAGCAACACGGCGGCAAACTCTTATGGCCGCAGCCGGTCGGATCGTAGAATCCATGAACCGCAATATCGACGCTATGGAGCAGGAAAAATCGATTCTTCGGAAGCTCGCCCGACTGTTGCCCGAACAGGCCCCGTCAATACGTGCTAAGGTCGATTCGGCTGATGCGGAAATAGCAGCAGCCCGAAAAAGGATCGAACGATACCGCAACGTCAAAACAGCTCTCGGTCTTTAAACCGATCGATAACAGAATAACAATACGTCGCACCCCTGTATACACTTTGCACTGAGAATCGATGCCCCCGTCGGTAATACGGCCGGCGGGGTTCAGGGCAAGCGAAATAAACGAATTACGATAATGATTTACGAACTTTCCTACAAAGGCTATCGGCTGGGGATGTTCCCCACCGAGGCCGAAGCCGTCCGCCGTGCGGACTACCTCCCGAATGGATGCTACACGGTTCGGGAATGGATGGACGAAGGCGAATTTATGACGTTCGATTCCTCAACCAATAAACGATATGATTTCGATAACAAACAGTAAACACGGCAATTATTTGCCGAAATTCCGATCGAATATGAAAGCAATAGCGCGGAGGATTTCGGAATACGTCGACCTCAACTGCGACGATGTAGACGAAGGTTTCGAAATAACCTACGACCGCTATCTGGTATTCGTCGAATACCGATGTACATCGGAGGGCGGAGCCGTAACCGTTGCCGATGTCTGGGACAAAGACGGGAACGAATATCCCGACGTTGTCGAGGCACTGCAACTGCTGATCGACTGACAGGGGGACGGCCAAACGGTCGCCCCTTTTTCTTCCCGAATAGCTGTTTTTACCGCGTTTCTCCTCCCGAACGATAAGAAGTACCACCCACAGCCTAAAACGCAGCCAGACGGAAAGAGTATCGCAGGACGAGTTATTGACGACAGAAACCGATACGGCGGTTTCTTGGCTGTTGAACAGCGAGGTAACAGCGAGGCACTGCAACGGGAAACACAGAAGAAACGAGACCGCGAGACCCAAAGGGAGAAACAGAATAAATGCTGACCGCCTCAACCTCCGCCGGCGACATCCGGACGCCTAACCGGACAGCGAAACCCGCGTAACAACCGGATGAAATTAGGGTGAAATTGTGTGCAAATTGTGTGCAAGACAAAAAACAAGCAGCTACGAAAGTGTCGTAACTGCTTGATTTTAAAGAGCGGGAAACGGGATTCGAACCCGCGACCCTCAGCTTGGGAAGCATAATTCGCCGATTTTTAGCGGTTTTTGCCAATTTCTCGCTTGTTCTGTAAATAACTGTATTTCAGTTGCAAATATAGCTATTTTATTTCAATCTATTTTTGTCGATTTCGATTGAATTTGTATATTTGTGTGCAAATCGTGTGCAAATTTTCGGATTTGCACACAAACGAAGCCAAAAGAAATGCTCCAATATTCGAAGGACGGAACAAGCGTTTCCGCAATGCTCGACACCCGCCGCACAAAGTCGGACGGCAAGTGTCCCGTAAAAATTCGCGTCACCCACAGACGCACCCGATGGTACTACCCCACCGGAAAGGATTTGACGCCGGAGGAGTGGTCGGCGCTGTCGACGACGAAAGCCCGCGCCCTTGTATCGATCCGCAAAGACATCGAGAGTAGCTACCAAATCGTGCGCTCGGCCGTTGAGGAGCTGACCACGGCGGGGGCGTTTACGTTCGACGCCCTCAACAACCGGTTGAAGGGTGCAACGTCCGATACGGTAAACACGGCATTTCGGGCGAAAATCTCAGCTTTCAATCAGCAGGGACAGGTAGGAACGGCGACCGTGTACGATACAATCTTGAAAGGTATAGAACGGTTCACAGGGGCGCACATTCCATTCGATGCCATTACGGTGTCGTGGTTGGTGCGATACGCCGCCTTTTTACAGAGTGAAGGCAAAAAGCAGACGACGATCGCAATCCACCTGCGGCACCTGCGGGCAATCCTCAACGAAGCACGCAGACAGGGAATCGTCAAGGAGGCACAGTACCCGTTCGGGCGGGGCCGTTTTGAAATACAGGAAGGCGAGGGGCGCAAAATGGCCCTTTCATTGGATCAAATCGGAGAGATAGCCCGATATGACGACGGAAGCGATGCAACGGCCAAATACCGCGATTATTGGCTGTTTCTCTACTTATGCAACGGGATCAACGTCGCGGATTTCGTGCGGTTGAGGTATCGGGACATCGTAAACGGGGAAATCTGTTTCGTGCGGCAAAAGACGGCACGGACGACAAGAACCCGCAAGGAGATACGGGTAGTAGTGACCGACCGGATGCAGGCTATTATCGACCGCTGGGGAAATCCTCCAGCTCCGGATCGGTTCATCTTTCCGGTATTGGACGGGTCGGAAGATGCGATGCGGCAGAAGTTGAAAACGCAGTATTTCACGCGGGCGGTCAACAAACGAATGGCGACAATCGGCGAAGCTCTCGGAATCGGCAATATATCGACCTACACGGCGCGCCACTCCTTCGCTACGGTATTGAAACGCGCCGGCGCAAACATTGCCTATATTTCGGAATCGCTGGGGCACAATGACCTGAAAACAACGGAAAACTACCTTGCCAGCTTCGAACGGGAGGAGCGGGTAAAGAATGCGGAACTATTAACGAAATTCTAAGGATATGGGAAGCGAACAGTATATAGAATTTATTGATTTTGCAAAAAAATTAGAACGCCATTTAGATAAATTGTTATCATGTATTTCAGGTAGCAAAATGCACTATTATGATGGATTTGGCAAACCAATATCAAAGCATGATATAATGCTTGATTTCAATAATTTTATTGAGAATTGGCCATCTAAATGCGGGTTTAATTCTAATAAGTTCGAACGCGAATTACTCACATTTGATACCCAAGCGCGAAAAGCGATATTAAAAAAATGCGATCAAAGCCTCAACGCGGAATTAGTAGAGGAATGTATCACCAATGTATACGATATAGATAAAATAATGGATGATAATGGGTATTGTGACAATCTCGGGTCTATGGCTCTAAGCGTTTACATTAGTTTGTCCGAAGTATTACATGATATTGCCGACTTATTCGATTATGATATACGAAATATGGCAGAAGCTAATATTGTAAAAGAATGGCATGATAGAATTAGACATATTAGATACTATTTCACGTTTACACCAACGAATGATACACAAATAGCCCTTAATAATCCGCCATATAAGACGTTACCAAGAACGCATCGAATAGCGGCCGTATGGGGTCTTATAGATCATCTAAAATTGCGGCAATCGGTAGATAAAACCCGCCTTGCCGCATTCGTAGAAGCTGTTACGGGTGGAAACATAGATGCCCGACCACAAGATACCGTATCGTATAAAACCCCGACCAAAGATGCACAGGAAGCAGCCGCGGAATTATTAAAAAAAATAGGCATTGAATTGAATTTAGGAGCGTCCGACGTTTAGTCCGACGCTCTATTTTTTTGTCTATTTGCATCGTGAACGTTCACCAAGTCCGGACGCGGATAAGTGTTCAATTTTTAAAACTTCACGATGTTATGGACAATACTATCATTGTCACCACTCCCGCAGAACTTCGCGCCATTGTTGCCGACGAAGTGTCCGCAATTCTTCCGAAACTCGCCGATTTCCGGCGAAAGCACGAACCCGTCGAGACGGACGGGATGCGCGTTGAGGATGCCGCAAAATTCCTGACAGCACAAGGTATTCCGACCACACGCGCCACGCTCTACAATCTCGTCTACAAACACACAATTCCGTACAAGAAGTTCGGGCGCCGCACGGTGTTCTCGAAAAAAGAGCTGCTGTCGTGGATCGAATCCCGTACCGTCCGTTCGGGCGACAGGCGGGCCGCTGCTGCATTGCGTATCTCCGAGAGTGCAAATCGTAAATAATCGGCGGAGGTATGAAGCAGATACAGCAAGCCCCCGCAGCTCAAAGAGAGCAAACAGGGGCGCAATGGAAATATCGATGTGACAAAGATAATGCTTTTTCGGAGAATCTACCCCATCGACAGGGAAAAGTTTATCGATTGCTGTTAGACGGTGTACCGCGTTCTGCGGCCGACATTACAATTGCCTTGCATTTATCCGATCCCCGCAGTGCTATTCGTGACCTTCGGAAGCGAGGCATACCTATCGCAGACGAGTGGTGCGAATCCGTATACGGCGGGCGTTTCAAGCGGTATTTCATCCACTCGGACAACAGCAGAAAGGAGGTGTGCGATGAGTAAGGATTGCTATTATTTCCCGCACGACAGCAATGCAAAGGACGACCCAAAATGCGTGCTACTCATCGAACAGCTGGGAATGGAGGGATATGGCATTTATTGGATGCTTGTTGAGGTTCTGCGCGATCAACCCGACTACACCTATCCGATTGCTTTGATACCAGCTCTTGCCCGTCGTTACAATACCACTTGCGAAAAGGTTAAAGCAGTGGTCGCAGGTTACGACCTGTTCACGATAAAAGACGACAGAATATTTTTTTCGGATAGCCTAAACCGTCGTATGGCCCGTCTGGAAGAAACACGCGTAAAGCGTTCTAATGCAGGTAAAATAGGCAACGCTGCAAGGTGGGGTGAATCGCAAACGGATCGCATTGTGATCGCAAACGGATCGCATTGTGATCGCAATTCATCGCTAACAAATAAAAACAGAACAAATAAAAACAAAGAAAAGAAACTCTCTAACGAGAGTAAAGAAAGTGCGGACAAGCCGCGCACAGTCGCAAGCAAACGCCCCGCGTTTGTTGCTCCCTCGCTCGAAACTCTGCAATCGTATTTTCCCACTATCGGAGGAACGACCCAGGACGCCGAAGCATTTTTCGACCACTTCGAGGCGAACGGCTGGAAGGTGTCAGGCAAAACCCCGATGAAGAACTGGCAGGCCGCCGCCCGAAACTGGGTGCGCCGCAAATCCGAATTTAGCAACACAACCGCAAAAACGACAACCCATGAAACGACGCGAAAGTATAACGACCTATAACCGCGTGGCGCCGGTCGAGGAGCTTCCGGAATCTCCTGAGCTCGAAAGAGCCGTTTTGGGTGCGTTAATCCTCGAACCGATATACTTGCCCGACGTGCGTGCGATCGTCGAAAATTCGACATTCCTTGACGCAAATAACGGTAAAATCTTCGACGTTCTCGCCGCGATGGATGACGAACAGGCGAAAATCGATCTTTATACCCTGCTGCATCGATGCCGACAGGTCGATTCCGGAATAAAGGCGTACTACCTTTCGCAGCTCACGCAATGTGTCGGATCGGGCGAGAATGTGTTGGATCATGCACGACTGCTCAAAGACGTAGAGATACGGCGCCGGCTGTGCTTGTTCGGGCAGGAACTTTCGGCGCGGGCCATATCGAATCCCGACGGCGTATTGGATTGGGCGACGGAGGAAATAACCGCCATAGCATCCGATACGGTACGTGCCGGCGACATTATGCCGCTTTCGGACGTATTGCGTGCCACCCTTGACCGGTTGGAACAACGACAGAAGGCCCGACTGTCGGGCGCGTGTGTGGGTGTTCCTACGGGCTTGCAACGGCTCGATGCCATTACGGGCGGATGGAGAGGCGGACAGCTTATCGTGCTGGCCGGACGTCCGGCAATGGGTAAATCTGCCGTAATGCTGTATTTTGCCCGCGCTGCGGCCGCTTCGGGGGTTCCGGTGTGCATCTTTTCACTGGAAATGCCCAACGATCAGTTGGCCGGTCGTATGCTGGTCGGCGGTTCGGATGTGAGTGCCGGAGCGTTCCGCGTGGGCAATATCGATGCGGACGGATGGTATAAACTCGAACAGACAAGATCGGCTCTCTCTGCGCTGCCTGTTTACCTCAACGATCGGGCGGGCATTTCAATGACGACGATACGCTCGCAATGCCGTACAATGCAGCGTCGGGGACGGTGTGGGATGGTCGTTATCGACTACCTGCAACTGCTCGATACTTCGACCGGCAATCGTACCTCGACCCGCGAGCGGGAGGTGGCAGAAGCAAGCCGCGCCGCAAAACTGCTGGCAAAGGAGATCGACGCCCCCGTTATCCTGCTGTCGCAATTGTCTCGCAAAGTTGAGGAGCGGGCAGATAAAACGCCGCTGCTGTCCGATCTGCGCGAATCGGGAGCCATCGAGCAGGATGCCGATATAGTGGCATTCATCGACCGGCCGGCAATGTACGGAGCGCAGACGATCGAGACGAGCCGATACGGGACAATATCCTCGGAGGGTGTCGGAGTGCTGCATATCGCCAAGAACCGCGAAGGTGCTACGGGGCGGATATATTTTCGGCACAATGACAGCCTGACGCAGATAACGGACTACGAAACCGGAACCACCTCAACGAGTGAAAATCCATTTTAACAAACTTCCCAACCGATAAAAACATGAAAACGAAAAAACAATTCATCGAGAAAGTAATCGGCGGCGTCGGCAGCTGCACGTCGCAGCGTATCGCGGCCAGCGGAGGCACGGCGGGAATCCTTGACCGTACGGGCAAGGTCACAAAGGACGGCCGACCGGCGCCCGATGAAATCTACCTGAGCATCGAGACCGGCAGCGGCGATACCTGCACGGTGTATCTTACCCCGAAGCAGGCGGCGCAACTCTCGTCCGCTCTCGACTACCTGTCAGACGTTGCCGCTTGGTAGCAGACATCGGCGGACTTTACATCTGCCGACCTTTACGATTTTAGCGCATGAAACATTGCGGGTGAAACAAGTACCCACAACAGGAAAGATAATCGAAATTTCAGAAACAAGAGATGAAAAAACGTATGTTTTACCCGCCTTTGCGGGATGAGTTTACAAAATTCGGCGACAAATTCGAGAAAGTCACCCACAATGAGGCCAACGGGATGTACTGTTACAGGCGTACCACCTCCGAGGGACTGACCTACTACGAAGTGTTCAAAGCACCGAGGACCAAAGACGAAAACGGGAACACCTACGAACGTTATCCGAAATCTTCGGATTTCGGCTTCGGCACCGGCCTCTGCATCCGCGGAAACGAGAAGCACGTCGACGACAAAATAGCTTTCTATATGGCCAACGGATTCAAGGCGGGACGCTGGCGTCTATCCCTAAAAATTTAGGTTATGGTAAAGCATAGAACGTGGCCTACATTGTTCGACGAGTGCAAACGCATCGAGCTTTCGTATTTGTGGAAACGATATGCAATGTGGATGCCTCAACATCGAAAGATGTCGCTTGCGTGGACTTGTTGCGGACGGCCAGCCGGCAATATCGATCTAATCATCGACACTCGGGAAATGTATATCGAACTCGATTACAGATTCGGAGACGAACCCCGACACTATCGGGTGCAGTTGGTATCGGTACCTTCGAATCTTGGCAAGGGGCGGATATGGTATTTCTTATGCCCGCAGACGAGCAAACGTTGCCGGATCCTTTACGGAGTGGAGGGCTGGTTTTTCCATCGTTCGGCATTCCGTGGGTGTTGCTACGATCGGCAGACCCTTTCAAAGCAATACCGATTACTCGATTACACGATATTCCCCCGACAGATCGAGATCAACGAGCAACTACGCAAGTGCCGTAAAACCTACCGAGGCAAACCGACACGACGGTATCAGAACTTAATACGACGATTGGGAAAATGTGACGATATGCAACGGGCTATAAGTCGCAGTTGGGCGGGGTTACTTCAAAAATAACGGGGGGCTGCCTGAAAGCTGATCCCCCGATGCTTTGATTCTCACAAGTCAAAGATACGAAAAAATCGGGGATATGAGCAGGACACGACCGCAGCAAAAACGCAGAGGGGGAGTAAGGGACGACAGTACACTGAACATCGGCCTTAACCGTCGGGAGATTGCCGAACTGTTGAATCGGATTCGGATCAAATTGGAACACGACAGCAGGGAATCGGCAGCTGGCAAATTTGGTCTTTGGGACATATGTAAAAATGGCTACCTCGGTTGAGGTAGCCGTTTTTATATACGCGGATTCTTGCGTATGGGATGGTGGGGTCGTTTCAAATGAGGGCATAACAACCAAAACGGCCGTATTGCATCGGCTTTGAACCCTTTCCTTTTGCAATTTTACGGCTTTTCTACGTGCAGCTACAATATCCCAGGCGAAAGCAGTAATAGCCCACTGTAAAGGGGTTACTGTTTTGGAAACTCCTAATAAAATCGTCGTACCGTTGGCGTTATGCTTCGTACCCCTCGTAATAGTACGATTGTTCGATACCCTTGAAAATAACCTCCCGAT